>ERZ1643251.4248-NODE-4248-length-12618-cov-17.706201_pt1 | contig 12618 bp, 10 predicted proteins | sample MGYA00579261_ERZ1643251 | MGnify/ENA primary metagenome ERZ1643251 (study PRJEB29033, sample SAMEA4952267) | chicken gut metagenome | biome: Broiler Chicken; feature: Gastrointestinal Tract; material: Caecum | place: Ireland | collected 2018 | study: Broiler... | reverse complement strand
TAAAAGCTGGAGAAAATGGAAAAATATTTGGTGGAGTTACAGCAAAAGAAATTTCAGATGAATTAAAAAAACAATATAATTTTGATATAGATAAGAAAAAAATAGATTTAAAAGAAACAATAAAAACACTAGGAACTATAACAGTAAATATAAAACTATATGAAGGTGTTATAGGAAATTTAAAAATAGATGTACTTAGTGCATAGAAATAAATAATTGCTATTTAAACTTAAAAATATGTAAGCTAATGCAATATGACTATATTTTAAATATTAAATACAAAATAAAAAATGCAAATTCAATATGAGAGGAAGAATTGCAATGGAGCTAGGAAAAATACCACCAAATGATGTAGAAGCAGAGCAAGCTGTAATTGGTAGTATGCTTACTGATAAAGAAGCTGTTTCAGCTGCTATTGAAGTTTTAAAACCAGAAGATTTTTATAGAGAAGATAACCGCACAATATTTGAGGCTATATTAAATTTGTATAGCAGAAGTGAACCAATAGATATTATTACTTTAAAATCTGAATTATCTTCAATGGGAAAATTCGAAGCAGTTGGAGGTCTTGAGTATATTGCAGAATTACCTGATAAGGTTCCAACTACAGCAAACGTAGAACAATATATAAAAATTGTAGAAGAAAAATCTGTACTTAGAAATTTAATAAAAACTGCAAATGAGATAATAACTTTAGGATATGATCAAACTCAAGAAGTAGATAGCATTATTGATGGAGCAGAAAAGAAAATATTTGAAGTAATGCAGAAAAAAAATCAAAAAGGTTATACTCCTATTAAGGATATATTAGTAGAAACTTTTACAGAACTTGAACAATTATATAATCAAAAGCAACGTATTACAGGTATACCAACAGGATTTTCGGATTTGGATTTTAGAACATCAGGACTTCATAATTCAGATTTAATACTAGTTGCTGCAAGACCTGCTATGGGAAAATCTGCATTTGCATTAAACATTGCAACAAATGCTGCTGTACGAGCAAAAGTACCAGTAGCAATATTTAGCTTAGAAATGTCTAAAGAGCAAATGACAAGCAGAATTTTGTGTAGTGAAGCAATGGTGGATAGTAATAAAGTTAGAACCGGTAAAATAGACGACGAAGAATGGGGAAAACTAGCCGCAGCATCTGGAGAACTTTCGGAAGCAAATATATATATAGACGATACACCAGGTATTTCTATTATGGAAATACGAGCAAAATGCAGAAAAATGAAAATAGAAAAAAATATAGGTTTAGTTGTTATAGATTATTTGCAATTAGTACAGGGAAGTGGAAAAAGAGGAAGTAGCCGTGAACAAGAAATAGCTGAAATAAGTAGATCTCTAAAAATTTTAGCAAAAGAAATTAACGTACCAGTTATAGCACTTTCTCAATTATCAAGAGCACCAGAACAAAGACCAGATCATAGACCAATGCTTTCAGACTTACGTGAATCTGGATCAATAGAGCAAGATGCTGATATAGTTATGTTTTTATATAGAGATGACTATTATAATGAAGATAGTGAGAAAAAGAACATAGCAGAAGTAATTCTTGCTAAACATAGAGCAGGCTCAACAGGAACAGTTGAACTATTATGGCTTGGGAATTATACAAAATTTGCGAATATTGATAAATATAGAGAAGGATGAGGCATATAGTTTATAATTGCCTCACTTTTGTTTGAAAATAATGAATATAAAAATAATAAAATACTAATAATTAAAATAAGAACAAAAGATTAATAATAGAGTAAAAATTATTAAGATAGAAATAAATATAAAGACTAAAGTATGAAAATTAATTTAAGAAGGAAAGAAAATTGGAAGATAAAGTTATCGAAACTATTAGAAAGTATAATTTAATAAATAGTAACGAAAAAATTGTGGTTGCTGTTTCAGGTGGGCCAGATTCAATGTGCCTATTAAACATTCTTAAAACAATAAGGGAACAATTTAGTATTGAAATTTTTGTTGCACATATAAATCACATGATTAGGGAAGAAGCAGATTCAGAGACTGAATATGTAAAAAAATATTGTGAAAGAAATAATATTAAATGCTTTATAAAAAGAGCAAAAGTACTTGAAATGGCTAAAGAACAAAAAAAGGGTACAGAAGAAATGGGAAGAATAGTAAGATACGATTTCTTTGAATATGTTGCAAACCAAGTATCCGCAGATAAAATCGCAGTTGCACATACAGAAAATGATAATGCAGAAACAATATTAATGAATTTAATGAGAGGTGCTAGTTTAGAGGGGTTAAAAGGAATAGAACCAATAAGAGGAAAATATATTAGACCATTAATAGAATGTAATAGAGAAGAAATAGAAAAATATTGCGAAGACAACAATTTAGACCCCAAATTTGACAAAACAAATAATGACAATACATATACAAGAAACAAAATAAGAAATTTATTAATTCCATACATAAAAAAAGAATTTAATCCTAATATTATAAGTACACTAAATAGGCTATCAGTACTAGCTAGACAAGATTCTGCATATTTTAATAAGATTGTTCAAGAAGAATATAATAATATAGTAGTTTTTGAAAATATAGGAGAAATAAAGCAAAATGCAGAATACAGCATGATAGAAACGAATAAAAAAGATATAGAAGACAAAATAGAAAAACCAAATGATTTTACGAAAAAAGTAATAGAAATAGAACAACCAAGTGAGCAGATAATATTAGATTTGAAAAAATTTAATAAATTGGAATATGTAATAAAATCTAGGGTATTATTATATACTATAAATAAGCTTTTAGGCACAACTAAAGGAATAGAAAAAATAAATGTAGAAGATATGATTAAATTGTGTGACAAAAATGTTGGAAATAAATATCTAATTCCTAATAAAAATGTAAAAATATTTGTAAAAAAAGGGAAAATTTTTTTAAGTAAGCTATAATAACCTTCCGTAGGAAAATATTGATTTATGTAGGGTTTCAGAATAAAAAAGTATAAAAAATACTTGAAATGAAAAAAAAACTATGATATATTGCTTTATGTTATATTTATGATATTTAATAGGAGGAGTTTAATTTTGAAAAACGGAATAAAAACATTAGCTATGTGGCTAATAATTGGAATTATACTAATAGTATTAATTTCATCAATTTTAAATAACACAGATAATAAACTAGCATATTCTGAATTAGTAAGTAAGATAGAAGCTGGAGAGGTAAAAGAAATTGAATTGTCATACGATGGTACTACAGCCATGGTTGCATTAACAAATGATAATATTCCAAAAGAAGTAAACATACCAAGTGTAGATAATTTAATGTCAGCATTAGATGAAAGTATGAAAGCTGGAACAATAACTGTAACAGAAGAATCACAATCTATATTTTTGATAATATTACAATTATTAACACCTTTCGGAATACTAATTATATTCTTCATATTCTGGTTCTTATTAATGGGAGGAATTAATCAAGGCGGAGCTGGCGGAAGCAAAACAATGTCTTTCGGTAAAAGCAAAGCTAGAATGATAAATCCAGGAGAAAAAGGAAGAGTTACATTTAATGATGTAGCAGGTGTAGATGAGGAAAAAGAAGAACTAGAAGAAATAGTAGAATTCTTAAAAAGTCCAAAAAAATTCACAGACATGGGAGCAAGAATACCTAAAGGTGTATTATTAGTTGGTCAACCAGGTACAGGTAAAACTCTTTTAGCAAAAGCAGTAGCAGGAGAAGCAGGAGTACCATTCTTCTTTATAAGTGGATCTGACTTTGTTGAAATGTTTGTTGGTGTTGGTGCTTCACGTGTTAGAGATTTATTTGATGAAGCTAAGAAAAAAGCTCCATGTATTATATTCATAGACGAAATTGATGCAGTAGGACGTCAAAGAGGTGCAGGTCTTGGTGGAGGACATGACGAAAGAGAACAAACTTTAAACCAATTACTTGTTGAAATGGATGGATTTACAGCAAACGAAGGTGTTATAGTACTTGCTGCAACAAACAGACCAGACGTATTAGATAAAGCATTGTTAAGACCAGGAAGATTTGATAGACAAATAGTAGTATCAAACCCAGATGTAAAAGCAAGAGAACAAATATTAGAAGTTCACAGCAGAAAGAAAAGATTATCTCCAGATGTAGACTTAAAAACTATAGCTAAAAATACTTCAGGATTTTCAGGAGCAGACCTTGAAAATGTATTAAACGAAGCGGCTTTATTGGCAGCGAGAAGAAACTTAACTCAAATTACAATGGCAGAAGTAGAAGATGCTATGGTTAAAGTTACAATGGGACCAGAAAAGAGAACAAGAGTTAGAAGCGATAAAGAACAAAAATTAGTTGCATATCATGAGGCAGGTCATGCTGTTGTAAGTAGATTCTTGCCAACACAAGACCCTGTACACGAAATATCTATTATACCTAGAGGAATGGCTGGAGGTTATACTATGTATAGACCTACAGAAGATAAAAACTTCATGTCTAGAACAGAAATGCTAGAAACAATTATATCATTACTTGGAGGTAGAGCATCAGAACAACTAATATTAGATGATATATCAACAGGTGCAAGCAATGACATTGAAAGAGCAACAAAAATTGCAAGAGATATGGTAACAAAATATGGTATGAGTGCAAGAATAGGGACAATAACATTAGGAGCAAATCAAGAGGAAGTTTTCTTAGGAAGAGATATAGCTCATGCTAAAGAATACTCAGAAGAAACAGCAGCTGTAATAGACGAAGAAGTTAAAAATATTATAGACGCTTGCTATAAAAAAGCAACAGAATTATTAAGCGCAAACGAAGACAAATTACACAAAGTTGCAGGTATTCTATTAGAAAAAGAAAAAATTGGAGGAGACGAATTCGACCAAATTTTCCAAGAATCTGGAAATTAGGGACAGGTCATTTTTTCCCGATTTGGGAAAATGGGGACAGGTCAACTTATACAGATTGTGTAATAGGATATAAATTCAATAAATAATGAATTTAATATAAAAATTTAATATAAAAATAAGTCTAATATAATTAATTTTATACTAGACTTATTTTTTATCTTCTATATAGTTTTATAAAATTATATTTACATACTTTAATTTATTATAAATAAAAAGATATAATTACTATTATATCTTTTTACTACTTTATTTACTTATATACTATTGCTCTTGCAGTGTTACTGTAATTATGCTACCTTCTTCAACTGAAGTTCCACTTATAGGGTCTTGAGTCAGAACTACACCATAAGATCCTTTTATATCTATATTAAGATTCTTTTCTTTTAATAGTTGCTTAGCTTGAGAAAGAGTTTTCATTTTCAAGTCTGGAACAGTCACAGATACTTTTGTTTCATCATCTGATGTATATAGATTAATAATAGAATCTTCTATCAAACTTGTTCCTTTCTTTGGAACTTGTTCTGTTATAATATCCTCGTTAGCTCCATTTGTACTTACTGTAAAGCCTGCTTCTTGTAAAATTTTCTTTGCTTCTCCAACAGTTTTATTTGTAACATCTGGTAATGTTATCTTTTCGGTATTTGCTGAATATGTGCTATCTGTAGGAACTTGCATATAAGGAAGCACTTCATTTAATATTTGTGCTGCGATTGGTGCTGCGACTGTACTACCATCATCATTAGCACCTTTAGGACCATATATTGTTACTAATACTACTAATTGAGGACTTTCAACAGGAGAAATTGCCGCAAATGAAGCAACATTACCTTGATCTTCAGAACCTGGAGATGGCTCAGAAGTACCAGTTTTTCCAGCTATTGAATAACCCTTAACTTGAGCATATCTACCAGTTCCATCTGTAACAACAGACTCTAACATGTCAAGCATTTTTTCAGATGTTTCTTTAGATATAACTTGTCTAACAGTAACAGGATCAATAGTTTGAACGGCCCCTGTAGAAGTATTTTTAATTTCTTTTACAATTCTAGGCTGCATTAAATTTCCACCGTTTGCTACAGCAGATACAGCTGTTATCATTTGAATTGGTGTTATATTAAATCTTTGACCAAACGACATTGTAGCAAGTTCTATAGGTCCAACATCACCTAAATTCCAAAAATTACTTGAAGACTCACCAACACTTGCAAAATTTGTTTTATCAAAAAATCCAAAAGCATCATAGTAGTTATACAATGTTTTTGCACCAATTTTTTGACCTATTTGCATAAATGCAGCATTGCATGATTTTTCTAAAGCTTGTCTTAGAGAAAGGTTACCGTGTACTGCACCATGAGAACAGCTAATATTAATTCCGGAAACATTATATACACCTGTACATTTATAAGCATTTGCAGTATCGGTAGTTGCCAAATCTTCTTCTAATGCTACTGCAGATGTTATTATTTTAAACACAGAACCAGGCTCATAAGTGTCTGAAATTGCTCTGTTTTTATATAGTGAATATAAAGTATTAGTTTGCTCTTCACTACTCATTTTTTTCCATTCTTTAGAATCAATATGGGTAGGAGTGTATGGGTCGTTTAAATTATAATCAGGATATGTAGCCATTGCTAGAATGTCACCATTATTTGGATCCATAATTATAACATTGCCACCTCGTTCGGCTTCATTTTCTATACAACCTTGTTTTAAATACTTTTCAGCAATTGATTGGATGTTTGCGTCTATTGTAAGAGTTAAATCACTACCATTTTGTGGAGCAATGTAAGTTTGATTTTCGTCTGGAATATAGTCTCTAAGAGCATCTTGAGATGTAACTATTTTCCCATCTGTACCAGTAAGCGTTGTGTTCCAATAATATTCTAGACCTTCACTACCTTGATTATCATCATTACAAAAACCAATCAAACTAGATGCTAAGTTATTATATGGATAATATCTTTTTGTATCTTCATCTATAGAAATACCAGAATAAACATCTTCTTTTGCCATCCACTCTTTTAGTCTATCTATCTTGTCTTTTTCCACCTTTTTGGCAATTACTACGAAAGTGCTATCACTAGAAATTTTGTTTAAAGTATCTTCATAATCCAACTCAAAAATGTCCGAAAAACTTTTAGCAATTTTTTCTCTGTAAGCTTTTGTTTTAAACTCATCTACATTACCATTATCATCTGTTTGAATAAAACTTTTAGGGTTAACACTAACTGTATCTACTTGAGCACTTATAGCAAGAGTTTTACCGGTTGAATCATAAATAGTTCCTCTTTTAGGAGTAAGTACTTCACTAGTTACTAATTGGTCATACATCATTTCTTTTAATGAGGCACCTTCTACAAATTGTAACCAACCTATACGAAATATAATAATTAAAAATACAATAATAACAGCTATTAAAATACCTCTTAATCTTTTGTTAGGAGAAGCTGTTTTTATTTTTTTATTCTTTGGTTTATTCATTAAATCCTCCAGTTTAATTTATAATTTATATAATTTAAACAAAATATTTATTCTACTTGAAATATTTTATTATAATAACTTACAAAAATCAATAAAAATGGTCGAAAATTCACATAAGATAGCAAATAAAATAGAGAAAAAAGATAGATGTTAACATAAATGTAGGAAATAGAATATGAAATACTTAACAATAAAATGCTTATATGCTATAATATTACTATTACTTGAAGAATTTAAGTATATAAATACATAAAAGAAGAAAGGACAATCTAAAATTTTATTAGATTGAAAAAAATAATATGAATAATATTTATGAAGAAACAAAATTTTTAATGAAAAAATATAATCTAACGGCTAATAAAAAATTAGGGCAAAACTTTTTAGTAGATAATGAAGCTATAAATAAAATAGTAGATTCAGCAAATCTTACAAAAGAAGATATGGTTATAGAAATAGGACCTGGACTGGGAACATTAACATCAATTTTATTAGAAAGGGCAGGCAAAGTTATTGCAATAGAACTAGATGATAGAATGGTAAAAATTTTAAGAGATAGATTTTTATTATATGACAATTTTGAATTAATAAATGGCGATGTATTAAAAGTTAATTTACCAGAACTTATAGAGGAAAATAAGCAATTTAGAGATGTAAAAGTTGTGGCAAATTTACCATATTATATTACAACACCAATAATAATGAAACTATTAGAAAATAGACTAAAAATAGAAAGTATAACAATTATGATACAAAAAGAAGTTGCAGAAAGAATAGCTGCAAACCCTGGCTCAAAATTGTCGGGAGCAATTACATATAGTGTACATTATTATGCAGAACCAGAAGAAATTACTATAGTACCTAATACATCATTTATTCCTTCACCAGAAGTGGATTCAGAAGTTATAAAACTAAATATAAGGAAAGTACCTCCAATAGAGCTAAAAGATGAAAAACTATTTTTTAATATAATAAAAGCAAGTTTTATGCAAAGAAGAAAAACTTTATCAAATGGATTAGTAAATGGAGGAATAGTAGAAAATAAAACAAAAGCAATAGAGATATTAAAAAAATTAGGCTTAGGAGAAAATGTTAGGGGAGAAGAATTAACCTTAGAACAATTTGCTAATTTGAGTAACGAAATATATTTAACTAGATAAACAGACAAAAGATATTTTAAAACATTTTTTATACTATGCTAGGGATACTTTGATTAAGAGACTTTTAACAACTATGTGGTATAACAAAATTATTTCTAAGTATCTTTAGTAAATTAAAAGTAAATTCTTAAAAAATTAAGACATTTTTAAGAAAAATTTTATATTAAGGACTTCAAAAAAATTGTTTGCTATGATATAATATTATTGTATATGTATATTTAGTAGAAGGGAGAAGAATATGAATCAAATTCTTGTAACAGAAAAAGTTTATGTTACACCTGATTTGAAAAGAAAAAAAAGACTATATAAGATAGAATTCTGTCTATCTATTCTTTTAATATGCCTTTTATCTTCCTTTTACATTTATGGAGCATATGATAGAGATAAATCAGAAGAGGTATCTCAAGAAATATTAGCAAGTATAGATAATACGATAAAAACACAAGATGAAGATGACGTAATGGTACTAGTATTAGATGATACTGTTCAAGAAGTTGGAGACGAAGACTTACATGATGATGTAAACGCTAAAACATATACAGCAGCAAGCGGTAAAACATATACAACAGATGCTATATTGTCAATACCTAAAATAGATGTTGAGTATCCAGTATTATCAGAAACTTCTGAAGAACTTTTAAAAGTATCATTAAATAAATATTGGGGACCAAATCCAAATGAAATAGGAAACTATTGTATAGTAGGACATAATTATAGGAATGATGCCTTTTTTGGTAATTTACATAAATTAAATGGTGGAGACAAAGTATATATGAAAGATAACAGCGGCAGAACTATAGAATACCAAGTATACGATAAATACATAGTTGAACCAACAGATACGAGATGTACTTCACAACTTACAAATGGAAGAAAAGAATTAACATTAATTACATGCGCGAATTACGGAACACAAAGATTAATAGTAAAGTGTAGAGAAGTAAAGTAATTAACATATTGTTAAAATATTGTGGAAATATAAACTTAAAAACAGTTTAAAAGTGGACAAAAGCATATAAAAAATGATAATCTAAAATGCTAGAAAAGCATAAAGATTTTTATAAAATAATTTATATGCAAAGTTCACTTTATTTTTTTCACAAAATTTTAATGTAATCATATTATATATCATAAAAAGGAGAGATGAGGATGGCTAGGATATTGGTATATAATAATGATACAAATCGTATGGAAACATATTACAGAGGACTTTCAGAAGCAATGCCATATAATGCAAATAGAACATTAACAGTAAGAGAATTTAGAGGATCAAGTGGAAGTAATGTATTATGGACAGAAAAAAGAGTAATGCAGGCATGGAATAGTCAAAGATATATTTTTGGAGCACCAATACCTGTCGGATTTGCATTTAAAAGACCTTATGAGGGTGGACATGGTAATCAAAGCCAACATTATGCAGGAACTGCTTTTGATGTTGCACAAACTTTACCAAACAGTGAAAGAAATAGATTAAGAACATCTGCTATAAATTCTGGAATATGGAGTTATGTTGAACCGGCAGAGTTAACTCCTACCTGGGTGCATTTTGATAAACGAAGGGGTACACCAGCTTGTAGTACAGGAGGATATCCATTAATAAGGCAAGGATCAAGAGGAGCATATGTATGTATAGCACAGGACAATCTAAACACATTAGGATATAAAACGGGTGGGCTAGATGGAGTATTTGGACCACAAACGAAAAATGCAACAATTCAATATCAAAGGAAAGTGGGATTAGCAGCAGATGGAATTATAGGATGTAATACATGGAGGTCGTTGCAGGAGTCAGTAGTAGGTACAGGAAGAACTTCAACAACAATTAATGAGTAAAAAATAAATAATTTATAATTATGATTTAAATAAAATATATATTTCTTCATATTTCGACAAATTAATAAAACCTTAAGAAAGTCTTGAACAAATATTTAAAAACTTATGCTACAATAAAATAGAAAAAGAAATATAAAAGGAAATGTGATATAAAATGAAGGAAAATACGAAGGATTATATAATTAAATTATTTTGGGTTTTTATTATTGCTAGTATAATTGGGTGTGTGGTAGAGACTGTTGTATGTATCGTACAAAAAGGACATTTTGAAATAAGACAAGGAGTTATATATGGACCATTTATACCAGTTTATGGAGCAGGTGCAGTTTTATTTTATATAATAGTACCAATAATTACTGGTGCAACAGCAAACAATACTAAAGAAATTAGCAATATTAAAATATTTATATATACTATGATTTTAGGAGGAGTAACAGAATACTTATTCTCTTATGGTCAAGAATGTTTATTTGGTACAATATCTTGGGATTATAGTAGCATACCATTTAATATAAATGGAAGAACAAGTTTACTACATTGTATTTATTGGGGGATAGGTGGAATTTTATTTATTAAACTTTTGTATCCTTATATCGAAAATTTAACAAATAAAATAAATATGAAAAGACTTACGTTAGCTACAACTTGTTTGGCAATATTTATGATATATAATATATCTATATCAATGCTAGCAGGACAAAGACAAATGGAAAGAGTTCAAAATATATCGGCTAAGTCAAGGTTAGATTTTTACTTAGATGAAAAATACCCAGATAAAGTTATGGATGCAATTTTTTCTAATAAAAAGAATGTAATGGAGATGGAAAGATAGTAATTCAAATTTGCTTATATTATGGCATGTTATGGATAAAAAAGCTAATAATGTATAATGAATTATTGAAAATTAAACTAGTATGGAGTAATATATAATGTATAAAAAGTAGATAAGATAAAAATAAAATTAAAAGAGGCGATAAAATGAAATTAAATATTGTAATGGTTGAACCGGAAATACCACAAAACACTGGAAACATAGCTAGAACTTGTGCAGCAATTGGAGCGAAGCTACACTTAGTAGAACCATTAGGCTTTAAAATAACAGATAAATACTTAAAAAGAGCCGGTTTAGATTACTGGGATAAGTTAGATATAGAAATGCATAGCTCGTTAGAAGGATTTTTAAACAAATATAAACCAGAAGAAAATAATATGTTTTTTTCAACAACAAAGGGAAAACATTGTTATTCAGATGTAAACTATTCTAGCTTTGATGAAGTATTTATTCTATTTGGAAAAGAGACAAAAGGACTTCCAGAAGATCTATTACAAAAATATATAACTAATACCATACGAATTCCTATGAGAGAGCATTTACGCTCATTAAACTTATCAAATTCTGTTGCAATAGTTGCATATGAGGTTTTTAGACAAGTGGGATTTGCTAGTTTAGAACAAATAAGTAAGTATTTTGATAATAAATAAAGAAACATTGCAATATATGCAATGTTTCTTTATAATTTGTTAAATACTTTTTTACTTTATTAATATTCATAATTTAGTAAGTTAACAAACATATCAAAATATATATCAATGCTACCTGCTAATTCTCCAGTTTTTTGCATAGATTTTATTTCTTCTATAGAAAACCATTTAACGTCTGTAACTTCATCTTCCTGAAGGATTATATCATCTATATTTATATCTAATTTTGCTAACCAAACATCAACAAAATCATACATCCTTTTAAAAGATAAAATAAGCTCTATGTTTTCTTTAGGAATTGTTATACCAAGTTCTTCCTTACATTCTCTTAGAGCTCCTTCTAAAGGCGTCTCACCACTGTCTACACCTCCACCAGTTTGTGACCACATATTTGGAAAATTCTTTTTATTAGGAGATCTACGTTGCATTAAAAATTTTCCTTCACTATTCATAATCCAAGTATGAGCACTTTGCCTATATTCACCCATAACTTTTTCACTTCGTTCAGCGGTTTTGTTTAAATATTGTCTCTTGTTATTTAGTTTATCAACAACTTCCATAAATACCTCCAAAGTTCAAATTTTATATTAAAACATTAAAATAAAAAGCAGATTTAATGTTCTCTTGCGTTCGATGTATATTATACTTATAAATTTAATAATAAGTCAAATTAATAAAAAAAGTTCCTTAAATTGAATAGAAAAAATAACAAAAACGCCTAAATGTATTATTACAATTGATGTGAAACAAAAATAATAGAAAAAAAGTGATTCAAGTAGTATAAT
>ERZ1643251.4247-NODE-4247-length-12620-cov-4.545961_pt1 | contig 12620 bp, 13 predicted proteins | sample MGYA00579261_ERZ1643251 | MGnify/ENA primary metagenome ERZ1643251 (study PRJEB29033, sample SAMEA4952267) | chicken gut metagenome | biome: Broiler Chicken; feature: Gastrointestinal Tract; material: Caecum | place: Ireland | collected 2018 | study: Broiler... | reverse complement strand
AATAAATGAGACGTGTATATGTAAAACATTGTGCAAAAACAACCCGAGGTGCCCCAAACTCCAGTCAATCATTGCAATTAAGGCAAGAAGCGCTATAAGCATAGCTATAACATTTAGTGAAACCCTCATCCCGTCGGAAGCACCGTGGGCTATGGCGTCAATTAAATTAACATATGGGCTTTTTATATCAATTTTCACTTCGTCTTTAGTCTTGGACTCTTCGGTTTCAGGGAAAACTATTTTTGAAACCACAAGCGCACCGGGGGCAGCCATAATGCTTGCCGCAAGCAGAAACTTGGCATCTACGCCCATTGCAATGTATATTGCCATAACACCGCCCGCAATACATGCCATAGAGCCTGTCATAGAGGCTAAAAGCTCGGATTTTGTAGCAGTTGCAAGGTAAGGGCGGATAAGTATCTGCGCCTCAACCTGCCCCACAAATGCGCTTGCAATGTTAGAAAGCGCCTCGGCGCCCGATACGTTCATTATCTTATACATAATCTTTGCAAAAAACTGCACAACTCTCTGCATTATGCCGAAATGGTAGAGAATATTTACTATTGCAAGAACAAAAATTATAGTGATTACAAGCTTTGTTGCAAAAAGGAAATTTGCTCCTTCGTAAAACATAGCGTCGATTTTTTCCGGCGAATCGTTTAAAAAACCAAAAACAAAATCCCCGCCGGAATTTGCAAAGTATAAAATTTTCTCAATACACTTAGCCACGCCCGAGATTATTTTTTGGCCGGCAGGAACCGTCAGAATAAATACCGCAAGCAAAAACTGGAGTGCAAGCCCTGATAAAACCGTTTTTAAACTTATTGCACGCTTGTTATTGGACATAAGATAACAAATGCCCAAAATAATGATTATTCCTATAATTCCGACAAATCTTTCCAAAATCCCGCCGCTCCTTTTTGTTTAATTATACTCAAAAAGAAGCCGGCATGCAAAATCAGAATTTAGCGCACCATAAAATTTATCCTAAACTTTTTGCAATAATAAACCTAGGAGTTCAATAACTTTTGGACTGCTTCATCGGGTAAAAACATAGCTCCCCCTGACGGTCCGGTGTATTCTAATCCTTTGCTTAAATTTGCAATACCTTCTTCGACCTGTTTATTTAGTTCCGCATCATTAAACCTGAATCCGCATTTATAGTAGAACGGAACCGGGCTGGTTTTCATTTTTTCATTACCTGCAATCGCATGAAAATAGGTTGGCAAACTGCCGCCGCAAGCGTCTACTTTAACCCTGCCGCCATAGCCCAAGTCTTTGGAATCTTTAACTACCTGTTTAATTAATTCCCTGCCTGCACCTTTAGTCTTGCCTGAACCCGCCAAATAATGAAGTTCTAATGACGACTCACTATAACCATCCGGCAGCGTAAAGAAATAGGCTGATTTTTCCGGAAGGGATACATCGGCAAGCCCGTATGTATTTTTATTATCGCCTAAAGTCATCAAATAACTGCCCCCGTTTTTTGAAGCACTTTTTTCAATTATTACAGGAATGTTCTCACCGGTTTTTGCATCTTTTATAATTGAATCAGCTGCAAGCTGCATTTTCTTGACAATATTATTATATTCTTCTTGCACCTCGAGAGTTCTTATTTTTTCATCTAATTCAACAATTCGCTTCCGTAATATTTGATTATTTTTTTGCTCATCTAAAGAAAGACCTATCTCGCATCCATACGGCGAATTAACTATTTGTTTCGATAATTCTGCTCTTACCTCTTTAAGTTCTTGTATGTCGTCGGAATTTAATTTGTCTTGGGCATGGTTTATTGCGTTCTCTATGGTTTCTTTTGCTTTTTGCGCTTGCCCTTCAGCCTTCCGGGCAGCTTCTTCGGCTTTTTTGCGAGCTTCTTCCTGAGCTTTTTGTGCAGCTTCTTCCCGAGCTTTTTGTGCAGCTTCTTCGGCTTTTTTCTCATCAAGGACTTTTTGTTTTTGATTTAAAATGTCATTAATTTCATTCTGTTGTTTTTTGGATTTGAATGTAATTGTATCGGCTTGTTTTTTAAATTCAGTTATATTTAATTCATCTTTTTTATCTATTAGTTCTTTTAAATCTTTTTGAGCTTTTTTAACATTGTTTTGAATTTCCGTTATGTTTGTTTTAACAACATTGTCGCCCTGAGTTTTAACCACAACTTTTGAACCGTCTTCAAGGGTTTGATAAACTTTTTCAAAACTTTGCCTGCCGCTTCTTGTTGATTTTTTAAGAATGCCGTCAGCATATTCCAAAGTAATTTTATCGCCGTTTTTAAGAGTGTCTTGAATAATGCCTGTGTAGTTTTTACCGTTATTTAATTTAGCGACTCCTTTATTAAAGTTAATATCAGACAGTGCTTTTGCGGGGTTTTTGCCTTTTTTAACTGCAAGAGCTATACCGACTCCTGCCGCAGCAATGGCACCGAGTGCGGCAAGTGCGCCGAGAAGTTTTTTATCTCCGCTTTCTTCCCGAACAGGTTCGGTTTGAACCTGCGGCTGTGCTTGAGGTTGAACCTGCGGCTGTATTTGTGTTTGAGCCTGCGCCCCAACTTGCGGTGTTTTGTTTTCGCCTGTGATTAAATACTTATTGTTCGCCTGCGATAAATTAACTAAATCCATAACATACCCTGCCTTTTCCTATAAATATATAAAAAACAAGACAGCAGGGAAAATTGCCTACTCATAAATCTCTTAACGGTAAATTCAAACATAAAAAAGCGAGCCGACCAAACATTTTGAACCCGTCCAAAAATCTTTTATCGCAACCCCGAATATAGATGACAGGTAGTTTCATCGACTCACATATATATCTTACACTATTTTAAAATGCTTTTTATCGCCCGCTTGAATTAACACTTTGGTATTAATTTGAGCCGAATTTGCAATACAAAAAATTGATAACATAATTGGCGCACAAAAGTCCGCTTAGCGCAGGCACCACAGGGGTTGAAGCCGGAGTAAATTTTGTAATTTCAATCTCCTCTCCGCTATTTTTTAATATTTTTTCAACCGTCTTTACTTTTTTTAATGACTTAGGGCTTTCCATGCTCCAGACAACGGGCAAGTTAGTTTCAATGCCTTCTTTTTTAAGCCTTAAGAGAACATTTTTTATAAAAGAACAATTTGATTTTATCTGAGAAATATCAGTCAGCACAAGCTTTGAAGCGTCAAGTCTGTTGCCGGCACCGAGAGAAGTCACGACATTTATGTTATTTTCTCTGCAATATTTTAAAAGTCCTATTTTGGCGCGCAGTGTATCAATGGCGTCTACCGTAAAATCAACCCCGCAGGAAAAAATCTCATCGTTTTGGGAGCCGTCATAAAAATCATCAAAAACTCTGACATTTATGTCAGGATTTATATCTTTTATGCGCTCAAGGGCAGCTTTTGTTTTCTTTTGACCCGTCGTGGAATTCAGCGCTATTATCTGTCTGTTGATATTGCTTTTTGATACCGTATCAAAATCGACTATGGTTACATTCCCGACACCCGCGCGGCACAAAGCCTCAAGTGCATATCCTCCCACACCGCCCAGACCAAAAAGTGCAATATGCACCGATTTCAAATACTCTTGAAAATCTTCGCCCCAGTACATTTCATTTCTTGAAAACATATCGGACACAGGCTCTACCCCTTAACCGCGCCTTCGTTTGCACCTGATATAAAATATTTTTGCAAAGACACAAAAAATACCACAATGGGCACAATTGATATCATCGAGCCTGCGGCAATAAGCCTGTAGTTTGCACTGAATGCACCCTGCAAATTGTTTATGCCCACGGGAAGCGTAAAGAGTTTTTCATTTGTCAGAACAATGCTCGGCCAGAGAAACTCGCCCCAGCTTCCGATAAACGTGAAAATTGCAAGAACGGCAAGCGAAGGCTTAATCATCGGCAAAAGTATCTTAAAAAATATCTGCCATGATGAACAGCCGTCAACTACCGCACTTTCTTCAAGTTCTTTAGGTATGGATAAAAACGCCTGTCTTAAGAGGAAAATACCAAACGCATTTACCGCAAAAGGCAGAATCATCCCTATAAACCCCGGGATTATCCCGTAAGAATCCACCAGATTCAGCTTGAGTGTAATAATATAAACAGGAAGCATTATTGCCTGAAAAGGCACCATAATAGTCGCAAGTACGGCAAAAAAGGCAATTTTTTTGCCCGCAAATTCCATTCTTGCAAGCGGGTAGGCTGCCATAGCAGAGAGGATTAAATTTAAAACCACCGTAAAAGCCGCAACAATAAAGCTGTTTACAACATAGCCCACTATAGGCACAAGTCTTAAGACTTCCTTGAAATTATCAAGTGTCGGGAACTTTGGCAAAAACTCGGGCGGATACTGAAAAATATTCTCCTGCGCGCCTTTAAGGGCAGTAGAGAGCAGCCAGATAAAAGGCAGCAGGGATAAAATGCAGACCAGAATTAAAATTATATGCGCGGATAATCCTTTGAAAAAATTTTTAATCACAGTCCGTATTTTTTCCTTTCAAATACAAAAATATTAATTAGCGAGAAAGCCATTACCACAACAAGCAGTATAACCGCCGCAGCGGATGCTATTCCCAAATCAAGATTTTCAAAAGCTCTTTCATATATGTAATAAACAATTGTCTTTGTGGAGTCAAGCGGGCCGCCGCGCGTCATAACATAGATTTCAACAAAAACTTTCAGGGCGGAAATAGAACTTATAGTGGATACAAGGGCAATTGTCGGCATGATATGCGGCACGGTTACATTCATATGTTTTTGAAAAGACGAGGCGCCGTCAACATCCGCCGCATCATACAATTCCTTAGGTACGCCCGTTAATGCTGCAAGGTATATCATCATATAATACCCCACACCCTTAAAAATTGTCACAAGCGCTACCGACATCATTGCAAATTTTGGATCAGAGAGCCATCCCGCAGGTTTTATATGCAGTATTTCAAGAAAATAATTCAAAAGTCCCTCGGGAGCATAAAGCCATTTAAAGGCTATTGCAACCACAACTATGGATACGACAACAGGCAGATAGATTATAAGTTTATAAAGCGTTTTACCGTGTATTTTTGTATTTAAGAGCACCGCAAGAAAAAGCGGGAAAATAACAAGAAACGGCACACAGAGAATAAGAAAATAAAACGTGTTTAAAATAGTCTTTAAAAATTGAGGATTTTTCAAAAGATAAACATAATTAGCCCACGATGCGAATTGCGGATTGTAGATGTCTTTTGAATAATCAAAGAAACTCAGATGAATCGTTTGAACAAAAGGTATAAAAAAGAACACCCCCAGAATTACAAATGCGGGTATCAAAAAAAGATAAGGCGTCAAACGAAACATAAAACTCATCTTCTAAATAATAAATGAATGACAAAAAAAATTCAAATCGGATATTTAATTATTATAAAAAATATGTTAAAATATATTTAGAAGGTATTGATAATGTGGCAAGAAAATTTATGTTCGGGTTTTATATACTCGAAGGAGGCAGGACGTGATTGAACCTATTAAAATGAAACCTCAAAATTCAACAAGTTTTAAGGGCATAAGTGCAAATCATGACCCTCTTAATGCAAGAAACGCATACAACAGTGTACTTAAAGACAATGAAGGTATTCTTTATCAGGAAGCACTCAAAATGCAGCGGCATGACCCTTCAAAAAACGGAGACCTGATTGATTTTAAAGGTTAACAAAATTTATACAAAAGCGCTTTAAGCGCTTTTTTTATTGTTAAAAAGTTAAACGAAAATATTATTTTAAATATGAGTTTTTTTGTATTCATGGAGTTTAAACGCGCACAGAAATAAGAATAGTTTTTAATTATAAAATCAAGCGTGTCAAAATGCAGATTTTTATTCCATTTAATAAGTCTGTCTACCGATTCCGGCTTAAGGTAGCGAAAATCACCCATAACAGGGTTCGTACCCGAGCAGTTGCCGCCATGGCGTCTGTATGCAAAAAGCGGTCTTGATACCGTGGCACTTGAGCCCATTAAGTGCAAAAACGAGAAAATAAACTTATCCGCACCTGTTTTATAACGCTCCACATTTTTAAATAAAAATAAAAATTCAAGCGCGCTTCTTCTCATCATGGCAGAAGTTGACGGATTCCAGCACCACGCGCCAAAAGGACACTCGCGGTTTGTTATTTTTTTAACTTCAAAGTCTTCAAAATCCGTGTTGAAAATCTCATCCGCCTCCAGCTTTTTATAAACTCCGCCGCAATTTTTAAAAGCGGGCGAAGCAACGGAGTTTAGACAATGTATGGTTGAGTTTTCATCAATTTCCATCTGTGCGGCGCTTACAAAAGCAACACTAACACGCATATGCGCCTGAAGTAAAACGGAGAGATAGTCTTTCAGCAAAACATCATCCGCATCTATCATACATACAAACTCTCCGCGCGAAACTTTAAGCCCCGTAAGGAAAGCCCCCATCTGTCCTTCATTTTTCTTTGTTTCAATAACCCTTATATCAGACGTATTAAAAAACTTTGAAATTACATTTTTATTTTTGTAATTCTTCTCAATTACCTCTTTTGTCTCAGCATCCGAAAAATCGTCCACAATAATAATTTCAAAGTTTTTATAACTCTGATTTTCAATGCTTTTTATACACTCGGGCAGATACTTGCCGAGATTGTGACAGGTAACAATAAGGCTTATAAGAGGCTTTTTAAATTCTTGCATGGGTTTATTTTAGCACATTTTTAAAGCCTTAAAATAAACTATAAGACGTATTTAGGCTCGCTCTCATAGAGTGAAGGGTATTTTTTGACATACTCGTTAAGCTCGCTGCAATAAGCTTCAAGGTCAAAACTTACGCCCTCTTTTGGGCCCTTAAGTTCAAAGCCAAGAGCATTAAAAAGACTCTTTATAAAAATATTTATGATAGCGTCAGAGCCGCGAAAATAAGGGACACCATGCGTCAGAAGCCAGTGCATTGCCGCAATTTTTCTGACAGCCTCTTTTTCTTCTTTTTTGTTCAATTTTTTGCCGGTATAGTTTTTGACAAGATTATCGTATATTTCCCTTGAATAGCGAAGTGAAGGCTCAACACCCCCAAGGGTATGCACGAGCTTCCCGTTTTTTGAGTTTTGATAATAAACTATTCTTGTCGGCGCAAAATCAGGATACTTTGCGGGGGTTTTGACACAAAAAGTCTTTGCAAGTGAACTTTTTGAAGCATTAAGCGCCTTTTTGGCATAAATTTCGCCATACGCGCCATATTTAACCCCGCTCAGGTCAAAGGGGGTCATAAGACAGCTGCCTGCACCGTCTTTGAGCCTTGAAACGCCGGCGAGTTCCGCCTTTTGAAAATCACTCATAGATTTAACATTTAAAAAAGAACAGTTGGAATAATCATCCGCAATAAGGTTCAAAACCTCATCAAAAGAGGCTTTATTTCTAATCATCAACGAAGCATAATTTGCACTCTGCGCAACGTATTTTGCCCAGTTGTAATCTCTGCCGTAGCCTTTTATTTTAATAAAAAAATTTTCAGGCTCCTGTTTTAAATTCGGCAGCATATCTTCAAGCCCATTTTTCTCTAAAAAGTCGATTTTTCTTATTTTTAAATCATAGATATCAGGCAGATTTTTTGTCTTTTCGAGTTTTTGCCAGACAGAATCGGGCTCAAAATCAGGGTCATCATATTTATCATCAGGTATGACAACTTCTCTGTTAATTGTGCCGAGATAACTCAAAAAGCCCATAAGCGGATCATCCGCACCTTTATTTTTTGAAGTAAAAGAAGGGTGAGGGGAGCTTTTGGAAGTATTTCTTCCGGCAAAGCCCAAAGGCACGCCTTTATCAGATTTTTGCATGCCCGAAATCCGGGGGAAATTACATTTATAAATATAAGGGGAGCTTTTCATACTTAAAAATACAAATGCGCGTGAAAATAAAAAATTGCATTTTCTGTAAAAAATTTTTGAAAAAATTTTAAAAATGTATTGATTATTTTTTTTGTCTTTGCTAGCATAAAAAATGTCGCAAGGCAAATTCGCGCCCCGCGGCAATTGAAAATTGAATACGGGGGTTTAGCTCAGCCCCGTAAAGCTCTGCTTTACAAACCCGTACAAGCATCTTGCGCAGATGCTCTACCGGGAGGGTTTGAAAATTAAATACGGGGGTTTAGCTCAGTTGGTAGAGCATCTGCTTTGCACGCAGAGGGTCAGGAGTTCGAGTCTCCTAACCTCCACCATTTAAAAAGAAGTCTTTGAGACTTCTTTTTTTATTGTCAAAATGGGGCTTTTGCGCTCTGCACCTGTTCAAACAAGGCAATACCAAAAACAATCAATCGTTAAAACTCAATAATAATGTGAGTTTTAGAAGTTCGAGCATAATTTTATTGTTTTTTATCATCAAAATTGTTGTCGTATAAGGCTTTTGAGGCAAAATTAGAAAAATTTTGTCCATATTCTTTTTGCTCTTTTTTCGTTTTAAACTTTTTAGCCTCTTGTTTTGCTGACAATTTCATTAAACATAAAATTAAATCACAAATAGCTTTAGCCCTTTCTTCCTCTGTTGGATTTGAATTGTCAAATTTGACAATAAAATTCGGTTTCTTTGTTGTCATAATAAGTACTCCTTTTTTAAACTATATTTTTGTTTTATTTTTTGTTAAAATATCGCAATAAGGAGGAGATTCCATGTTCTCAAAACGAAAAGAAGTAAATGTTTATTGCGATGAAAGTTGCCATTTAGAACATGACCATCAACGTGCAATGGTTTTTGGTTCTATAAGATGTCATAAAGATTCGGTTAAAATAATTTCAGATGAAATAAGAGCTTTAAAAAGAAAACATGGAATATATGCTTTTGCTGAGACGAAATGGAAAACAGTTTCATTTTCAAAAGAAAATTTTTATTTAGATTTATTAGACTTATTCTTCAGTTATGATAATTTATATTTTCGTGCTGTAGTTTTCCAAAACAAGGATTTACATAGATTAGAACATACTCGATTTGGAAAACAAACCTATGAAGATTGGTATTATAAAATGTTCTATGTTTTATTGGATAAAATTATGAAAGATAAATATCTGTATAATATTTATTTTGATAGAAAAAATCCAAATAGTTCAAAAAAATTAAACACACTAAAAACACATTTAGATAAAAAACACCATATCGGTAATATTCAAAATGTATTATCGCACGAATCCGAATTAATACAATTAACAGATTTTCTAACAGGAATTATTTCTTATGCAAATAGAGATTATATAAAATTAGAAAACGCAAACAAGACAAAAATTAAACTTGTGGAAAAATTAAAAGAGAAAACTAATTTATCGTTAGTTATTTCTACTCCACAAAATGCAAAAAAAATAAATTTATTCATGTGGGAGCCTGATTATTATGCAAACAAAAATTGATTGGCTGCCAAATGTCAAACGATTAGAAGATTATATTGAAAATGGGCAAATAAATTTTGTTAAATTTATTCAAGAACAAATACAAGATTTATTAAATGATTTTTGTAATGATTCAAGTCCTGTGCTTTTAAATGGATTAAGGGTACGGTTAAATCCAAATATACTAAATTGTGAAAAACTTCGAAATAAAAATTGTTATAATTCAAATTATTTTATTTGTGAAAATTGTCCCTTTGTTGGACAAATGGATATTATAAATCATATTTGTACAATTGAACAAAATACAAAAAAGTTGAAAAAACAAGGTGTAAAAATAGCCCTAAAAACCGAATTTAAAAAGAAAGGTGCAAAATCTGTCCCTCGTACGCCTGGAGAGTTTTCCATACCAAGAACCCTTTTATCTTCTTGGATAAAACCTGTTATTTTAAACGTTGATGATTCTGAAAATGTTAAAATTATTCCTGATGAAAACGACAAAAATGAATTGACAATTGAATTAATTCATAGAAAATATCGAATTCATCTAAAAAAATGCAAAGAAAAATCAGGTAAACAATTTTATATTATTAAGTCTGCATATTATTTTACAGCACCAAAAGCATTAATAGAGGAAGCTAATCAAAAATATATTGATAATGCATATAATAGAAGAAACGCCATTGCTGGCGTTTCAGCGACTCCTTGTATCGATAATAATGATACATGAGTAAATCTATTTAAATTTTATATTGAACAAACGATAGGTCAAATACTTAACAAACGTTACATTATAATAAAAACGTTCTTTTACCATATTTTTACAATAATATCAACAAAATTAACAATTCTTAATTAATTATGACATATTTTCTTTAAAATGTCAAGTGCTACTACTTACGCAATTTTTCTTTTAAATACAATAAAATCAATCATTCTACCAAGTTCAAAGATTTCAAAAGTACGGACTTTTTTAATAAATTTATTGATTATAAGTTCTAACTTTGTAACCTCTAGACCACCAATAAAATGAAGCCAATTATGGCTTCATTTTATTTTAAAATAATTTTCTTCATATTTACATTCATTTTTGCTTCGGGTATTATTAATGCATACCTTTTGGAGAGGTGTCCGAGTGGTTTAAGGTGCAAACCTGGAACGTTTGTGTGGGGGCAACTCCACCGGGGGTTCGAATCCCCCCCTCTCCGAATTTTACAAGGTATTTTACGGTTTTACCCCGCAAAGTTTGAAGTTGTTATGATAAATGAAGTGTTCGATAAAATTATAAAAAGATTTACGGAATTTCCCGCCGTGCAAGCCGTGGCAGCGGGCGGTTCAACCTCGGTAAATACTTCTGATGAAAGCTCTGATATTGACATATATGTCTTCACAAACGGACAAATACCGCTTAGAGAAAGAATTGAACTAATAAAAAAATATTCCTCAAAATATGAAACAGGCTGCGAGTACTTTGGTCCGGGGGATGAATTTTTTGTCGACAAAATGAACCTCCAGCTTGATGTAATGTATTTTGGCACAAAACAAATGGAAGATAATGTCGAAAACATCTGGGAAAAGGATTATCCTTCAAACGGATACACAACCTGTTTTTTATTTACACTTAAAAACTGCAAGACAATATATGACAAAAATAATTGGCTTGCGGATTTGAAAAACAAGCTAAATACCCGATACCCCGCAGAACTTAAACAAAATATAATAAAAAGAAATCTTATGCTTTTAAAAGACAAGCCGTTTGCTTCGTATTATGAACAAATTCAAAAAGCACTGAAAAGAAATGACATAAACAGCGTAAACCACAGAATTTCAGCATTTATGGCGAGTTATTTCGACATAATTTTCGCATTAAACGAACTTTTACACCCCGGTGAGAAAAAACTTATAAACTATGCACTGAAAAACTGTAAAATACTGCCTGAAAATTTTGAATACAATATAGTAAAGCTTCTTGCCGAATCAAATACGGATAAACTTAAAATTCTCGATGATATGATTGCGGAACTTAAAAAATGTTTGTAAAAACAACCCCCTAAAAAACAGGGGGTTGTTTATCCGGTTTTTAAGGTTATTCAACCGATAATTTTTTCGTATTGTTCTTTTGTGCCGCAAGTTTAGGAGCGCTGATAGCCAAAACGCCGCCTTCAAGTTTGGCTTTTGTTTTATCGGTATCAATTTCCTGCGGGAAATAAACGGTTCTTGAAAACTCTCCGTATTTAAATTCGGATTTTCTATAGCCCTTGGTATCTTCTCTGTGCTCTTCTTTTCTTACGGCATTAATAGTTAAATAGTTTTTATCTATATCAATATCAAGGTCTTCTTTTTTAACGCCCGGCAATTCCGCTTTTATATCATACTGCGTATCTTTTTCGTGGATTTCAACCGGCATTGCATATTTTTCTTCACCCTCTTCATTTAAAATATACTCAGGGAAAAAGCTGTCAAAGTTGCGGTTTAAAATAGAGCTTATTTCATCGTTAACCGATTTGATAAAATTGTCAGGTGATTTTTTAATTAAAAATTTCATAATTAACTCCTTTCAATTATCATCTGTTCTCTTAACAATGTTATTATTACTCTTTTTTACAAAAAAGCTTAAAAATTTAATTAAAATTTAAGGATTTATAAACCCCTTTAAAAAACGGCCGCACTCCAGACACTATAGAGTTTTTCAAGCGTATACCCTGCATTGGCGGGGCTTGTTGAAGGAAGCCTGCGGCAGCAAAAGGTGTCTAAAACATCGGGGTAATATTTTTTAAATGCACAAAAGGCTTTATTTCCGTTAAAACATATTGTCTTTATATTCGGATATTTTTCAAGCAAAGAGGGTATGTCGTTTGGCACTTCATCAAATATATTTGAATCCAGGCTGCCTTCTCTTTTGCAAAATTTAATTACATCCCACAGGGCAAAACCGCTTTTTAAAAAAGTATTTATTTTCTCTTCGTATTTTAAATCAGTCATATTCTCACACTTGCACAACAGTCCTGCAAGTTTCCAGAAGCGGTTTTGCGGATGTGCATAATACTCCTGCTCTTCTAAAGACTTAACACCGGGCATTGAGCCTAAAATAAGGATTCGGGATTTTTTACACACTCTCGGTTTAAAACTTTCACAATATGCCATATCAGCTTTTTATACCCCAATTCGGATAGTAAAAAATATGAAATTCTTTATTTTTAGAAATTCTCACTCTGCCGCCTTTTATAAAATTTGTAAGCGAACCCGTAGGAGGAAGCGGAGTCAGCGCCCAT
>ERZ1643251.4246-NODE-4246-length-12620-cov-4.556546_pt1 | contig 12620 bp, 13 predicted proteins | sample MGYA00579261_ERZ1643251 | MGnify/ENA primary metagenome ERZ1643251 (study PRJEB29033, sample SAMEA4952267) | chicken gut metagenome | biome: Broiler Chicken; feature: Gastrointestinal Tract; material: Caecum | place: Ireland | collected 2018 | study: Broiler... | reverse complement strand
GACGAGGGACGGGGGCTTTCATATACGCCCTGTCTGCTGATGAAACCAGACCTGTGCCTGCGGCTCCATGCCCACGCAACCACCGTTCTGTTTTCCTGCCGCTTCAAATTCCCCTACCCTCCACGGGTAACATACCGCCTTTTCTTGTTTCCAGCCCTCCGGCTGTATCGGTTGAGCAAAAGTCAGCGTGGAATAGTGTGGTATCTTTTTCTAAGCAAAACCCCTATTTCATATTTGCGAACCGTTCCACTGCCTTCGTAAAGCTCTCTATGGTCTTTTCCGCATCACCGTGTTCTATCCCATCTCTGACACAGTGTTTGATATGTCCCTCCAGCACAACTTGTCCCGCCTTATGAAGAGCTGACTTAGCTGCATTGATCTGTGCCAGCACGTCCTCACAGGGAACGTCCTCGTCCACCATTCTGTCAATGGCCTGTACCTGTCCGATAATCTTTGCCAGCCTCCTGTGCAGATTTTCTGCGTCCATACATTGTCTCATTTTTTCCTCCATTCCAAAACCTTCCCGCGGCGAAAATATGTTATCACACAAAGGCCCCTTTGATCGTTCAATATTTAAAAGGAGCTTTCACAACTCATTGTATGTCTCTCGTTTTTTTGCTGTCAAGGAAAATATAGTAAGATGGTACATGAAAATACTCTATTTACGCTTTCCATAAATTGTGGTAAAATTAAGAACATCAAATGGAATCAGGAGGCCGGCAACAAGAATAATGAATGATTTTCAAAGACAATGGAATACTTTTTTAGCTGAATTTGGCGAAAGTAGAAAAATGGTGCTGTCCACATCGCTGAACAACCACGTAACATCAAGAATGATGAGCATTATTCAGCAAGACGGTATTTTTTATTTTCAGACGGATAAAACCTTTCGAAAATATTATCAGCTTTCCGGTAATAAAAATGCAGCTCTATGTATGGATAATATACAGCTTGAAGGAATTTGCAAAGAAATCGGGCATCCGGTGGAACGCGAGGAGTTTTCTGTGCTTTACCAAAAATGCTTTCCCAATTCTTTCCACAATTATTCCATGCTGAAAAACGAAAGACTGTTTGAAATGATTCCTGTATATGTTAAACGTTGGATATATCGGAGCAAAAGACCGTTTCAGGAAATTTTTGATCTTCAAGCCCATGAGTACAGTATGCTGGAATACAAAGGAGAATAAAAATTGTTTCTGCCACCAGCTTTTTACATCTGGTGGCAGTTTTATGCTACCAACATATATTGTTCGTGTTTTTCAAAAGGAGTTAATACTCCCAGATTTCTTTGCAATCGTTTGCAGTTGTAGTATTCGATATAGTCTTCAATCATTTTTACAAGAGCTTCACGACTTGTAAATTTCTTACCATAATAGCGTTCTCGTTTTATAATTCCCCAGAATCCTTCCATTGGACCGTTATCAATACACTTAGCAACTCTGGACATACTTTGTGTCATCCCGGCAGCTTCTAATTTTGCATGAAAAGTACGGCTTGTGTATTGATAACCTCTATCAGAATGACACAATGGATGCGCATTTGGATTCCGTGCAATGGCTTTGTCAAAGGTATCAAACACTAAAGCGTTATTGTTTGAATCACTGATTACATAGGATACAATCCTTCTGTCATAAAGATCCAGAATAGCACTCAAATATATCTTGTGCTTTTCTTGACCGATATAATATTTAAACTCTGTAACGTCAGTAAGCCATTTTTCATTTGGCGCATCAGCGTAAAATTCCCGATTTAATACATTTTCCGCTATAAACTGCGGATTTGATGCCTGACGTGTGCAACCCTTGTTCGAGTATTTAATTGTTGATCTAATATTCTTTTTCCTGCAAATACGAAGTACCCGTTTATCATTCACTTTTATATCATGGTAGCGTTCAAGGTCATCTCGAATTCTTCGGTACGTAACTTTTCCAGTTCATTCATTTCATCAGGACTTTTCCGCTTGCCGCGATGATCTCTTAAAGCCTCTACTCCGCCAGTTTCATATTTAACAGTATAACTACGTGCCTGTTGGTAAGATACCTGATATTGTTCTGATGTTTTGGCATAATTACGGTCATGTGCGATGCAATACTGTACGATTTCAACCCGTTCTTCAAAAGTGGTTTTTCTTCCTCTGGTCATGATAGCGTTTCCTCCTGTTCCGGAAGATTTTAATTTTTCATAACCATTATACTTCTTTATCCAGATTTGTAACTTGGCTTTTGAACGAATTCCGTATTTTTTACAAATCTCATCCTGTGAACCACATCCTGCCAAATAATCCAAAACTGCCTGCTGTTTCAAGTCTTTGGAATATTTCTTATATTCCTTTAATATAAATGCATCTGCACCCATAGATTCATAATTACGAATCCATTGTTGTACAGAAGCCACGCTGACATCAAACATAGATGCAATTCGATGTTGACTTTCTTTCCCATCCAGATATAGGTTTACGGCATATATCTTATCCTCAGCAGATATTTTCCTTTTATACATAAATTTGCTCCCTCCTAAGTGACAAGTTTTTATTATTTTACTTGTCTACCTAGAAGGGAGCATAGCAATCTATTCTTGCAGCAGCCCCGCGCCGTAATTACAGTAATTTCACAGGCCCTGTCAGGAAATAAGCTCCGAAATTTCCTGCAGTCCCTTTTTGCCAAAATACAGCGTCTCATCGTTTACCACCATACATGGAACGCTCATGACCTTATATTTTTCCTTTAAAGCCGGAAAGTGTGCCAGATCAAACATTTCTGCTTCCACCTTCTCAGAAAGCGCCGCAGCCTTCTGAGCTGCCATTACTGTTTCCGGACACATGGTACAGGACAGAGAAACCAGAATTTTAATATTCCAGTTATTTTGCAGATTTTTGAGCCTTTCCTCCACGGTCTCATCGATTTGCTGGCCCGGTCCGGCGGCATTATACAGTCCGATCACAAAGGAATTAAACTCATGTCCTCCCGGCACGCCGTGAAAACGGATTCCCGTTCCCTTTCCATCCGGAAGGAATACCTCCACACAGGGCTTTATTCTGTTCGTCCCAGTCTCTTCGTCTCCCTCTGCTCTCTCCCAGGTTACCTTGGCATTGATTCCATCAAGCTCTCTTAAGAAGCCTTCCACTTCTCCCGAAAGAGGACTGTCGTCAAGCCATGCCCTGAGAATGACAGGCCGGGCAAATTTTTCAAATACACCTGAAAGCTGCCGCCGGATGTCTTCGGTGAGAAATCCGTTCTGCATACCATTATCTTCTTCCGTCTCCTATACGACCTCATGCACCTTATCTTCCCCGTCTTCATACTCATATGCCGTTTTTCGGCTGCTTTCATGCCAAAGTTCCGGAATATTCAGCCTTTTATGGGTCTCCGAAACCACCTTTTCCAGGGAAGTTGCCGCCACCGCTCCGTCGGATACTGCGGTGACAACCTGACGCAGATTCTTTACACAGACGTCTCCTGCCGCATATACCCCTTCCACACTGGTTTTCTGATCACTGTCCGTCAAAAGATAGCCTCTGTCATCCCTTTTCACCTCAGATCCGATCCAGGCAGTGTTCGGCACATAACCTGCAAAAACAAAGATTCCAAAGCTCTCACCATCTTCGGCTTTGTGAATCCACTCTTCTTTGGTGCGGTTGTTTCGAAACCGGGCATAGGTAAGCATCTGCTCTCCGCCGGCCTCCACCAGCTCCGTCTCAAATACAACCTTTATCTTTTCCTGATTATCAAGCTTATCAGACACCGTCTTTGCACAGGTAAAATGATCTTCCCTCACCACTATGGTGACGCTTCTGGCATATTTAGTCAGGAAGATTCCTTCCTCCACCGCGGCAAAGCCTCCGCCGATCACAAACACATCTCTGTCTGTGAAAAACTCTCCATCACAGGTAGCACAGTAGGCCACGCCCCTGCCCTGAAATTCCCTTTCACCCTTAAATCCCAGCTTCCGGGGGTTTGCCCCCGGCGCCAGGATCACACCCAGACAGCGATAGTCTCCCTTTGTGGTATACAGCGTCTTCACATCCTCCATAAGCTCCATGTCCAGAACCTCAGCTATGGCAAATTCCGCGCCAAAGCTTTCCGCCTGACGGCGCATTTTTTCCGTGAGCTTTCTGCCGCTGATTCTCTCTACCCCGGGATAATTAACCACTTCCGCGGTGATTGTAATCTGTCCCCCTACCGCTGATTTTTCCAGAACCAGCACACGGTACTTCGCCCTGGCCATATAAATAGCCGCGGACAGCCCTGCCGGTCCTGCTCCCACGACAATCAGGTCATACAAATTTGTATCCCTATCCATGCGCGCGCTTCCTCCGTTAGATCAGGCCCACCAAATCCAGGCTGGGCTTCAACGTCTTTGCTCCGGGCTGCCATTTTGCAGGGCATACCTGATCTCCATGCTCTGCCACGAACTGAGAAGCCTGAACACGACGGAACAGCTCGTCCGCATTTCTTCCAACATTCCCTGCAATCACCTCATAAGCAACTATCTTTCCCTCGGGATTTACGATAAAGCTCCCTCTCTCTGCCAGGCCATCCTCCTCAATCATCACATCGAAGCCCCTTGCCAGCACGCCTGTGGGATCCGCAAGCATGGGATAATTAATTTTCTGAATGGTTTTTGAAGCGTCATGCCATGCCTTGTGTACATAATGGGTGTCGCAGGAAACACTGTAGATTTCACAGCCGATCTTTTGGAACTCTTCATATTTATTTGCAAGATCCTCCAGTTCCGTAGGACATACAAAGGTAAAGTCCGCGGGATAAAAGAAAAATACCGACCATTTTCCCAGCACATTCTCCTTTGACACTTTCTTAAACTCCCCATTCACATATGCCTGAACAGAAAAATCAACAATTTCGCGATTGATAAGTGACATTTTGATACCTCCTGAAAATAATTATTGTTAGCTCTGACTAACTACAAAAATAATAACAATTCCTATTTTTATTGTCAACAGATGGTAATGATAACTTTTCTCAGGAAGAAACGGCATACATGTATTTTAAAAGCGGCTCGGCTTAAACCCCTGCTATATTTCCTGCGCTTACGATATTTTCCCATAAATTCGCCTGGCACAGAATATGCTCCCTGTTTTTATCATCCACATGATACGGAAGCATGTCCTCCTCCAGCTCTCTGATCCTTTCCACGCGGCCCGCAAGATAGTCCTCCAGCCTCTGTACCGCGCTCTCCAGACGTGTCTGGATGCCGCCGAACCGAATATCCAGAACCTCGTATCCGAAAGGACTGCACTCCTGAAACCAGATTTCCCTTCGCGCCTCTCTGAGACTGCGCGCTTTTGCGGCGCAGGAGGAAGCCCGGTTTTTAAGACGCTCCAGCTCTTCTCTGCAATTTTCTCTGTAAGCCTTCCGAAGCTCCACACCCAGCATGGATTTGTCCGCTAAAAGCCCCGCCAAATTTTTATAATAAATAAAAATTCGGTCCATAGCGCTTCCTCTGGGAGCCAGTTTTTCCAGCTTTTCCTTCAGTCCTGCGTAATGCCTGTCCAAGCCTGTTCCTTCCACCTGCCCATCAAATAACCCAACAAGAGCATCCTGATATAATAAATACTTGGAAGGATTATCTGCATTTTCGTTGTCTGCAAGAACTCCTGAAGGACTGTCCAGAGCATCCAGAAGCTCATATTCCCGCTTTCCATATCCGGTAAGCTGATACAGCCATTTATCCAGCTGTTCCGGTTCCGGCTGACTTCGATAGCAAAGCTGCGCGAAATAAATAGCGGAATAAAACAGTGTCCTGACAGGAGTCTCAGTCCCATTGTCAAACCAAAAGGTGCAAAACACCTTATCGATTCCCTGCTTCCTGCAGGAGTCCATTCCTTCCTTCAAGGTTTTCTCCGCTTTTCGATAATTGGGAGAAATTCCGTTCCAGGTCCATCCCCCTGGGGCAAATCGAATCCTGTCTGTCAGTTTTTTATGCAGTCGGATATTTTTATCATATGCCGTCCCAGCATGGTGATAATAGTCCCAATATACCAACGTCACATTCTCTGAAAGCTCCGGCAGGTCAAATTCGGTTTCCTCAGGCAGATCATAATAGTCCCCTGTGGGAGATTTCAGCCGGAAAAACATGTCGCTCCACATCATCAGCTCCAGCCCTTCCTCCTGACAGATCCGGTTTACCATCTTAAGATGCTCCGTCATGATACTGTAGCGTTCCTTGTATCCGTGGATTTTCAGATATTTCCCCAGTCCCAGCAAGTCCGCCTCATCCATGCCCACATGGATTTTTCGGGAGGAAAAGGGACGAGAGGCATTGCGGATCATGAGACGCACAAAGTCCTCTGTCTCCTGCGCCCCTGCCAGAAGAATATCTCCTGTATCCTGCAGTCCCCTGGCCTTTGGCCAGCGCAGATAGGTGCGCAAATGCGCCAGTGTCTGTATGGCCGGTATCAGCTCTACTCCCGCCTGTCCGGCATATTCATCCAGCTCCCTGAGCTCCTCTTTTGTGTACCTGCCCCTATAGGCCCCAAAATAGGGATCCTCCGGAATCTCATATACATCCTCCATATAAAGGTATACCTGATCCAAACCGCAGGCCGCACATAAACGGATGATCTCCTGAAGCATGTCCCCGGCGATAACTCCGTTTCTGGAGCAGTCCAGAAGAAGTCCTGTTTCAGAGAATCCGCAGCGTTCCTCCTTCACAATCTCCCTGTCCCCGCCGTCCTCAATTTCCTGCAGAAGCAAATGAAGCGCTCTGTAGTAATGCACATCCTTTTTTCCGGAAAGCCTGGCTCTTTTTCCATCATATTCTACCTTCGCAACGGCCTCCTTCGTATGGACAGCTTCTATGGGAATTCCGTCTTCCCCCCACGCATATCCCTGACTTTTCAGAAATATTTCCGTCATTTTTCTTTTGTTTTGATCCAGTAATGCAGTGTTAAATTTCATTTTTACACCTCCTGCCTGACTCAGCAGACACCAAGTTATGACATTAGAAAGTTCGCAAATTACGTTTTCCATTATATAATAATTACATAAAATTTGGAAGAAACTTTCACACTTATTCCTCCCAGCTTTTCCACATACGTATGGTATGCACATCGGTTTGCTGCGCCAAGCCTGCGGAAGGCCCGCCCCCATGACACCCTGGTCCCTCTATACACCGTTTGGAGAGAGCAAATCATATCGTCACAAAGAGAGGAACAGACAGCTGAGGCCCAACGAATACCTGTGGTGTGAGAGAACCCTGAACTTCCCGGAGGAAGAATTAATACAAAATATTCGCAAACGCTGTCTTCTTCATTTCGGCGCAGCAGATCAAAAAGCTGTGGTATATGTCAACGGGTATGAACTTCTGCGCCACACAGGAGGATAGCCGCCCTTTTGGGCAGACATTACAGATTTTGTTCCCGCCTCCCCCTGCCTTGTACAGATCCGGGTCCGGGACGAAAGCGAACTCTTCCATCTGTCACGGGGCAAACAGACCTTGAAGCGGGAAGGGATGTTTATACGGCCCAGAGCGGAATATGGCAGAGCGCCTGGTATGAATGGGTTCCAGAAAACTATATTGTCCGCTACAGACTGACCCTCAGCCTGCCGAAAGAGCATTTTCTGTCTTGGTCTCCCAAGACTCCTTTTCTCTATCCCCTGACAATCGTCGGAGACGAAGACCTTGTCCACAGCTATTTTGCCATGCGCTGCTTTACGGTTCAAAAGGCCGAAAATGGCGTTCTCCGGTTTTCCTAAATCATAGTCCTTGTTTTCTCCATGACATATTGGATCAGGGATACTGGCCGGATAGACTTATGACCGCCCCCTGTGACGCAACTGGTATGATCGTGTGGCAAGATATGGTAAACGGCGGCGGTATTTACTCTATACCCTTTGTATGCTATTTTCCAACGCTGTTTCCCGGTCTTACAGCCCATATCGGGGACAGTTTGACGCTGCCCGCATTATAGAAATGATAAAAGAAAAAGACCCCTGCCGTCCGGCAGACCATGCCAGCGGCTGGTTCGACCAGAAAGCCGGGGACTTTGTAAGCGCTCACAATTACTTTCGCTCTTTAAAGGTAAAGGTCAATCACAAAAGAGCCCTTATTATTTCGAAATATGGAGGCTACGCCTGCCACATTCCAGTTCCCTCCAGTGTGGATCATATTTACGGCTACAAAAAATTTTCTTCTCCCGCTCAATTATCCAAAGCCTTTCACCAACTGATCAGAGAAAGCCTGATCCCATTGGAAAGCCAGGGTTTAAGCGGAGCGGTATACACCCAACTCTCCGACATGGCGAAAGAGGTAAACGGACTTGTCACCTACGACAGAAGAGTGGTAAAAATAAATCCCCTCTGACATGACCGTTAGTCAGTCCCTGCCATTCTCTTTTTCAATCGCCCGCTTACATGAAAATATGCCGGTATCAAAAAGACATCCGCCATTACCCAGGCGATGGGGCTTCCCAGGCATACGCCCAAAAAACCCAGGACCGGAACCAAAAGAAAGCCCGCCAGCGTCCTGGCAACCATTTCAAAAACTCCGGCCAGAATGGCAAATTTAGGAAATCCCATTCCCTGAATCAGGAAACGCACAATATTCACCAGGGCCAAAGGAAAATAAAATACAGTATTTATCAAAAGATACAGCCTTACATTGTCAATAATGGCGGTTTCCGATCCGTCCATAAACAGAATGGCCAGGGGCCGTCCCAGAAAAATACTGATCAAAACGGCTATCACCGAGTACCCTGCTCCCAGCATCACGCAGGCTCGAAGACCCTTCCCAATGCGCTCCAGTTTTCCTGCCCCTACATTCTGCCCTCCGTAGGTAGCCATAGTAGAGCCCATGGCGTCAAAGGGACAGGCCAGGAAACTGCCGATACGGCCCGCTGCCGTCATTGCCGCAACCGCTGCCGAGCCCAGCGTATTGGCAGCCGCCTGCAGAACCACACTGCCGATGGCGGTAATGGAATACTGCAGCCCCATGGGAATTCCCATTCCGCACAGCACTCTCATCATGTGGGAATCCGGCGCCCATTCCTCCTTTTGTATATGCAAAAGCTCAAATTTTTTAATCATAAAGAGCAGACAGGAGACGCCGGACACTCCCTGAGCGATTACAGTAGCCCAGGCTGCTCCCGCCACTCCCATATTTAGATTGATAATAAAGAAAAGATCCAGCACAATGTTCACAAAAGAGGACAGCACCAGAAAAATAACCGGCGTTTTACTGTCTCCCAGCGCTCTTATCACCCCGGATACCATATTGTACAGATAGGTAGTGGGGATGCCCAAAAAAATTACCCAGATATATTGATAAGCTCCATCCACAATATCCTCCGGCGTTTGCATCAGCACAAGGATGTCTCTGCAGAAAATGGTGGTAAGAACCGTCATAACCACAGCGAAGCCAAGGCACAGCCATAAACAGTTTGCCAGATACTTACGCATACCCGCATAATCCCCCGCCCCGAATTTATGGGAAATGGGGATAGAAAATCCTGTGCAGACCCCCATGCAAAAACCGATAACCAAAAAGTTTACTGAGCCGGTGGATCCCACCGCCGCCAGATCATTCACCCCTAAAAATTTGCCTACAATGACCGTGTCCACCAGATTATAAAACTGCTGGAATAAAAAACCGAATAACAGCGGAACAGAAAATCCCAGTATCAATTTCATGGGAGCTCCTTTTGTCATATCCTTGGTCATAATGCCTCCTCCTTCTTAGGCCGCCCTCTGTTTTTGCCCGGGCAGTTCTTTTCTTTGATTGCGTATCCGAGTATAAATGCGGCAGAGAAAAAGTGCAATGTGTTATTTTGACGAAATTGTTCTTTTTTATGTAGTATTTTGCCATGATATGAATATGTGCTTTCTGCAAAGAGGCATTCGTAGTATAATGGGATTCTCTAAAAATCACACATCACGGGGGAAGCAGCAGAATTCAGTCAGGGATTTTCAAGGAGGCAAGTCTATGAAAATACTAAAATACGGCATTATATTAATGTGTGCCTCAGCATTTTTATGTGGAGGCTGCGGCGCAAGAGAAAACAGCATACCTGCGGAGACAGGTTCTGTGAACATCAGCGACGAGTACACGGAAGATCAAGCAACACAGCGTCCGCAAAGCGTTCCTCAAAAGGAGAAGGAAATCACAGTGGCAACTGCCGATTGGTCGGACTACTTTGAGGGAATAAACGGTACGGCTGTTATTTATGATCCAGCTGAGAATGGCTGCCGGGTGTACAATCCAGATTTGGCTGATCTCCGGCGATCACCCTGCTCTACATTTAAAATCATTTCCTCGTTGATTGGCTTGGAAACAGGAGTGATTGAACCGGATGATTCCATTCGAAAATGGAGCGGAGAAACCTTCTGGAATGAAGCCTGGAACAAGGATATTAGCTTTGATGAAGCCTTTCAAGCCTCCTGTGTATGGTATTTTCGAGAAGTGATTGATGAGATTGGAGAAGCTTCCATACAGGCCGAATTGGAAAAGCTTCAATACGGAAACTGCGATATATCCGATTGGGAGGGAAGGCTAAATACCAATAACAGCAATCCCTCGTTAACAGGCTTTTGGATTGAATCATCTCTGAAAATATCGCCCAAAGAGCAGACGAAAATTATGGAACAGATTTTCGGTCCCAAATCGGAATATTCGGAAGAAGCCAAAAGTCTGTTGGAACAGGTAATGCTAACTTCGGAATACCCTGAGTCAAACATTTTTATCTATGGAAAAACTGGAATGGGAAAAGCCCAGGGAGTTGTTGTAGATGCGTGGTTTACAGGCTTTGCAGACGTTGCTTCAAAAAGAATTTATTTTTGCGTGTATCTTGGCGAATCACAGGGAATGGACGTATCCAGCGCCAAGGCCAGGGAAATAGCGACCCAAATCATTCTTGATTTATATTCGGAGACACCTGCATCGGCGGAAACATGAGCTCAGAGTTTTCCTCCCGCTCAACACCCAGATTATAAAGCTGTTTGATGAGCGCATTGATGAGCTCTATGAAAAAGGCATCCCCATAGTGACCTTCAACGCAGATATTGTGAATGACCGGCGAATTGCGTACATGGGAAGCAATTATACCAAAAGCGATGCTTTTAAACAGACATCCTGAGAACAACGCTCTGTTACCACCAGAGATCCGGTCATGGATGGAACCATTGCAGCCGTAATCTGCCAGAAGCCTAAAATACAGGGCGGCAAGACCCGGTCCCTGCTGTTTGCTTATCTGACTACAGAGGAGCTGCCCGAAAAAGAGCATAATTATGTAGCGATGGATATTCGTATTCGGTAAAACAGCTAATCATGTATATTTTGAGTGGATTTTTCATTTCACTTATTGTTTACCGCAGGTCAGTATAAACAGCCTTCATCCGTTTCTCTTCAGGCAGCCGAAAACAGATACTCCAAAAAATGAAAATATCTTAAGATTTCTATGACACTATTGTCATTCACAATATCTTGTATTATAATGAGGGCAGTTGCTACGAAATATAGTTTTAATTGAGTTATGTAAACTGATTTCAATCGCCTTGGGGAGTATAAATTTACCAATGAATAAATCTGATCTGGATAGAAATGCACAAATGCTGAGGGGCACTCTCGCCCGCCGCGGATATATGAGGTGGTGGCATTCTTTTGTGGGCATTGAGGAAAGCACAGGACGGTCTCGCACCTTTTTTGTGGAATACTTCATCATAAATCCGGCGCTGGGAGGCGAACACCCCATTTTGGGCCTTCATCCCTATTTTAAGAAAAGAGGGATGAAGCCTTCTTATGTTATGATAAAGGCAGGAGTGTTTCCCGTCGGCGCCGCCGACTCTGTAGCGGCGGTGGATGTTTCGGAAGCCTTTGACGCTTTCGATCCTTCCTCAAAACAGCTTCACGCTTTTTATCCTATCTCTTCCCTCAAGGCCACTGGCCGCCCTCTCGTAATGCAGATCGGCGACTGCTTTTACAGTGAAAACCGAATCCGTGGCCTTGTGGATGTCATCGAAAAGGAGGCGCGGCACCGTTCCCTCATGACGGATGAGGGATATATGGAATGGGATCTTGAGGTTCACAAAGCGGTTTCCTGCCACACCGGTTCCCTGTCCGGCACGCTGTTTACCGCTCTGCGGGCTCTGAATAGCTTCTGGCACGCTGAGGGCATACGTACCTTCTATCAGGGACAGGTTATTTTAGATGGAAAACTTTACCGAGTAGATCCGGAAAGCTGCTGCGGGTACGCCGATAAGCATTGGGGACGCAGCTATAATCATCCCTGGCTTCAGCTTTCCTCCGGCAGTATTTCCAGCCAGAGGACCGGCAGAGAACTGAAGCATTCCGCTTTTGCCGTGGACGGCTGCTGTTCCAGATTTTTTTTCTTTCCTCTCAAACGCCGCCTGATGATTCAGCTGTCCTACACAGGAGAAGATTTTGAATTTTTCTTTGCCAGACCCGGCAGCTTTTCCCGCTTCAGATGGAAGATCAAGGAGACCAATAAGCGCTTTATCTGGCACATCAGGGCTCAAAACAAAGACGCCCTGATTAAAATTTCCGGCTGCTGCCGAAAGGAATTTATGACATCTCTTCGCTATGAAACGCCTGATGGCACAAATCCGGCTCATCCGCCAATGGGCGGAGGGGCCGGATTCGGGACCATA
>ERZ1643251.4245-NODE-4245-length-12620-cov-13.495026_pt1 | contig 12620 bp, 12 predicted proteins | sample MGYA00579261_ERZ1643251 | MGnify/ENA primary metagenome ERZ1643251 (study PRJEB29033, sample SAMEA4952267) | chicken gut metagenome | biome: Broiler Chicken; feature: Gastrointestinal Tract; material: Caecum | place: Ireland | collected 2018 | study: Broiler... | reverse complement strand
TTCTTTTTTTATCATTATTTTTCATTTTTTCATTTTCTATGGCTGAGTAGTAACTGTAAGTCACAAAAGTTCTATAATATTTTCACAAAATTGTTGAAATTTCATATATTTATGGTATAATTGATATTGTCATTACGAAATGCAGATGTAGTTTAATGGTAGAACTTCAGCCTTCCAAGCTGACCACGTGGGTTCGATTCCCATCATCTGCTCCATTGAGAGAATTACTCACACCCTCGTGTGAGTTTTATATTTTCAAATTTATCCTATATCACTCGTTGATATGGGATTTTTTCATGTTTGAAGGGAGGTTTCTCAAATGAAAATAACCATAGAACCTTTAGAATTTCCTTTATGTGTTAAAGAAAAACTTATGAAGATACCTAAAATATCAAAACTACATATTGAATTTGTAAATGGGAAGAATATTCATTTTGATAAAACTAACCTTTCAATTAATGAACCACACAAAGTTATTATTAGTAATGATTCATCTTGTATAATTTTACTATCTTATCCTAATGATAATAATTTATATTTGAAAGATAGTTTAGAAATTATTACTCTTGAATCTATAAAATTTTTGATTTTAAAAATGCTCTAAAAAATAAATTTTTTGAAATTTTATTTTTCCCTTTATTTATAAGGGCTTGTGAACAAAAAATAATTTTCGGACGGAGTCTAAATTTATTGGATTGCATAAAAAAAAGAAAGAACTCAGTGGTATAATATACCTATAATCAATAAAATAAAGGAGTTCTAATCTGAAAAATAAAAGTAAATTTATTTTAGAGAAAAATCTAAAAAAGGGCAGACTCCCCCTTACCCCAAGTTAAAGTCAAAATTTTAACTATTCCAGTTTGGCATTTTGTTGGTTGATTAAATCAATTAAATCATCAGATGTAAGACCTAAAGACATTAATTGTTTAAGAGATTGTTTAAAGTTGTTCCTAGTATATTTTAGTCTATCTTTATCAGTTGTTTCATTTGAAGCAAGATCAGTGGGATTCCAAGCTCACCAGTAAGTAACATATGATAGATAGCAACTAAAATCTTTCTAGCAATGGCAATATAAGCACGTTTCTTTCCACGACGTTTAGAAATTTTGTTAAATTTATTAGCATAATAAGAATTAGTTTTATCTTTAACAGCACAATGTGCGACCTCAACTAGACAAGGCTTAAGATAAACACCAGCACGAGAAATTTTAACAGATTTTTTCTTGCCAGCAGATTCATTACAACCAGGAGCAAGACCAGCCCAAGTAGTAAATTTGTAATGATTAGAAAATTGTGTCATGTCGGTGCCAATTTCTGAAAGAATAGTAATTGCAGAATTTCTATCAATACCAGGAATAGTCATAAGAAGAGTAATATAATCTTCATAAGGAATAACTAGAGTATCAACAATATCTCTTAATTGATTAATTTGATTAGTTAAATAATCGATGTGATCTTTGACAAATTTAATTCCTAGTTTTTGTTCATGAGTAAAAGAAATACCTGTAACAGATGATAGGATATCTTCGCGAGAAGATTTGCAATTTTTATATAAACAACTTATAATATCCTCATCTGAGAAAACATCATTATTTAAAATAGCTTCAATAATGGATTGGCTAGATTTACCAAAGATATCAGAAAAAACCATATCAAGTTTGCAATTACCAACGGTAAGAGCATTGGTAAATCTGTTTTTCTCAGAAGTTTTATTACAGGTAAGTTTGTAAAGATATCTAGTATATTCTCTTAAAATTCTAAAATCTTTAGATGGAATAAAACTAGAGCGAACAATACCTAATTTAAACAAGTCTGCAATCCATTTTGCATCCTTGTTATCGTCTTTCTCGCCTTTGATAACAGCAACCCATTTAGGATTGGCAACGACAAGGTTAGATATATAACCTTCTAATGCATTGTAGACTGGAATATAATACTTTCCAGTAGATTCCATACAAACATTATGACAGTCGTTATCAAGTAGCCAATTTCTAAATGAGATCAATTGATTATTAAAAGTAGAGAAACGCCTTTTGTAATATTTTGGTATTGGTCCAGTTGAATCACAAATAACAGCGACAATAAAAGATTTGTGCACATCAACACCACATGCTTTTGGATAAATAACTTCCATAAGTAACTCATTCCTTTCAAAATATTTTTGAAGGAGTGGGTTGTCTATGTAGGTAACACTAAGAATTAACTAAAGTCAATGATTAATCTACAGCCTTGACAGGACTACTTATGTGTGCTTGAAACACCTACATTTGCACTGTTTTCTATGCTGATTTAATCCATAATGAATTACAGGAAGTCTGCAACTCCTCCTACCGTGCTTTGTAGTACACACTCCTTCAAGACTGATATTATAAATTTAAAATAAAGTTAGTTCAAGTTTTTCATTCCTATGTGTGCCTTGAAACGGAGTGAAAGGAATGAAATTTTCTATGAATATATTACCACAAATTTTAAAAATTTCATCAAAAAATTATCTTGTCAATTATTTTATTGACAAGTTTAAGAAAAAAATAGATCAACTTTTAGAACATTTTATTTATGGAAATGCTACTCACCCGTATCTTTCTTTCTTTTTAGAATTACAACAAATGATAAATCAATTAGTCATTGTATTTATAGAAGAATATTTTCAAATGATAGATAATGACTTCCGTGATTCTGAAGAACGTAAGAAAAATTACGTAATTAATAAATCGAATGTGCCTCGAACTTTGATTACTATTTTTGGTACCATTACTTTTTATAGAACCTTGTATCAACACAAAATAACTGGTGAATATTATTTCTATATTGATGATGTCTGTGGAATCAATGCTTATAAAAATTATGATCCTTTAGTTAGAGCTATTTTAGTTCAAGACTCTGTTTTAAAAAATCCAAATCATACTAGTCTATTTTCCTCTCTTTCTTCTTTGAATTTAATTGGAATGCTAAAAGGACAATTATCTGTTCCTAAATAGACTCTCTATAAAATGAAACAAGAAGTAAAAATTAGAAAGATTGTTTATGATGAAATTAAAACTGAACATCATGTTCTCTATGTTATGGTGGATGAAAAATGGATTCATGAACAAGATAAAACGAAACCTAATCAAAAAAAATGGATAATGGGAAAATGTTTTGTTCTTTTTACAGGAATTAAAAGAAAAGGAAAAAGAAGTAAATTAATAGGTAGACATGTGTTTATGACGACTTCGAATGAACCTTGGAAAGAACTGATGAATGAAGTGGATAAAATCTACAATTTTGAAGAAATAAATACAATTAACTTACTTAGTGATGCAGGTTCTTGGATCTTATCTGGTGCCTATGAATTAAAACTTTATTCCAACAATAAGCTTATTATTAATACTTGTGAATTTCATGTGAAGCAAAAAATTAATCGTTCTACTTCAGATAAAGAATTAAGACAAAAAATAGCTGATATCATCTATAAAAATGAAGATAAGAAAGCTTTTATTAAAGAGATGGATAAATTAATAGAACGCAAAGACAAAGATTCTAGAAAACAAAAGATTACTGAATACAAAAACTATATTTTGAAGCATTGGAAAGGGATTATCAATATGAAAAATTCTTTGTGTAAATCTTCTATGGAATCTCACATTCAACATTGTATGGCCTCTGCTTTTTCTTCTGTTCCTAAAGGCTACTCTAGAAAGAATATTGAAACCTATATGAAATTGCAAGAAATGTTTTTAAACGAAGTCTCTATCTTTGAATATTATCTAGATACATATAATTCTGATGAAAATTACGAATTCAACAAAGAAAAAGAAGTGAACTACTCTTTATTTGAATCATCCACTTCTAACATGCCAATTCTAAGTTCATCTTCTAATGTTTCTCATACTTTACATAAACTTATTTACTAGGCTTTATATTAATCCGATAAATTTAGACTCTGTCGTCAATATTTGCTTTATAGTATTGTTTTATTATTTTATCAAAATAAGCATATATTGATTTTAATAGTTCATTACTTTCAACATTTATGTTAGCAAAAGTGTTCTTTACAATTTTTTTCTGGTTATTTTTTTACTTCAAAACCCAAATTTTCGATTTTGTCTATTACTTTTTTTATTGTGCTTTCCTTTTTTACTTTTATAATTAATTCTTTTTTTTCTAAGGATAATGTAAAGGATTCTATTCCTTTTACTGTAGATAAGGCATTTTTAATGCGATTTACGCATCCTTCACATTTCATTCCTTCAATATCTAATTTCTTTTCCATTTTTTATCCTTTCTAAAACGTAATGAATTTAAGACGACTGTTAGGCTACTTAATACCATGGCAAGACTGCCAAACATTGGAGTCATATTTATACCTAGTGGACTTAAAAGACCCATAGCGATCGGGATCATGCAAAGATTGTAGAAAAAAGCCCAAAATAAATTTTGTTTTATTATACGGTAAGAGCTTTTACCAATCTCTATTAAATCTAGGATATTTTGCATATTGTTGTTCATCAATATTACATCGGATGAATCCATAGCAATATCGGTCCCATCATTTACGCTGACGCCTATTATCGCGGTTATTAGGGCTGGTGCATCATTTATTCCATCCCCTACCATAATAACTTTTTTTCCTTGATTTAGCAAATTCTTTATTTCTTTTTCTTTTTTCTTTGGAATGACGTTGGCAATTACTTTTTGAATTCCTAATTCTTCGGCAATAATACCAGCTGTTGTTTCATTATCTCCTGTTAACATGATTACTTCAAGATGCTTGTTCTTCATTTCTTTAATAGTTGTTTTAACAGAGTCTCGAACAATGTCTTTTACCCCAATCAAGCCAATCACTTGTTTTTCTTCAATGACAAAAATAATACTGCATCCATTTTGAATTAAATCTTCATAATCTTGTTGATAAATATTTTTTATCTTTAATTTTGCTAAAAATTTTTCGTTGCCTAAATTATATTTTTTCCCGTTTACTTTGGCTGTCACTCCATAACCATTTTGGGTTTTGAAATCTGTAACATCCAAGTTATGCTCTATTTTAAAAGCATTACTAATTGGATGAGAAGAATTTTTTTCAATGTTGGCCACTATATTTAAAAGTTCTTCTTCTTTATAATCGGAATAATTATAGGTTTTAAAAAGATTAATTTTACCATACGTTAAAGTTCCGGTTTTATCAAAGACGATGGTATCAATATGCCGTACTTGTTCGAGGATAGAACTATTTTTTAAAAATAATCCTTTTTCAGCACATAATCCACTGCTTACAACATTTACTAGTGGTACAGCAAGACCTAGGGCACATGGACAAGCTACAACTAAAACTGTTACCATATGAGTTAAAGAGATCTCAAAAGACATTCCTACAATTAAATTTATTATAAGGGTAAGCAAAGAAAGTATAAATATGATTGGAACAAAGTAACCACTGATTTTATCGGCAAGTTTTTGGATTTTACTTTTGGTATTTGTTGCTTCAATGACTAGTTTGACAATTTCTGAAATGGTGGATTCTTTGCCGATTTTTTCTGCTTTATATTCAATGTAACCATCAAAGCAAATTGAGCCCGCTATTACTTTACTTTTCGTTTCTTTTAAAACAGGCGTACTTTCTCCTGTGATGAAACTTTCATCTACATAAGTTTTTCCGGTAACTACTTCGCCATCGACGGCAATCTTGTCTCCTGCTCGGCAAATTAATACATCATCTTTTTGCACTTCATCTATTGATATTTCTTTTTCTTCCTCGTCTTTTTTTATAATAGCTTTTTGAGGAGTAATTTGAACAAGTTTCTTTAATGCATCCTTTGTTTTTTCTTTGCTTTTATTTTCAATGTACCTTCCTAATTTGATAAAATATATTACCATACAAGTTGATTCAAAATAGAGATGCTCTAAAGCACTTGCGTTTCCTAAGCATATTGCAATGTATCCATACACACTGTAAAGAAAACTAAAAGTGACACTGGCTAAAACTAAGGTATCCATATTAGGCATGCCATGGATAAGATTTTTAAAACCACTTTTCAAAATGTCTTTACCGTAGTAGAAAAAGAAAAGGGTAATGATTAAGAATACTGTTCCTAATAAAATGGGATTTGTTTTGTTGATATACGGAATATTTGGGAGATGGAGCATGTGACCCATACTAAGATACATCATAAATATAAGCAATAATCCAAAAAGAATAAGGTGGTTTTTATCTTTATGATCCATTTCTTTTTCATCGATCCCTTTAAATTCTCCTAAGCTTTCAAAACCGGCATCTTTAATATATTTATCAAGATCTTTTCGTTTTATATCTTCATATTCAATCGTAGCCATAGATAAAACCAGATTGACATTGGCACTTTTAATTCCTTTTTGTTTGTTTAAATATTTTTCTAAACCAGATGAACATGCACTACAAGTCATACCCCCAATTTTAAGAATGATTTTTTTCATAGTTAACTAACATTCCTTTCTAATTTTTAAAATGCGCAGGGCATTTAAAATGGCTAATATAGATACACCAACGTCAGCGAAAACTGCAGCCCACATGCTTGCTCGTCCTAAAGCACAAAGGATTAGAACAAGAATTTTTATTGCTATTGCAAAAACAATATTTTCTTTTACGATATTCATTGTATTTTTGGATAGTTGAATTGCTATATCGATTTTCGAAAGTTTATCGTTCATAATAACCACGTCGGCAGCTTCAATAGCAGCATCACTGCCTATGCCACCCATTGCTACACCAATATCAGCCATGGCTAAAACTGGCGCGTCATTTATCCCGTCGCCAACAAATAGTAGCTTTCCAGTTGCAGTTTTTTGGGTGAGTAATTTTGTCATTTCTGTCACTTTGTCCTGTGGTAAAAGTTCAGCATGGTACTCATCTAATTGAAGACGCTCTGCTACTTCTTTGCTAATATTTTCACGATCTCCGGTAAGCATGACAACTTTTTTTAAATGGCTGTTTTTAAATGCGTTTATTGCCTTATAGGAATCTTCTTTAATCTTGTCGGCAATTAAAATGGTACCTTTAAAAGTATTGTCAATGGCTATGTAAATAGTTGTGCCTACATCTTTACTTTTTGTAAATTTAATTTTATACCTATTCATTAATTTTTCGTTACCTACTAATACTTTTTTTTCAGCAATTTTAGCCATGATACCTTCGCCACTTATTTCTTGAATTTCTTTGATCTTTTTCTCATCAATACGTTTGGCATAGGCTTCTTTTAAAGACATGGAGATCGGATGATTAGAGTAATACTCTGCATAAGTAGCATATTTTAATAATTCTTTAGCTGAGATGTCTACCGGTTCTATTTTTTGGACTTGAAAGACTCCTTCGGTTAAAGTTCCGGTTTTATCGCAGACAATAATTTCTGTATGAGCAAGCGCTTCTAGATAATTGCTTCCTTTTATGAGTATACCCATTTTTGAAGCAGCTCCTAAGCCACCGAAGAAACTTAAGGGAATCGAAATAACTAAGGCACAAGGACATGAGACAACAAGAAAAGATAAGGCTCGATATAACCAGATGGTTGGTGAGGCATGGAAAAAGACAGGTGGAATTACAGCTAATAGTACAGCAATTAAAACTACTATAGGTGTATAGTACCGCGCGAATTTGCTGATAAAGTTTTCGGATTCAGATTTTCGACTGCTGGCATTTTCCACTAATTCTAAAATTTTACTTACCGTAGAAGTGGAAAACTCCCCAGTAACTTTTATTTTTAAAAGACCTTCCTTATTGATGCATCCATTTAAAACTTTATCTTTTTTTTGAACTCTTCTAGGAACTACTTCTCCAGTTAGTGCTCGCGTATCCAACGATGAAATACCGTCTAAGATAATACCGTCTAAAGGAATTTTTTCCCCAGGTTTTACGAGAATAGTCTCTCCTTTTTTTACTTCATCTGGTGATACTTTTTGAAATTCGTTATTTCGATAAACCCAGGCATAATCGGGACGAATATTCATTAAATCCATCACTGATTTGCGTGATTTATCCACAGCATAATTTTGAAACCACTCGCCAACTTGGTAAAAAAGCATGACAGCAACTGCTTCTTTATACTCGCCTATGGCAAAAGCACCTAAAGTAGCAATGGTCATTAAAAAATTTTCATCAAAAATTTTCCCTTTCAGAATATTTCGAAAAGCTTTATAGATAATTTCGTAACCAACCAAAATATAAGCTAAGATAAGTAAAAGATTTTCCGTTTGGAATGGTATAAATGAAAGTAGAAACAAAGTGGCCGCGGCCAAAATCTTTAAGCCTTTCGCTTTCATTTTTGGAGGCATAGTTTACACTTCCTCGATTTGGGCGCCGGGTTCACTTTTATGAATTGCTTTTTTAATTTTAGGCAGTAAAGTCATGTAATCACTTTCTTGACATTCAAATGTTAATCTTTGCATCATAAAGTTTACCATGACATTTTCTATTCCTTTTACTTTCTGTAAATCTCTTTCTAATTGGCTTGCACAGTTGGCACAGTCTAAACCGGTTATTTTAAATTTGTATTGTTTCATTTTCCTCTTTCCTTTCTTTTAATTTTTATGATTAATGTGTTCTAGACCGATTTCAAATAGTTTTTCGATATGATCATCGTCTAAGCAATAATATACTTCTTTCCCACTCTTGCGGCATTTTACTACTCCACTGCGTCGCAGCACCGCTAATTGATGAGAAACGGATGACTTTGTCCGATTTAAAACATTCGCTAAATCACACACACACATTTCTTGTTGATCAAGTGCAAATAAAATTTTGCATCTAGTCGTATCACCGATTAATTTATATAAATCTGCTAAGTGGTTAAATGTATTTTCCGAGGGCATATTTTGAATGACCTCTTTTACGGCTTTTTCATGAATGATATTACAATCACAAGAAAATTCATTTTTTGCCATTTCAATCCTCCCTTTACCTATCTTATTCATTGGTTGAATAATTGTTCAACTATTAATAGTATAGTTGAATATGTATTCAATTGTCAACATAAAAAAACAAGTAAAATTTTTCTTTTTACTTGTTTGATCTTGAGTTTTTCTTTAACTTTGGTAAATCAAAATCTTTTATTTCTTGAGAAACTGAATTAGATTTGTTTTTTTTCTTTGAAGAATTTGGTTTCTTAGGCGATTTTGACGTTTGCTTTTCTTCTATTGCTTTATCATTTGATTTTGTTACAACTTTAGGCTTTTCTGTTTCCTTTTTAGGTTGCTCAATTTCTTCTTGAATTTCCTTTTCTAATTCTTTCAGTTTTTCAGCTACTTCTTTTTCTTTATTATAAATCTTTTCTTGTTCTGATTTTTTCTCATCTTCATCTAGCAATAAGTTATAACGTCTTTCTAAATTTCTTTCGATTTCCTTCTTACGTTTTTCTTCCTTTAACTTTTTATCTTTTTCCATAGTTAAAGCAACATCTACTTGATTCTTAGCAGTTTGAAGGCGGAAGATTTTTAAAATATCTAAAATAATTATAATGACTGCTGGTACGACAACGACAATTAGCCAGCCTCCTTTTGTGGAAAGGAAAGATTGAATTCTTCCTAACTGCGGAATATGAAATAAAACTTTACCTAATACATTCGAGTATGGTGCTGGAAGAGCGTCAGGTCCTAAATTATCGTCTCCTTTTGTATAATACATGTATTCACCATTTTCTTGTTTAATGTCATACACACGATGAGTAATCGTCATTCCTTTGGTTAAAGAAGATGTGGATACAAAAGTAATAATGTCGCCAACCTGGATATCTTCTGGATTTTTTACCGCTACATCGACAATGACATCATAAGGATTAATATTCGGTTGCATACTTTGTGTCAAAATAGTATATAAGCTAAATGCTGGTTTGTAAGCTTCCCCTTTTTGAGCATATACTTTTGTACTCACAAAATAATAAAGTAAAAAGGCGGCGATAATAACTAATATAATTAGTATAATCCAAGAAAGAATCCCTGTTATGAATTTTATTGTTTGCGTAATTGAACTAAATCTACCTTTACTTTTTGACATAACAAAAACCTCTCTATTCCTTAGTATAGATTAATTATATAAAAAAATACGTTAAATTACAAGAAAAAGAGAAGCAATTAATTTGCTTCTACGACAATTCTTGCACGGAAATTTTTACCCATTTGATAGTTTTGGAGATACCCAGTCTCTATAAATTCATATTCGATTTCATATTCATATGTTGTATTTGCAGGAATTAAAACACTCTGTAAAATATAGACATCAGATGTTGGAGAAGGAGTTTCTCCTATAATCGTAATTCCATCTCTTTTTACCCGATAGACAAATTCACTCGTTGGATTAAAGTCATTGTATACCTCACTAAATTTAATGCTGTATACTAAAGTTTTATTACTTTGATTTCGAATAGATAGTTTTAATGTATCTTTCCATCCAGGTTGAATGCCATTTGCAATAACATCTTTATTATAAACTGTGTACAAAATAGCATTTTCCTCTGTTGTAATATCTAAAAGACCTTCTTCATTTTCACAGTAAACATCACATTTACCATCGTTATCTGTGTCTAGGTTTGTATCCGCTTTGCCATCGCCATTGGTGTCACAGTTTAAATCACATTTGCCGTCATCGTCAATGTCAACATTTTTATCTGGGATACCGTCATTATTTGTATCACAGTTTTTGTCACATTCACCGTCACCATTTGTGTCCTGATTGCTTAAATTTTTATCTGGAGTGCCATCGCCATCGGTATCAATATCAATATCCGGATTTCCATCACCATCAATATCAATATTCATATCTGGTTTTCCATCATCGTCACGATCTATGTTCACATCTGGTGTGCCATCGCCATTTAGATCAATATTCGTTTCTGGCCATCCGTCGTTGTTGGTGTCACAGTTTAAATCGCATTTGCCATCACCATCAGTATCTTGATCCATCAAGTTATGATCTGGCGTTTGATCACCATTGGTATCCACATTAAATGTTGGCTCTTTATTGTCGTTATAATCAATGTTTATATCTGGCTTATTATCCCCATCTAAATCACAGTTAACATTACATTGATTATCGCCATCAGTATCAATATTAATATCTGCTTTACCATCACCGTCAATATCAATATTAATATCTGCTTTGCCATCACCATCAGTATCAATATTAATATCCGCTTTGCCATCGCCATCTAAATCGATATTGGTTTCTGGCCATCCGTCATTGTTGGTATCACAGTTTAAATCGCAAACACCGTCATTATTTGTATCTTGATTCATTAGGTTCTTATCTGGAGTACCATCTAAGTTTGTATCAATATTAAAATGTGGAGCTCGATCATCATTATAATCAATAAATAAATCTGGTTTGCCATCACCATTGGTATCACAGTTTAAATCACAAATACCATCGCCATCTAAATCGACATTAAAATCTGGCTTACCATCATTATTTGTATCGCAATTCCAATCACATTTTCCATCGCCATTGGTATCACAATTAATGGTACATGCACGATCAATCGTTGTACTATTTCCTCCAAACATCTTGTAATAGAAAAATGATGAACCTAAAAGGATTAGTAATAATAGTAATAATAAAATTAAGAGAAGCAAAAATTTACGTTTTTTTTCTTTTTCTTCTTCCTCTTGTAGTAGTTCTTTGTATTGTTCTTCATAGTCAATATACTGGCTATTTGTCACACCCTTTTCGTCTTTCATACCAAACTCTCCAATCCTATTGTCGTATATTGAAATTATAACACAAAGAAAAATTAAGAGCAACAAAAAACTCTTGAATCATATTCAAGAGTTTTCATTGAAGTTACTAAATAACATCAATCTTAATATCGCCTGTTAGAGTTTTGTCTGCATCAGTTGCAGTTTGATCTGATCCTTTATTAACAAACTCTACAACTACGAAATAATAGGTATTAACACCATCTGGAGATGAAGTTAAAGTTTCACTAGCTGATAATGTAATAGTTTGAGCTCCGCCAGTTAATGCTTGTTCACTACCTACAAGAGTTGCACCAGTTAAATCAGTAGGAACATTCTTAGTACAATTTTCATAATAATGAATTTCGTCTCCTACACCTTCAGATACTTTTGTGCAACCAAACCAGTCATCACTTACTGTTGTATTTTGGCTTGATTTATAAAGACTAACTTTAATTGAATCAGCACCAAAAGTGTTTTCTGTTACATCATAAGTAATTTTAATTTTACTACTTACGCTTGCGCTACTTTTAGCATTTACACGAATACCAGCAATTTCTTTGTGTCCTGGATATACATCTGTAGCAGTAAAGGAACCAGCGTCTGTATCACTTTCGGCAATAACGATAGCGTCTCCAGTAACATTACCTGAGCCAACACTTGTATTACCTTGTGTTCCTTCCCCATCAAATTCGTTTGATGAAGTTGTTGAGAAGTATGCAAATGTTGCTCCTACAACAGCTACCAATAACGTTGCAACAGCGATTACTGTAAGCAATACCATATTTTTCTTTTCCATATATCTCGTTTATCTCCTCTCTATGTTAAAAATATATCAAAAACAAAATGTATTTTCAAGACCTTTTTGTGATGTTTTTATATTTTTTTTCTAATTTGGTTACTACTCAGCCATAGAAAATGAAAAAATGAAAAATAATGATAAAAAAA
>ERZ1643251.4243-NODE-4243-length-12625-cov-11.509547_pt1 | contig 12625 bp, 9 predicted proteins | sample MGYA00579261_ERZ1643251 | MGnify/ENA primary metagenome ERZ1643251 (study PRJEB29033, sample SAMEA4952267) | chicken gut metagenome | biome: Broiler Chicken; feature: Gastrointestinal Tract; material: Caecum | place: Ireland | collected 2018 | study: Broiler... | reverse complement strand
GATTGCCAACTGCCCACAACTGCCACAACAGCAAAAGCCCCTCAAATTGTGGTAACGGCAACTGTGGCACCGATGGAAAGTATAACTTCTCAAAATGCACTTTGCTGCTCCAATGACATTCCCTCGGCTGGATATTCCTTTGTTACCCCCCGGCATTGGACTTGTTTTAGCAAATATGACGATATTTCAAAAAAGCTGTCCTTTGTTTTTCTGCCCCATTTTCAGCAAGGGGATGATTTTGAAGCAGCTACCATACAGATAAAAAACTTTTTTACTACAGCCCAAGCAGGAACCTGTATGCTGGATGTACAAGTGGAGAAATTCTCTCTTTTTCTTCCCGATGTTGTGGACAGCACCTTTACAATGCCTGTGCAAAAACAGCACGACAGTGAAATACTGGATTTTACCGCCAATGGCAGCAGAGAAAATTTTTTCCTCCATCACAGCCAGCCGGTTGTGTTTCAGTGGGATGTAATTGCACAAAACGGAATAACCCTAGAACTACTGGAGGATGGCAACCGATATTGCAGCCTTTCGGAAACTACCGGAACCCTGCAAATGGACACAAGAAAAGAAAACGACCATGAATACACATTAAAAATGAGTCTGAAATATGGCGAGAAAACAAAATCCATTGTCATAAAAGATACAAGGTGGAAAAAAATAGGCTATGCACAGGGAATACAGCCCAATTTTACCTATCAAAGCAGGTTGCAATTTTTCCAGAATAAAGCCTATGTATTTTATGGGGGAAATATCTATTGCTCGGAACTAAATGACCAAGGCATTCCCCAACAATGGAACCTGTTGTGTTGGTATAAAGGGGATGTCCACTATTCCGATAGTGCTTCTATGGTGGTCTGTGAAGGAAAAATATACTTAATTGGCGGCAAAAAAGAAAACAGTAGGGAAATGTTTTATTCGGTATACGATATTGCAGAAAAGGCAGGTAGATGGGTGGACTATACTTCCAGTCAGGAAATAGATGTTATAGATGGAACTGCTACCTGTCAGGAAGTGGGAGATTTCTGGATGGTATACCTAAAGCAGATGGAGGACACCATATTTATTTTTGAATACCAACCAGATTGGAAGATGTTTGTGCTGACAACTCTTGTCACCGATGACGAACCTTTGCGTTTGGCAACCGTAGGGCTTAGAGAAGGAACATTGTATCTGGCTTTTGCAACCTCCCAATGGGTGATAGTAAAAAAGTATTACCGTGAACAATATTACCCCTACATGACGCTACAATCCAAACAAAGCCCCAAATGGATGCAATGGGTAAATGGCAGCAATGGAATGTACCTGATGACAAACGAGGGCATTTATCATGAAGAAAGAATGGAGTGTGTAGAATCTTTCCAGCCCCCTTGTGAAGAAAACGCTAAACCTTGGTATGGCTGGAATGGAAAAGAAGTGGTTGGGCTTTTTCAACAAGAATCTGAAACAGAAAAACCTGTGCTGTGGACGGCTGAACTATAGGAGGGTGTAGATATGGATATGCAGTATCAAAAACGTACATGTAATTTTTTGAATCCGGAGGACGAAGCAAAAATCTTGAATGGGTGGGGCGGTAAAGATTTTGTGCAAAAAAAATACCCTGCGGTATGGGATGCAATCAAGAGAACAAAAGAATACCAGCGAGAATTGCAGCGCAGGGACGGAATAGAAAACCAAGTAAAGGGACATATAGATGTAACCTATCCCAACATGCTCACATCATCCGAAACCGGAAAAAAGGGATTATTCTCCCTATTGGATATGTATCTGGAGGATGGAACTGTAGACTCTGACCCATCCATACAACCAAACACATGGCCCTATGCTATGCTGTCCGGTACAATCAATAATGACACAGACAAAATTGTGTTGGCATCCACTGCCATGGAGTACTATGATACAAATAAGGAGCAAGAGAGGCTGGAATCGGATACAATATACTCGGATGTAGATTTTACCCAAAAAAGGGTATCCACATTTTATTCCTATTCCGCCTTGGATTTCAATGATGTCATTCATCAAGAAGAGAACTGTAAAATCAATCCACAGTATACAGACAATAAGGGAGATTGTGTTGTTAAGAGCATTGATATAAAAGCTCCTTTTTCTCGTTACGGAAACGACCGCATTAAAATACTGTACGACCGACAGCCGGACGACTCGGAACGGGGAATGATTGATTATAGTTACAGCAATGTTCGAGTTGGAAATGATGTGAAACTTTGCCTTCCCATTCAGGCGGAAGTTGCCTTTACTGATGGACTTGTTCCCGCTGATAAGGATAGTAAAGGAAATGCCATGGATATTCTTGTTGATAATGAATTTTTCCGACCAAAGTTGATTTTTTATGATAATTCCATGCAGGAATTTTTTTATAACTATCCCTATGACAAAATAAAACAGTGCTTTACAAGAAACCAGTACATACTGAATATTGATTTTTCTACCATAGGCGGTAAACAAGACTATTGGAGTAGGAATATGTCAATGCACAATTACGAAACTGCGCAGTATGAAGTGGGAAGAACGGTATACCTGAACGCAGATTTTATGGTTCGAGTAAGACAGGAAAAGTTTGGTGTTATAAATTCCACAGCAATATGTATCCGTTCTACAACATCGGAGAAACTTCCTGATGACCACCATTATTACCGTACCAATAACGGGCAGAGTGTGTATATACCCACAATCAGCATTCGTTGGGGATGCTTTGCAGAGGATACAATGATTACTATGGCAGAGGGAGTGAAAAAAAGGGCAGATGAAATCCGTTCTGGGGATGTGCTGTTCTCGCCCTCAGGCCCAGCAAAAGTAAAGGTGGTATATTGCGGAAATGAGCAGTCTATTCTCTGCATTTGCACAGAACAGGGCAGAAAGCTAAAGATAACACCAGACCATCCGGTGGTTTTGGATTCCAACAAGATAGTTCGTGGCAGAAATGTACGACCGGGACAGGGGCTGAAAATAGCCGATGACAAGGTGGATAAGGTCAAATGGGTGTATGAGGTACCCTATGTAGGCAAGGTCTATAATTTTGAATTTGAAGACGGCAAAGAACATATCATTATTGCGGAAGATATCTTTACAGGAGATTATATTGCTCAAAACAGTTGTCTAAACAGTGAGCCGGTACAAAAGCAACCACCCCACAGAACCCCTCAAACACAGGCGATTGTAGAGCAGTTGTCTGCACTGGAACGGATAAAACACGCCGCTATTTTGCAACGCACATCCACCAAAAAGTAAACCCGTTTATTTCGATTGTTTTCTTATGTAGTCCACAGCGGTCTGCACAATATCTTCAGTTTTGTTTACATACACATCCGGTTGTAAAATAGGTTCTTCTACTTTTTCTTCATCAGGCCGTATGGCAATACCACTTGTTACTCTTCCATCAATTCCTGAATAATTTAATTCAAAATAAATCGGATTACAAAAAAAGCTGGTTCCTTGTCTACTTGGTCTCCCAATGATAGTTGCTGCATTACTGTCAGATAAGCGAATAGCAAACATTTGAGCCAAACTAAAACTCTCTTCATTCATTAAGATATAAATATTTATATTTTCATCTCGTCGAACAGATGGACTTGCTTTTACTACACCTTTTCCTTCCGAGCGAATATATCCTGTTTGAGATTGTGAAAGAGGTGACATTCTGGCAATGAACTCTCCTCTTGGAATTTTTTCAATACCTAAAGCATGCATCAAGTCATCTGCGTATGGTACAATTCCACCACCATTATCAGCTAAATCAACAATATAGTTTTCTATCCCCATTTTTTTATACTCTTCAATATCATCTATGATATTTTTAAGTTCACCAAGACCAGTTTTGGCATAAGCAAAATCTTCTAGGCTGATATATACAATATCATCATCTATCAGTTCAAGATAAGTTCTTTTATCTTCTTTTCCATTTTGAAAATTGGTATATGTACAGTCCATTTGTTTTATTTGATTGTTTTCAAGGTATTCAACAGTTGTACCTGAACTACTTTCAATTCCAAAATGCTGCAAAATCACCTTACTTTTTGCATATACTTTCGCATTATATTCTTTTCCAATTTCATTTTCTGAAGGAAATACAATATTAGCTTCTTGTATAAGTGTTTCAATAGGAACATTTCCTAGTGAAACTACTTCTTTATCTGTCAGTTTTCCGTTTTCATCTAGTAGATATAATTTTCCGTCTATCCATTCCCAGTCAATGTCAAGTTGTGAAATTGGTAAGTCAAAAATCACTGCATGTGCATCATTTAATGAAGAGATGTATTTGTATACCTCATATTTTAATTCTGCTACGGTTGCTGGCTGTCCACACATTTTCAATAGATTGGCTTTTGCAATTTCGTAACCTTCCCAAAAATCTGTTAAAAAGGAATATTTAGGCAGTCCTTTTAAAAACAAAGGATGGACATCTTCTGTAAAAGTGATGAGCTGCTCAATATCCGCCGTTACTTGGTCTGCCGAAAGCACAAAATCAGGGCTTCTGGCAATTTTCGATTGAAATTTTTCCATATCTTTTGGTCGGTAGCTGATAGGGAATGTAAAATACACATAAGCACACACCGCCGCAAATATCAAAACTAAACCACCCAAAATACAAGGAAGTATTTTACAAAAAAACCTTTTCATCTTCTCTCTTTCTCCCTCTAAATGGATAGAAAGTATATGGATAAAGAATTTGTTTCAAACATCCATATACTTTCTATGTATCAACTGTTATTACTCTAATGATGAAGGATCCATTCTAGGATTGCAAAGCTGTGCCCAACAATGAGATGGACAAGAATTTGTCAAACAAGGTGCTGGTAGCTCAAATTCTCCTCCAAAATTAATCCAACATTGACAGGAACAACCACTAAAAGTTGCTGTATCATTGGATTCTACTAAGTAAGTCATACAAGTTCCTCCTTTCTTCAAAATTTGTATTGGGCTTTAATGGATATTGAACTTATCATTTTATCCATTAACAATACCAAAATTCATTTGGATAGGTTCCATCGACTCCAAAGTTTTATCTTTTTCTTTTGCTGCTGCAACAACATTGTTATTAATCATCTTTTTTGCACTTGCACAAATAGTATGTCCTTTGTCAATTCGTCTTCTAGGGCATCCACCCATACAAATGGGTATAATAGAACAATTTTTGCACTTGGGATCAGAAAAGACATCATAGTTGAAGTATTCAATCAATCGTTTGAACTTTGTATCACCCTTTATAATATTTCCTACACAATACTCATCATGTCCAATATCACACCAACATTTTGTGAGGTCCCCATTTGGGTCTACTACATACCCTTCAGAATCTGCAAGACAGGCATTAAATTTTACACGTGGATACTCTGCCATTGCAGACTGTTCACAACACATTTCCTTTTGAAAACTCTCCCTAATATCTGCAAACTTCTCTGTTGTTAAGCACTTTTCATCATCATAAAAGTCATTTGTTGCATCTACATGTCCGAGGTATGGATAAACATCATTCTCCAAATTATTCTGTTTTAAAATTTCAATAACATCTTTGACTTTATCTTGATTATATTGGTCGGTGTTGATTCTAAGAGAAATTTTGTTTGGGAATATTCCCTTTGTTGCAATCAGATTTGCAATGATAGTGTCAAAAGTACCTCCTCCGTTTTTAAGAGGTCTTTTGCTGTCGTGATATTCTTTGGGGCCATCGATTGTAATTTGGACTGTTGATACATTAAAATCTCGAAGCTTCTGTGCAACTTCTTTTGTAAAAAAATAACCATTTGTGATAATTGATGAATAATACGATACATTGTTTTCTTTGCACAATTTCAAAAACTCATTAGTTAAATTTTCAATTACATCTATAGCTAACAAAGGTTCTCCACCATACCATGTAATACTTAAATGGTTGATTTTACGAATTCTGCTTTTGACAAATTTAACAATGCTCTCTTGAACATCCTTACTCATTTTTTTTGCTTCGTTATGTTCCCCTTGATAACAATAGACACATCCAAAATTGCACGCCATTGTTGGAGCAATTGTTAAGCTTAAAGAATTTTTAGAAAATTGGGCAGACTTTTGTAAATACTTTAGGACTTCAATTTCATTTTCGTTATCATCAAATACAAATTGACCCTTTTTTAATTCCTGCAAAAAGTCTTTTTCCTCTTGATTGGTATATTCAAAATTAGAAGAAAACAACTTTTTATACAATTCCATTTCTTTCTCACTGATAACTGCCAGTGCAGTGCTTTTGGCATTAAAAATAACAAATCGACTGGTTCCTTTATCTTCAAAGAAAAGGTTAAATTGTGATTGTTTCATTTCATTACCGCCCTATCAAAAACTTTTTTAAATTATAAAATACAAGACATTTTTTTTCAATATGGAATAGTTTTTTTGTAAATTACAACACAGTTTTTGAATAACACTTATAAAAAATTCTAATTTTTGTATTTTTTATAGCAATAAAAAAATAAACAAAAAATGAACAAAAAACTTTTTATTCTATTTTGAATAAACATCTGACTAATTTTCAATTTACAAATTCAGCACAGCACTAAATTTTCAAACCTTATTCGCAACCAAAATTAACCCTTGTAGTATTGAATGTCCTGTAACCAACGCATCCATTGTCCTAATTGGTACCACATCTGTTGCCTTGTCAATCTCACCTATTTTTTCTTTTTTGCACACATTCTTAAATTTTCTATCCTTGCCTGTTCCCACCACTTCAATACTGTTGGCTTACTCAATCCCGTATCACGGATACAATCAGCTTTTTTTCCTTCTATATGCTGTCGCTGCCATTCCTTTACCCGTTCCAATGCTGTTCCACTTCCTTTTGGTCTACCCTGTAAAGGCTTTCCATTATCCTCATTCATAATTTCAAGGGTTGCTCTTGCAATCTTCAAATGGGTAGTTTGTTTTCTAAAATTTCGCTTATTTCTCTCCACACTAATGCCTGAACGGTTCACAATAGAGTTTAAAGGATAGGTGACAACCCCCTTATCTTCAAAGCTCTGCAAAGCACTAACCACATCCTTCTCAGTAAAATGATTCGTATCATCATCAGTCCGGCTCTCAAACAGCTCCATAAGGCTAAAACAATCCTGTTCTAGCTCCTCTTGTGGAATATTGCACTTCACCGCATAGATGGATAGTATCATCATACAATAATAACGATGTCCTACCACTGCTTCAGCGATAATCCGACGCTTCCACCAATCATACAAATCCCGTTTACACACCCAACATCCTTTTGGCTCATGCCGAACAATTCGCTTTTCATACCACTCTGGGAACTTACCCTTTGCATCATCCAAAGAAAACTTGTGCTTGTAAATTTGAGTAATTTGATTCTCTGGACTAACATAACGATTCATATACTCAATAGAAACAGGTACACCCGTACGGAACGCTTCAGTCTTATCTCCATTTTTTGTTAGCGTCCCCACCATACGAAACGGCTGGAAAATACTTTCCTGCTGGATTTTATCGCCGGTATCAGTGGTTACATGACGATTCCAGATTTTTTCTGTCAATTCACGTTTGAACTGTTGCAACTCCTTAACTACATTGGAAAATAAAGGGATAGGATTTTCAAAAAGATAGTACAAATGCAACCCTGTACCACTTGCTACAGTATAAGTCGGACAAGGTATCCAATACACCCTATCTGACCACTGGGTAATAAGCCGTTCCAGCCCATCTTCCTCAATTAAATTGTCTAACTCCACTACCAGAGCATACATAAACCGTGCATTTTTACTCTTCCTAGACTTTCCTGCATAGGTTATTGGGGCAATAATACAAAACCCCTCACTCTGTTGCAACTTATCTACAACCTCCAAATCATCAGTAACCGTATATCGTTTGATAAGTTGTTTCTCATTTGACCGCTTCATAATCTCAACTGCAATAGCCGTATATTTCCCCTTAGTATTTGCACCATACTTATCCAATTCCCCAAACGGAAAAATCTCTCGATAAAAAGTCATTGGCTCTACAAATTCAAACCATTTCATAAGTTTCTTCGATAAAATATTCATAGAAATACACTCCCTTTCTTGAAAAACACTCTTGGGGAAAGGCGTTCCCCCTTTCCCCGCCGCTAAGCATCCCCTATTCCCCTATATATGTCCGTTATATTATCAATAGATTTTTTTTACCTTTTTTCTCCCAAAAAAAACAGCATATATTCCCCTATATATGTCCGTTATATTATCAATAGATTTTTTTTACCTTTTTTCCCAAAAAAACAGTGGATTTCTTCAATAATCTACCTTTAGCTATATTACGGGGAGATTGTCCAATAGATTTCTTTCCTATTTTAGTACATATAGAGCAAAAAAAGATACCAATAGAATTAATGTGATAATATTGCAGCCCATTCCTGCCCAAAATAGATACATTTTCTTTCCTTCATATTTGAAAAAGCTGTTTTTACTATTCTCCAATTCTTGAACTTTCTTCTTCATCACACCTACCATGGCATCTGTTTCTTTCTCAAGGGCTTTTGTTTCTCTTTGTATTGCCTCTAAATTAACCTGCAAGACACTTTTTACCTCTTGAATAGTACTTTCCCTTACCTCATCTTTCAGACTCCCAATCTTGGCTGATATGATGTCTTGAAGTAGCTCGTTGCTGCTCTTTAGATTCTCTACCTGTTCCTTTAGGTCGCTTATAATCTGCCTGTTCCATTCTACATCTCTCTGCCTGTTCTGCTCTGCCCTCACTAGTTCTTGATTTGACTGCTTCATCAATTCTTCGCAGTTCTCGCTCGATAAAGCTAAGGCTTCCTTCAGCAAGCTGTTCTCCAATTCTATCCGGCTTTGTTGGTTCAATTCCTGTAGACGCTTGATGGGGCTGTACTGCTCTCTCTGCTGCAACTGTTCTTTGGCTGTTACTCCATCTATTCTGCTCAAGCTCATTGGTTATTGCTCCTTTTGTGTAGTCTGCTCCAAGTTTTTCACCACGAATGGATTTTTCTTTTTTGGGATGTTTATAGGCTATTGTTTTTTCTGTATTTCGTGTCAATGTTATACCATAGTCCTTCAAATAGTTCTCAAATTCTTGCATGGTTTTTGTATCCTGCTTAGCAAGTTGAATAACCTCTCTTAGTTCTTCTTTCCAACTTGTATCACCTTTCAGTTCCACACGCAGCTCTGGTGTTGTAATTCGTTCCCTAGCTGGCTTTCTAAAATCTAGTGGTGTAAACCCTCGCTGTATTCCTAATTGGTTGGCTACATCTTTCATTCGACCATACGACGCATTTCGTATATCTAACTTTTTACCTGTTTCAAAACTCACAGCGTTCACTATAATATGACTGTGTATCGTATTTGTGTCAGTATGGGTCGCAATAACACATTCATAGCCTGCAAAGAGTTTTTCTGCAAGAGCCTCAGCATACTCTTGATGTGCTTCAGCACTCACCTCGTCAGCATGGTCGCACGATAGCTTGAAGTGGTAATATTTTCTTTCTTCATACCGCCTGCATTTTTCATACATCTGGGCAGTTTCTCGGAACTGAACTGCATAACTCCTACTATCATCAAGATTTCGGCTACTCACATATATCGCTTTCTTCTTATCCATAATGTAAGAAATTGCTTTACTTGGTATACTTTTGCAACCTTGCCCTTTGAACAATGGCATAACTTCACTCTCCTAGTTTCAATACAAGCAGTTTCTGGTAGAGTTCATGGCATTCCCGAAGAACCTGTTGTGTGCTATCTTTGGTCGCAGATTTCTCATGCAAAGACCGGGCTATTTGATTCAAATTATTCCCTTGTCGTTTCAATTCTGTAAGAAATGGTACAAGTTCATTGACAACAATGATAGGCTTACTAGCCAAAAGCCGCATCACAAAATCTGTTTGATTTTTTGCTCCAGACTTTTGATACTGACTTTGAAATTTAGATAGTTCATCCATAGTTAATCGCAAAGTGATGGCTTTATTTCGAGTACGTTTTATTGCCACGAGAAATAACCTCCTTTGGGGTTTGGGGGTCGCAACCCCCAACGAGGCGGCACTTGTGCCGGGGAGTGGCTTGCCACTCCCGTACCTCGCTATTATCTCCTATGCAACTAATTATATACATCCTCTACACCATCGTCAAGGTATGGGAGATTTGGCTTGCGTTGCAAGCCAAAAAAGGCTGTCCCTGTTTTGTATTGCTTTTTATATTACATTTTGTTATACTAACAGTGGAGAGGGGATATTATATATGCAATTTGAATGGGACGACCAAAAAGAAAAAATCAATATCGCAAAACACGGGATAGACTTTAGTACTGCTGCTTTGGTATTCGGTGATGAAAATCGTATCGAAAAATATGACGATGCCCACTCCATAGATGAAGATCGTTATATTACGATTGGTTGTATCAATGGCGTTCCAGTCATCGTGATGGTTGTATATACTGAGCGTCCTTCTGTCATAAGAATTATTTCTGCCCGATTAGCTACAAACAGAGAAAAGGAGGCGTATTATAATGCTGAAACATATTGATGTATCTAAACAGCCTTCTGCCGAACAGTTGGCTATGCTTGAAAAAGCTGCTTTGCTTCCTATCCCCATCGATGATGAATATCCTGAATTTTCTGATGACGAACTTCTCCAATTTAAGCGAATTTCCTCAGAAAGAAAGAACGAACGTCAAAAACAGACCGTAACTCTCCGCTTATCTCCGCAAGCTTTGGCTAAAGCAAAATCCCTTGGAAAAGGTTACACTTCTGTGCTGAGCAGAATTCTTGAAAATGCACTAAATAACCCTGAAATTATAAAGCGCAATCTTTAATCTATTTAACAAAATTACGGGAGCGTGTCTAAAAAACACGCTCCCGTAATTTTTATAATGGAATTTGTTCATCAGCAATAGCATAAAAATTTTTATCATGAGAAATTAACAATATAATTTTTTCTTGCTTAATTTGCAGCAATATACTTTTTAAAGAGTCAATTGTTGTGCTGTCCAGTGCAGAGGTTGGTTCATCCAATACCAAAACTTGAGAATCACTCAAAATTGCATTTATTAACGCTATTTTTTGACGTTCTCCACCTGACAAGTTTTTAATATTATCATTGATAATAGTTTTGTCTTTTTCATCAAGAGATTCTATTTTTTCTTTTAATTCAAATTTTTCAAGCAACATATCTAATGTTTTCAAATTGACATTTTTGATATTTGCTGTCAAATTATTTTGAATTGTATCAACACTCAAATAAGGCTCTTGTGCAACATAAGCCACCAGTTTTTTTCTGATATGATACATATCCAACTCTTTAATATTACTGTCTTCATAAAAAATATCACCAGACAAATTGGTATTTATAATTCCTAGCAACAAGTCTAACAAAGTTGTTTTTCCGGCTCCATTACTGCCAACAATCGCATAAATTTTCCCTTTGTGGAAGGTATAAGAAAAACTTTCGATTACATTAGACTGCTTGTTGTACCCAAAACAAAGATTTTTTATATCAATTCGGTTCACCAAATCCAATTGTTTTTCTCCATTGTCTTCCAGTTTCATTTCATAAAACTCTTTAATTCGCAAAAAAGATACCTTTGCATTCTGATAACTTTCTCCTAAAGATAAATAATAAGTTACAACAGAAATAATCATATTACAGTACGAACTAATAAGTGTAAACTCGCCAATAGTTAATGTACCTTCAATAATTCTAAGTCCTGTAACCAACAAAATTAAAATACGCAATATTGTCGTACAAATACTATTCATCGAAGAAAAAATATAAGATATTTTGTTGAATGAAACAATAGATTCTAATAAAGAACTAAAGCTATTTTGGCACTCATTATCACTTTTTTCAAACAATACTTTTGCCTTAATGGTTTTTATGTTTTTGAGTGTTCGGTTCAATACAGAAAAAAAAATGCCTTGATTTTCTAGTAAATTCAGCCTTTTTAAATATAAGGGCTTTTTTAAAACAATATAGACCATTATATACAGTGGTAACACTCCAAAAATGATAGCAAGGATTTCTGCACCGTAAAAACAAAGCAACCAAACAGAGCAAAAAACAATAGTTAATAAGCCACTACCTGCTTTGATAACATTGCTCAGTAAAAAACTGATTACAGTATCACTATCACTGCTGATTCGGGTGCTTAGATATGCTGAATCATAGTTAGACAAATTCAAAATTTCAACTTTTTTCAAATGACGCAAAATATCATTCAATATTTCAAAGGATATTTTATTTTTTAGTTGAACAGACACCAAATTTTGTATATACGACAAAACCGTGCTGAGAATATTCAAAAGAATAATTACAAATACAATGGAAAACAAAAAGTTTTTTGAGGGTTCATATACAAGTTTGTCAATTGCTTTACTTTCCAAATATGGTGCTATCAGTCCCATTGACAAAACTGTAATTGATAATCCTAAAAATAGCACAAATTTTCTTACATGTTTTTCTATATATTCAAAGATAAATTTGGTCATTTGAATTCCTCTTTTGCTGAAACAGCTTCCTTTCTTAATCAAAAGGAAGCTGTTTGTTTTATTTGTCCTTTGTATTCTGATGAATATAATCCACAGCCACTTGCACGATATCTTCAGTTTTGTTTACATACACATCCGGTTGTAAAATAGGTTCTTCTACTT
>ERZ1643251.4242-NODE-4242-length-12626-cov-4.115981_pt1 | contig 12626 bp, 10 predicted proteins | sample MGYA00579261_ERZ1643251 | MGnify/ENA primary metagenome ERZ1643251 (study PRJEB29033, sample SAMEA4952267) | chicken gut metagenome | biome: Broiler Chicken; feature: Gastrointestinal Tract; material: Caecum | place: Ireland | collected 2018 | study: Broiler... | reverse complement strand
CCGGTCGTTCTCTTCCTTTTCCAGCAGTTTTCCGTTCCTCTTTTTCATGATCAGATCATACATTCTCATTTTTTATCCCTCCGTCCATGTGACAAACGCGATCATAAGAACCGCAGCATAGTACAGGCAAAGCGCAAAGTCATTCTTTCTCCTTGGCAGTCCCACAAGAACATTCTTCCCGACCATCATGTCGGACCCGGCAAACGCCAGCGCGCCGATTCCCGGCAGCAAGCCCTTCGTTCCCATTACCGTCGGAAGAAGGACCGCCATGGAAACCATCAGCATCAGGAACGCCAGATACAGAAGCATTCCCGTCAGATACAGATAATTTCTTTCCGTCCAGAGCTTTCTGCATTCCTTCCGGAACAGCACAAGAGCCGCCAGACACAGCGCCGCAAACACCGCCGCTGTCATCGGATGAAGCCCTCCCTGCCGGAAATACCACAGGATCAGCAGCACATGGCCAAGCCCAAAGACAGCCGCTCCCGCCGGAAAGCAGATCTCCAGCAGACCATCCGCCGCCAGGAACAGCACCATCGCCCAGAAGATCATATCTTCAAACGGATGTTTCTGCTGCTGGAGCAGGCCCACAGCCGCCGTACAGACCGCCATCCATGTGACCATACATTTCGCCATGATCTTCCAGCGGGTATTCATCCTGTATTTCATCAGAAAGTAAGCGCCGGTACCTGCCGCCATTTCCGGGAGTACCAGCAGAAGCCATTGCCATCGATTCATACCTTTCCTTCTCCCTTATCAAACTTCCTTGCTTCTATTATATCTGAAATCTTATCGGGTGTATAGAAAAATTCGCAACAGTTCGGCAGCCAAACGGTTACGAATTTGTAACAGTTCAGCCTTGCTGAACCGTTACATGCAAAATCCATTTAAAATCGCCTTTGGCGATGGGATTTTGCACGCCTGAATCACGTTCTTACGGTCTGCGCAGCATGTGCGCAGACCTAGGCTGAACTGTAACACGAATTTTTCTTTTATCCTCTCACTGTTTATTCTCTCACTCCGGTCATCGTCTGTTCCACAATGCTGTGGATCATATCGCTGGTCAGCGTACCGCTGGCATAACCGAATACCTTGCCCTCTTCCGTAATCATAAAGGTGGTAGGAAACGCGGAAATCCCATAGGTCTGGAAAATCTCCCCGGTGGTATCCATAGCCACCGGATATGTGTAGCCGTTCTCCTCAAGAAACGCTTCCACATCCTCCTGACTCTCATCCGCATTGCCTGGATTCTCCTCCGTTTTCGGATTCGCGACGCCAAGGACGATCAGGTCTTCGCTGTTTTCTCCATACTCCTCAAAGAGCGCCTGGATGTCCGGCATCTCCATTTTACAGGGACCGCACCAGGTTGCCCAGAAATTCAGGAACACCGTCTTTCCCCGATACTCCGACAGAGTATGCGTGTTCCCGTACTGATCCGTCAGCGTAAAGTCCGGTGCGTCCGGTAGTTCTTCTTCCTCTGCTTCCTGCTCCGCATCTGCTTCCTCCTCTTGTTCTGTCACCTGTCCCGAAGATCCATCTTCCTCTGTTCCGGTGCTTCCTTCCGAATCCACCGACTCCGATCCACTGGTGTCCTCCTGACCCGACGGCTCCGCTGCACTGCTGTCCGAAACTGTACCGTCATTGCCCGTACAGCCTTCTGCGGAGTCTTCACCAGCGGATGTGTTCGCTTCCTGTCCCGCGACAGAAACACTGTTCTGCCCGCCGATGGAAGACAGATATCCAGTCAGCCCGTTCATCCATCCGGTGAATGTCATCACGCCAAGCAGGATCATCAGCACCGCTCCCCCTTTCACGGAATACCGGACAATCTTCTGATGCTTCCGGAAAAAATCAAGAACCGTTCCCGTAAACAGCCCCACCGCCAGAAACGGGATCACAAAGCCCGCCGTATACACACCGATCAGCAGATATCCGAGCGCAGGGGAAGCCGCCGTCGATACCATCAGAAGCACACTCGCCAGCGCAGGACCCACACAGGGCGTCCACGCAAAGCTGAAGGTAAACCCGAACACCAGCGCCACCAGAGGATTCATGGAAAATTTGTCCAACCGGAAATGAATCCTGTGTTCTTTATCCGCCGCCTTCAGATGTCCGAGAATTCCCGTCTGGTAAATACCGAACAGAATCATCAAAATACCGCTGATCCGCGCAAACATCGTCCGGTTTCCTGAGAAAAAACGGCCGAGCGCAGAAAAGCCAAACCCGAGCGCAAAAAACGCAAAACTGATCCCGATCACAAAGCACAGCGTATGAAGCATTACTTTTCCACGGGGATAGCGGATTGTTCCGTCTTTTTCCACAACTTTCGCCCCTCCGGACAGATAAGTCACATAGAGCGGAACCAATGGCAGCACGCAGGGTGAGAAAAAGCTCAAAAGCCCCTGCAGAAATACCGTCAGAACCGGAATCCCGGTTTCTACCGAAAATGACATAACTACCTCCTTCTCTTTCCTTCCTGTTTGAAAATCTGCTTTATTATACCCTGCCTTTCTCATTCTGAAAAGCAAAAAAGACGCATCCACAGAAAAAGTTTTCCTTTTCCATGTCTGCGTCCTGTATGTTCTGCCGCATATGCTGCCGTTCAGCCGCCTCTGGCTTCTGTCTGAACGTTCAGCTGCCCGTTCCGTTATGCCGCGTATTTTTCAATTTTCTTACACAGATCCATCGCGTCGTCTGTATAAGCTTTCAGTGTCACGTCCCTGCCGAGTCCAATCGCCATAACTCCCATGATCGATTTTGCATCTACAGTATGATTCCCATAGCAAATATCCATATGATACGGATAATCCTTGGTTACAGATACAAAATCAAGAATGTCTTCTACCTGGTTAAATCGGATCAATTTGTTCATGATTTTCCATCCTTTCATATTTTGCAGTATGGCCGCCTGCCTTCCGGCTGCTGCCTGTCCTGCGTTTTTTGACATGCACTCTCAGAAAAATATCCTGCGTCATCTGGCCAGCTATTTATTTTCGATGTACCGGCCTCGATTTAACCGTATTATACATTCCCTTAACAGAAATGAACATGTAATTTTTTCATCGAATCCTGTAAATTTTTCATATCCGAATTGTCAAATGAATGACAAACCTCTGCCGACTATTTCCTGCCTATTTCAGACGAATGCGGAAGACAACCGGACTTTCGCTTTCAATTCCTGTAGTGCGGATTTCCAGCGCTTTTTCATTTCTCTCCCATTTCAGTGTGCTTTCCGGGAAGCCGAGAACTTCTATCTTTTCTATGATTCCATGAAATTCCGGCGCATGGGATGCATCCCTTTCACCGACTGCTGGAAAATGATAGATGCCGTCCGCCGCGCTTCGCATGGCGATTGCGTAAAGATTGCTTCCATTGACGGTATAGCGCACATCTTCCGATGTAAAGTTCTTTTTGATGCTGTCGGCAAACTGGCCTTCGACAATCTTTGTCGGACCTTCGCCGTATTTTCTCCAGACCTTGCTGCCATAGATTGCTTCCCCATTGATCTCCAGCCATGCTCCGATCGCCTCAAGGATTTCTCTTTCCTGCTCAGGGATCGTTCCATCTGCCTTCGGTCCCACATTCAGCAGAAGATTTCCGTTTTTGCTGACAATATCCACGAAATCCTGCAGCAATTCCGCCGCCGTACGATACTGATTCCCATCCGTATAACACCAGGAATTGGTCGCCATCGCCTCGTCGGTCTGCCAGTGGAACGGCTTCACATCCGCAAACTGTCCACGCTCAATGTCCACGACTGCCGTCCCGAACATAAATGCGTCATGTTTGTAGCAGATTGCCACCTCTTCGCCCCATTCCTCTGCCCGGTTATAGTAGTAGGCTGCCAGTTTCTTCAGATACGGCTTCGCCGACTGATGCTGGATCCACCAGTCAAAGTAAAGCAGCTTCGGACGGTACTGGTCGATAATCTCACAGGTGCGCAGCAGCCAGTCATCCAGAAACTCCTGATCCGGCTCCGGTTTGCTGAAGAGATCGTAGTGATCCTGCTCCGGCATAGATGGCCAGTAGAAATCTCCCCGCTTCAAAGGTTCTTTGATATCACTCTCAAATTCTTTTCCATGGCTCATAAAAAACCAGTGCTCGATCCGATGGGTGGACGCACAGGGATAAAGCCCCTGTCTCTGCGCTTCCTCCGACAGTTCCCCGAGAACGTCCCTCTTCGGTCCCATCTCAAATGCATTCCAGTGAGAGATCTCACTCTTATACATCTGGAAACCGTCGTGATGTTCCGCAACCGGCACCACATATCTGGCTCCCGCCTTTTTGAACAAACGGATCCACTCTTCCGGCTGAAACTTCTCCGCGCGGAACATCGGAATAAAGTCCTTATAACCAAAGTCCTTATGCGGTCCGTAAGTCTTTACATGATGCTCAAATTCCGGAGTCCCCTGGATATACATATTTCTGGAATACCATTCATTGGCAAACGCCGGCACACTGTAAGGTCCCCAGTGGATAAACACACCAAACTTCGCGTCACGGAACCACCTCGGCTGCTCATACTGCTGAAGCGACTCCCAGGTATCCTGATATTTTCCCGATGCGATCACTTCGTCGATTTCTTTCAGTCTCTGCAATTCTTTTTCTGTCATATCCCTTTCCATTCCCTTTCTGATATCTTCTGCAAAAAACTGCTGCAGGCCATGCACCGCTTTGGCGGAATCACGCCCTCTGGATCTTTCCTTTTTACATCTAAAAGATATCTTCATTATATCAATCTGTGGGAAATTCTCAATCATTTTCTTTCTGCATTTTATCCTTTTCGTTCCTTTCTGCGCAACAGCTTTTTCTCTTCCCTGTAAACCTGATAAAACATATCAAAAAAAATGCCCCAAACCCTTTAAAAACAAGGATTTGAAGCACTTTTTCTACACTGCAAATTGTATCCTACTGTTTCTTTACCGCCAAATCGAAATGCTATTTCACCGCCCCATTCACAACACCATTGATAATCTGTTTCTGGCAGACCAAATAGAAAATCAGGATCGGCAGCAATGCCAGCAGATAAGACGCGAACGCCAGGTTGTAGTTGGTTCCGAACTGCGTCTGGAAATTCAGCTGTGCCAGCGGCAGCGTATTCTTTCCGGTACCGGACATGATAACCAGCGGCGTCATCACATCGTTCCAAACAGCCATTGCCGTGAGAACCGCAACGGTCGCATGCATCGGCTTCATCACAGGAAAAATGATCGACCAGTAAGTTTTCCATGTGCTGGCGCCGTCCACGCGTGCCGCTTCCTCCAGCGCAATCGGAATATTCTTCAGATAACCGGTATAAAGCATCAGATTAATCGGCATATAAAATACCACATACAGCACAATCACGCCAAACCGGTTGGCAATGCCAAGCTGCGCAGTCTGTTTGATCAACGGCATCATCAGGATCGCAAACGGAACAAACATACCGCTTACAATATACAGATAAATGAAATTATACGCTTTGCTCTTCGCCATGCTGCGTCCGATCGCATAGGAAGCGATTCCATGAAGCAGGATTGCGATCACCACAGTGACAACCGTCAGCAAAAGGCTGTTTCCAAGGGAATTCCAAAAATCCGTTACACGCATTGCCTCCGCAAAGTTACTGAAACTCCAGGACTTTGGCAGCGCCAGCGCGCCCATAATATCATTGGTCATCTCAGACGGCTGTTTAAAGGCGATCACAATCGTCATATACAGTGGGAAAAATACAGTCAGACAGCCAAGGATCAATAAAATAGTGATCGGCCAGTTTACTTTCTCGCCATGTTTCATTTTTGTTTTCATTATAACTGTTCCTCCTTTTTACCTGTAAACCTCAGCTGTAAAACAGAGATTGTAACAATCACAACAAAGAATACCACTGCATTCGCACTCTGGAAGCCAAACTGTCCGCCGTTGATACCATTCTGATAGATCAGGTAGGAGATTGACTCCGTACTCTGAGACGGTCCGCCTTTGGTCAATGCCATAATCTGGTCAAAGACCATCAGGAAATTCTTCATACAGAGAACCATGTTGATGGAGAAGAATGGAATGATCAGCGGGAAAGTCAGATTTTTGAATTTTTTCCATCCTGTTGCCCCATCAATAGAACCCGCCTCATAAACGTCTTCCGGCACCGTCTGGAGACCGGAAATATAAATGATCGTGTTCATCGCAATGGACTGCCATGCCCCGACCAGTACGATTGCGAACCATGCGGTACTTTCACTGGAAAGCATACTGCTGCTCAGTGCTTCGATTCCAAGCGCCTGTCCCGCATACGGCAGGATATAAGTAAAGAAGAAGCTGAAAATATAACCTACAACCAGACCTCCCAGGATGTTGGGAATAAAGTAAATACCACGAAGTACACTCTTTCCCTTGATCTTGCTGTTCAGCCCCAGTGCAAGAAGAAGACTGATGACATTGACAATAATCGTGCAGACAACCGCGTACTTGACGGTAAACAGATACGAGTTGCCCACTCTGGCATCGCCGAACAGATCGATATAATTTCTCAGCCCTACGAAATCGTAAGAACCATAGCCTTTGAAATTTGTAAAACTGTAATATACACCTCGCAGAAGCGGAAATGTATTGAAAAAGAAAAACAAAACCACCACGGGAATGGTAATCAACATAAAAGTACGTTGTCTGTCATTCTTCATTTTTCCGTTTTTCATCTCTGTCCCCTCCTTCTCTATTCCTTGTCAGGATTCTGTTCCATATATTCCTGAACTTTTCGGATGACATCCCGGTTGTAACGCACCCATTCTGTATCGAACCGTTCCATAAAAGTATCCAGTGCATTCTCGTCGTCATCCAGCAGATATGTCTGGATCATTGCATCCACAGACATCTCCGAAGGATAATGATGATCCTGGTAATCCGCCAGCCGTCCCTCTTCGATGTAAGGTTTCATGCTGTCCAACATCGGCGCCAGCTCAAAGTCTCCTTCTTTACACGGAACTGCACTCTGATCGTTCACATAGAACTGGACGTTCTCATCTTCCAGAAGGAAACGCATCACCTCATATGCTTCCTCCTTGTGCTCACAGGCAGCCATCACAGACATCTGGAGGTCATTTCCGGAGTTCAGAATATTCTCATCGGGATTATTGCTTGCCGGGAACACAAACGAATCAATGTTGATCTCCGGGTTGACCGACTGAATCTGCGGCACTGCATAGCTTCCGATCACATACATCGCAGACTCACCACGGGCAAATGCGGTACATGCATCGTTATAGCTGTATGCAAACGGATCGTCCTGTGCATACTCCAGAAGCTGTTTCTGTTTTTCTGCAACCTCCCGGTAATTTTCAGCAAAGGTCGTTTCACCTGCATTTACCTGATAGCAGACATCCGACGGAGCCAGATCGACCGCCATCGCATTCCACGGCGCCAGACAGGTCCACACATCACGATATCCGAAATACAGAGGCTGAACACCTTCCGACTGAATCTCCTGACACAGGGATATAAACTCATCCCAGGTCGTCGGAATTTCCCATCCATGCTCTTCAAACATGTCCCTGTTGTACAGCACGCCGGCCGCATTCGCCATATAAGGAACCGCATAAACGCCATCCATCGGTACATATTCCAGTTCTTTGTCCATATCCAGATATGCCTGCTTGATGTCTTCCAGTCCGTCAAAATCTGAAATATCCATAAAAAGGCCTGCATCCAGAAAATTGGAATAGTTGATATCTCCTCCGATCGCAACAATATCCGGATAGTCCTCGCGGATAAATCTTGTCTTCAGGATCGTCATCGCATCATTGGGCGAATCGATCACCAGCTGAATATCCTCATGTGTCTCATTGAACTTCTGTTCCAGTTCTTCAAATACATCCACTGCCTCCGGCTTGTACTGTACCATTTCGATTGTCACAACTCCATCGTCCTGATTGCTGCCACAGCCTGCAAGCCCGACCGCTGCAAAGGCAAGAGTCAGCGTTCCGACTCCCACTGCAGCCACTGTACGCTTTTTCATAACATCCTCCTTCCCGGTTTTCCGGTCTTCAACAAGTAACTGATGTTTATTATAGATGCTTCAAAAAATCGTTTGTGTAAGTTTTATGTGTTTTTGCATAAAACATTTTTTACTTTTTCGTGATTCTTAATCCTTTTTTCTATTATTCCATGTATTTTTTGTACATATCGCTACCTCATCATTTTGTCCCGGCATATTCCCAGAGCATGTTTTGAGCCCCAAAAAGAAAAGGCTGCCTCAAAAGAATCTGTTCTTTTGAGACAACCTCTTCTTCCGGACCACTACTGTACTCATTTTTCTTTTTTCATTCGGTACTGCTCCGGTGTCATATGATATTGTTTTTTAAACGTCTGGATAAAATAGGAGGTATCGTTGTATCCCACATATTGTGCCACGTCACTGATCCGAAGTTCTTCCTTCTGCAGAAGTTCTGCCGCTTTCTGCATCCGGTATTCAATCAGATAGCGGGAAAAAGTTTTTCCGGTCCCGGCTTTGAATATACGGCTCAGATAGCTGGCATTCATAAAAAATTTTTCACTGGCAATCTGAGACAGTGTGACGTCATACCGGTAGTTTTCTTCCACATAGGCCAGAATGCGATTCACGATTTCCTCCTGTTCACTGCTTTCCTGTTCCCAGAGAAAACTCCGTTTCCCTGTCTCCAGGCGCCGATGGCTGGCAGCAATGCTGCACTCCCGATAGGCTTCCTTCAGGACACAAGCTTCCAGACCCTGATGTGGAGCGCTGATTCCAGCTGTAAAGTGAAGCTTGCGGTCTCTTTCCAGAGCTTCCAGCATTTTTTCTGCGGCTGCCGGAAGATAGTCCTCTGTGACACCCTTCTGTCCAGGCGCTGCCAGTATCAAAAACTCTTCTCTCGGATAAAAATAGTATTCCCATACCTTCATCCGTTCCAGATGCTGGCGAAAATATTCTCTCTGTTCTTCCATACGTTCTCTGCTCCAGTTGGTCATTTTCTCCCTCAGCCGGATCACAAGCATCTGCCAGCAATCGTCCTGGCCGATTCCGCTGTCCGGAATCGTCGCAGTAAGAATATCTGAAACTTTTTCCTCCGCAAACACTTCCTCAGGATTCATATAGCGGATCCTTTCCAGTTCCATCCGGCTTTCCACACGTTCCTCCACTGCCTGGCTGCGGGCTTTCCGATTCTGAAGAATCCGTTCCAGCGTCTCCCGAAGTTTTTCTTTCTGTACCGGCTTGGTCAGATAATCCTCCACTCCATATCGGATTGCCGCGGATGCATAAGCAAAATCCGCGTATCCGCTGATGATGGCTACGCTTGTATCAGGACAATGCTTCTGAATAAACCCCGCCACCTCCAGTCCATCTCCATCCGGCATACGGATATCGGTAAAGATCACGTCAGCGGCAGTTTGCTCCATCGCTTCCATAATCTCACGTCCGGTCTCAGCCTCCAGAACAATCTCCACATCCGGCATGATCTCTTTCAACATTTTACTGATCGCTCTTCTCGCAAAAAATTCATCGTCTGCTACAATCACCCTCATAGTTATCCTCCCGTTTTCTGCGTCATGACTCTGATATGCAGAATAATCTTTGTAAATTCCCCAGGCTGACTTTCCACACGGATGCCGCACTCTTTTCCATAAAAATTTTTCAACCGGACATTCACATTGGAAAGCCCGATGCTTTTCGCATTCTCTGTCAGTTCGGAAATTGTTCCGGATTCCAGACGCCGGTTCAGTTCCATCACTTTTTCTTCTTTCATCCCGCACCCATTATCCTCTACCACAAGAAAAACCTCATCTTCTTCACGGAACCCGGTAATCTTCAGACGATCCTTTTTTCTGTGCTCTGTAAAGCCATGATGAATGGAATTCTCCACAACCGGCTGCAGAACAAATTTGATAATCTCGCATTCCTGGACTTCTTCCGGTACATCAATCTCTATCTCAAACCGGTTGGGAAAGCGGATATTCTGTATCTGCAGATAGTTGTCCGTCTGCCTCAGTTCCTCCCTGATCCGTACGATATTCTTTCCTTTGATATTATACCGGAACATTTCAGAAAGGCTGCTGGCAATCTGCGGAATATAGTCCACATTCTCCAGCACGGCGATGGAACTGATCGTATTCAGCGCATTATACAAGAAATGCGGGTTAATCTGAAACTGCAGCATCTTCAGTTCCGTCCTCTTCTGCTCCAGTTCCGCCATATAGCTCCGGATGATATTTTCATTGATGCGGCTGGCCATTTGGTTATAGCTGGTCACCAGAAGCCCGAATTCATCCTCCCAGACATTTTCTTTTTCATCGATAACAGGTACTTCTCCTTCCTTCACCTGCCCCACTTTTCCCATTACCTCGGACAGCAGCCGCACCGGACGGCTGATCTGCTCCACAAACGCAAGTTCAACGAACAGAAGCAGAAGCCAAAGAACCACGGAAATCCCGATCATCTGCAGCACATCCGGAAGGATTCCCATCACCAGATCACTCTTCGGGCGGTACTGCAGCAGGATCCATCCCGTTTTTTCATTGTATTCAACAGAAACACTGCAGTTTCTCCGGTCAATCTCCAGATTACTGTCTCTGCCGTCCTGTTCCACGATTGCCGCCAGCACCGGGTACAATTGCTCCGCATCCAGATTCAGGGGATCGTCCTCCGCCTGATCCGCCGATTGATAAAGCACTTCCTTTTGATTCAGGATTGCAAAGTGTGCCGGAGTATCACTTCCCTGGCGCATATGATTCATCTGTTGTTTCAAAGCGCCAAAATCCAGATCCACATATAACATTCCTATCGGTTCCCTCTGGCTTGTATCATAGACAGGCGTAATCATCGTCACTGTTTCATAAGATACCATATTGATTTCCAGAGAATACACATCCGTATAGAATACCTGGCTGGTATCCGTCCATTCCTGCTGTCCTGCAAGCTCCCTCATTCTTTCCAGATAACTGTCCTCATCCGCCACAAGACTCTGATAGACTCTTCCATCCGCCGTCTCAATGGTAGCCCGCAGCAGATAATCGTCCAGATTGGTCTCCACCGCGAGGAAATTTCTGATATAGGCTCCTGCTTCCCACTGCTCTTCCTGCGTAAAATTTTCCCCTGTCCTCATCAGGATGGTACGCATGGTTTCATCTGCGAAATGCAGATAACGCAGGTTTTCCGCGTTGTCTTCCACCATATCCAGGGTAAGATTCATCTGCTGATTGGCCTGATCCATATAATCCATATCCATCTGCATCAGACGGTGCGTTTGCTGAACCGTATAGAAAATAATGCCTGCCGCAAACAGAAACAGTAAAATCAGGTAAGAATACATTAATTTCTTTCGGAATGGCAGCTTTCTGATCTTCTCTTTCATCCGGTCTTCTCCTTCATACTGAGATATTCCTGTCCATATTCCCGTAGCAGTTTCGTACATTCCGTCAGATATTCCTGTACGGCTTCATCCCCGGATCGTATCAGAAGCTCCGGGATACGTTCATCCCGATAACAACTGACTGCCTGCGGAAGTCCTACTGCCTCATAAACCAACGCACCCTGTTCTTCCATCTCATCGATGCAGTCTGCGTAAGGAACCATCTGTTCCGTTCCTTTCACACACCCAAATGTCTGCTGCGATTCTGTATACATTTCAAGATTTTCCGGCTTGGATACAAAGTCCAAAAAAACTGCCGCTTCTTCCGGATACTCGCTCTGACTGGTGACCGCAAGATTGGAATCGATCCAGAACGTCACTTTCTGCTCCTCTTCCTCACTGACCGGAAATGGGATCAGCTGTACCTGCAGATCCGGATTTTCCTGTATCAGCGCCTGATAACACCAGCTCCCCTGTGGAAAAAAATATGCCTCACCCGCAGCGAAACGTTCGACCGCCTCGTCGTATCCCGTTTCCAGGGCATCCTCCTGTCCATACTGTCTGATTTCCTTCATCCTTCGTATGGCTTCCAATGTAATGGTATCCGTCTGAAAATCCGTATTTCCCAAAGCTACCTGCTCCCAGAAATCCGCAGAACTTCCCCGCATCGCCGTTTCAATCCCTTCCAACGACATCCGTACAGACCAGTTATCCCCATCCGGGAACAGAAACGCAGTTTCCCCATTGGCCTGTATCTGCCGAGCCGTCTGTATCAGAGCTTCATAAGTATCCGGAATCTCATAGCCCGCCTGAAAGAGTTTTTCTGTATTCACAAAAATCCCTTCGTAGCTCACCGTCATTGGAAACAGCGGAATTTCTCCATCATAGCGGATATAGGGAAGGAGTTCCTCCCGGACATTCTCCATAAATGCCCCATCCTGCAGATCCAGCAGATAATCTCCTTTCACATATTCCATACACTCTTTTGCCTGCAGGCCATTCAGCTGCACCAGATCAGGAAGATTTCCCTCGATTGCACGGATTCTCAGTTCGGTGTCTACATCCGGAACAATCGTTTCCTGCACTACGATCTCATCCTGGGAACGGTTAAACGCATCCACCAGTTTTCCCATGCTCTCCATATCCTCCCGTTTATGCACCATCAGTTCCAGCACTGTCTTCTGCTGTGTTTCCTTCTCTGCCGGGCTGCTGCAGCCGCTTATGCCGCACAGACAAAGAATCGCCATACTCACCGCCGCTCCCCGGCGTACCATTCCTTCTCTATTCCTCATT
>ERZ1643251.4239-NODE-4239-length-12629-cov-9.068316_pt1 | contig 12629 bp, 10 predicted proteins | sample MGYA00579261_ERZ1643251 | MGnify/ENA primary metagenome ERZ1643251 (study PRJEB29033, sample SAMEA4952267) | chicken gut metagenome | biome: Broiler Chicken; feature: Gastrointestinal Tract; material: Caecum | place: Ireland | collected 2018 | study: Broiler... | reverse complement strand
TGGACGAGGTGGACTCCATCCTCATCGACGAGGCCCGCACCCCCCTCATCATCTCGGGCCGCGGGGAGGATTCTTCCTCCCTGTACAGCCAGGTGGACCAGTTTGTCCGCACCCTGCGCAAGAGCGTGGTGGTGGAGCTGGAAAGCAAGGAGGAGGCCGACGACCAGGCCGACGGCGATTACGTGGTGGACGAAAAGCACAAGACCGCCACCCTGACCGCCAGCGGCATCAAGAAGGCTGAGGAATACTTCAAGGTAGAGAACCTGGCCGCCGCCGAGAACATGACCCTGGTGCACCACATCGAGCAGGCCATCAAGGCCCACGGCGTCATGAAAAAGGACATCGACTACGTGGTCAAGGACGGCGAGGTCATCATCGTGGACGAGTTCACCGGCCGCCTGATGATCGGCCGCCGCTACAACGAGGGCCTGCACCAGGCCATCGAGGCCAAGGAAGGGGTGGAGGTGGCCCGGGAGAGCCGCACCCTTGCCACCATCACCTTCCAGAACTACTTCCGCCTGTACGACAAGCTCTCCGGCATGACGGGCACCGCCATGACCGAGCAGGAGGAGTTCTCCGAAATCTACCGGCTGGACGTGGTGGAAATCCCCACCAACCGGCCCATGATCCGGGAGGACTGCCCCGACGTGGTCTACAAGACCGAGCAGGCCAAGTACAAGGCCGTCATCGACGACATTGTGGAGCACCACCAGAAGGGCCAGCCCGTGCTGGTGGGCACCATCACCATTGAAAAGAGCGAGCTGCTCTCCAAGCTGCTGAAGGCCCGGGGCGTCAAGCACCAGGTGCTCAACGCCAAGTTCCACGAGAAAGAGGCCCAGATCGTGGCCCAGGCCGGCCGCAAGGGCGCCGTGACCATCGCCACCAACATGGCGGGCCGCGGCACCGACATCCTGCTGGGCGGCAACGCGGAGTTTATGGCCAAGGCCGAAATGCGCAAGATGGGCTATGAGGAGGAGATGCTGGCGGAGGCCTCCGCCTACAGCCACACCGAGGACGAGGCCATCTTGGAGGCCCGCAAGACCTTCTCTGAGCTGAACAAGAAGTACAAAGAGGAGATTGCCCCCGAGGCCGAGGAGGTCCGCAAGCTGGGCGGCCTGTACATCATCGGCACCGAGCGCCACGAGTCCCGCCGCATTGACAACCAGCTGCGCGGCCGTGCCGGCCGCCAGGGCGACCCCGGCAAGAGCCGGTTCTACATCTCCCTGGAAGACGACCTGATGCGCCTGTTTGGCGGCGAGCGCCTCCAGGGGCTGATGGACAAATTGAAGATTGACGACGACACCCCCATCGAGGCGGGCATGGTCTCCAACTCCATCGAGAGCGCCCAGCGCAAGGTGGAAAGCCGCAACTTCGCCATCCGCAAGAACGTGCTCCAGTACGACGAGGTGATGAACAGCCAGCGGCAGATTATCTACAGCCAGCGCGACCAGGTGCTCAACGGCGAGAACATGAAGGAGCAAATCCAGAAGATGGTGTACGGCGCCATCGAGCACAACGTGAAGCAGTACCTGCCCGAGAGCGTCCCCCACGAGGAGTGGGATATGATGGGCCTGCGGGAGCACTACATGGGCTGGCTCATCGGGCCGGAGGATTTGCACTTTACCAAATCCGAGATAGAGGACCTGGAGCCCGAGCACGTGGCCACCGAGCTGAAAAACAAGGCCGACGCCATCTATCAGGCCAAAGAGGCGGAGTTCACCTCCCCCATCATGCGGCAGGTGGAGCGGGTGGTGCTGCTGCGCAACGTGGACCAGGAGTGGATGGACCACATCGACGCCATGGAGCAGCTGCAGGACGGCATCCGCCTGCGGGCCTACGCCAACCAGGACCCTGTGGTGGAGTACCGCATCGAGGGCTTTGACATGTTCGACAGCATGATCGCCGCCATCCGGGAGAACACCGCCAAGATGATTCTCACCGTGCGGCTGCGCAAGAAGGAGGAGGCCCCCCAGCGGGAGCAGGTGGCCAAGGAGACTTCTGCGGGGGCTGCCTCCGCCGGGGACAAGACCGTGCAGAAGCAGCCGGTGCACAAGCAGAAGAAGCCCGGCCGCAACGACCCCTGCCCCTGCGGCAGCGGCCTGAAATACAAGAAGTGCTGCGGCCGCAACGAGTGAGCCGCCAAGGAGGGCGTGACGTGAGAAATGGAATGAAACGGGCTGCCCTGGGGCTGGCCGCCGCGGCGCTGTGCCTGGGGCTGATGGGCTGCTCTTTGTCCAGCGGCTTTGCGGACTACGACGTCTCCGGCTACTTCCAGGCGCTGCTGGACAGCTCCTATAAAAACCAGAACGAGAACTACGCCACGGTTGCCGCCACCACCGAGGAGAACGCCCAGCAGAACAACACCACTACCGTGCGCAACGCCGCGGTGAACTTCTGCAACACCTACGGCGTCACCCCCAGCGACGACCAGCTTTCCCAGCTGCAGGAGGTTATGAGCCAGGCCCTGGCCCAGGCCAGCTACACCGTGCAGGACGAGGTGAAGACCGAAACCGGCTACACCTTGGAAATCGTCATCGACCCCATTGTCAATTTCAGCGACATGGGCGACGACATCCGCCAGCTGCGCAACCAGGCCCAGGACGAGGCCACCCAGGCCAACTCCAGCGCCTCCGATGAGGAGGACAGCTACGGCTCTGGGGACAGTTACGGCGAGAGCAGCGACGGCGACAGCTATGACAGCTACGATGACTACGGCAGCGGCGATTACGGCTATGACGGCGACAGCAGCGAGGACAGTTCCACCACGGAGGACCAGGATTCCAGCCTGGGCGAGGGCGAGGAGCCGGTGGACGCCAACGAGCTGTTTGTGGACAAGGTGGTGGAGCTGTGCCAAGAGCAGCTTTCCAGCCTGCGCTACAGCGGCGAGACGGTGACCATCACCTTGGACATCCGCCAGACGGAGGAGGGGGAGCTGCAGCTGGACACCAACCAGCTGGACACCATCGACCGCACGGTGCTGCAATTCCAAAGCTAAAGGAAGGGGGCGGAGCAGTCCGCCCTCTTTTGTAAATTTGCCGGGCATACTAAAAATGAGTAAAACGCAAAGGAGATTCCGCGCTATGATGAAAGAAGAAGAGAAGCTGTACACCAAAGAATTGTACGACCTTTCCCACACCGCCGCCGCCCCCCTGCTGGAGGGCACCACCTACCCCTGGGAGGCTTTGCCCCAGATAGGCGCCTTTATCCGGGAGCTGGGGGCCGGCCTCTCCCTGGAGGAGTACGACCATCCCCAGGAGGATGTGTGGATTCACAAGACGGCCAAAGTCTACCCCAACAACTTCATCGCGGGCCCCTGCGTCATCGGCGCGGGCACCGAGGTGCGGCCCGGGGCCTTTATCCGGGGCAACGCCTTGGTGGGGGAAAACTGTGTGGTGGGCAACTCCACCGAGCTGAAAAACGTCATCCTCTTTGACAACGTCCAGGTGCCCCACTACAACTATGTGGGGGATTCCATTTTGGGCTACAAGAGCCACATGGGCGCCGGAGCTGTCACCTCCAACGTGAAGCAGGACAAGACCCCCGTGGTGGTCCACGCGGGCTTCCGCCAGCTGGAGACAGGCCTGAAAAAGTTCGGCGCCATGCTGGGCGACCACGTGGAGGTGGGCTGCAACAGCGTGTTGAACCCCGGCACCGTGGTGGGGCGGGGCTCCCATGTGTACCCCCTGTCCATGATGCGGGGCTTTTTGCCCAGCGGGATGATTCACAAAAACAGCGGGGAGACAGTCCCCCTGCAGGAGCGGCGGTAAGCCCTTTGGGAAATGAAAGCTTTTTGGGAAAGGGGATGAACCCGTGGACGTGATTTTGGAATTCCTGCAATCGGGGGTGCTGCCCACGGTGCTGCTGATTGTGCGGGCCCTGGTGCCCCTGCTGGCATTGTACGTGGTGTGGCGGTGCTACACCTCCTTTAAAAAGGGCCAGCGCCGCCGGGACCCTGTGATCATGCTGTGGGACGAGGCCTCCGGCACGCGGTTCCCCGTGCTGTATTGGGAGAACTCCATCGGCCGCAGCCGCAGCTGCGACATCTACCTGCCGGACCCCTCCGCCAGCCGGGACCACGCGGTGCTGCTGCGCCGGGACGAGGGCTGGTTTATCTGCGACACCGGCTCCAAATCCGGGGTGCTGGTAAACGGGAAGAAGATTGAGGACCGGAAGCTGGTGAGCATTGGGGACACCATCACCATGGGCTCCACCACGCTGACCATGTGGAACGCTGACCAGAAACCCTTGGAGCGCCGCCGGTTCTTCACAGGCTTCTCCCGGGAGGCGGCCTCCCCCCTGCGGCTGATGCTGGCGGCCACCTTCACCTTGCTGCTGGTGGCTTTGCAGGGCCTGTGCATGGACGGGGAGCTCCACCCCGAGCAGCTCATCCCCTTTGCCGCGGTGCTGGTGATGGGCTGGGGGCTGTACATCTTCTCCATCGGCGTGATGCACCGTGTCAGCTTTGAGATTGAGACCGTGGCCTTCCTCCTTTCGGGGATAGGCGTCCAGCTGCTCTCCGCCTTTGACATCGAGGGCATCACCACCCAGCTGGCGGCCATGCTGCTGGGCATGCTGCTGTTCTGCTTTATGATTTGGTTTATGGGCGACATGGACCGGGTGGCCAAGTGCCGGCTGTGGATTGGCCTGGGGGCCATTTTGCTGCTGGCGGCTACCCTGGTGCTGGGCACCAACACCTACGGCTCCACCAACTGGATTCGCATTGGGCCCCTCAGCGTGCAGCCCTCGGAGTTTGTGAAAATCGCCTTTATCTTTGTGGGCACCTCCACCTTGGACCGCTTGCAGACCAAAAAGAACATCGGCGAGTTCTTGATTTTCACCGGCGCCTGCATTGGCCTGCTGGCCTTGATGCCGGACTTCGGCATGGCGCTGATTCTGTTCGCCACCTTCCTCATCATCGCCTTTATGCGTTCCGGCAGCGTGCGCACCATCGCCTTGGTGCTGGCCGGGGCGGTGCTGGCTGTGCTGGTGGTGCTGACGGTGAAGCCCTACGTCCTGGACCGCTTTATGGGCTGGGGCCATGTGTGGGAGCACATCAACGACAACCTGGGCTACTCCCAAACCCGCACCTTGACCTACCTGGCCAGCGGCGGCCTGTTCGGCGTGGGCCTGGGCAACAGCTATCTGGCCTCGGTCTTTGCCGCGGACAGCGATTTGGTCTTTGGCCTGCTGTGCGAGGAGCAGGGCCTGCTGCTGGGGCTGGTGATACTGCTGGCCTTTGTGCTGTGGATCTTCTACGCCCGCAGCGACGTGACGCGGAGCCGCTCCACCTTCTTCTCCATCGCGGCCTGCGCCGCCGCGGGGATGCTGCTGTTCCAGACAGCCCTAAACGTGTTCGGCGCCACCGACGTGCTGCCCATGACAGGCGTCACGCTGCCCTTTATCAGCTCCGGCGGCTCCAGCATGATTTCCGTCTGGGGCATGATGGCCTTCCTCAAGGCCAGCGATGAGCGCACCTACGCCGCCCGCCGGGCCAGCCGCCGCAGCCTGCGGGAGGAAGCGCCCCCGCCGCCCAGCCGGACGCCCCAGAGCCGCGCCCCCCAGCGGGCGCCGGCGCCCCGGCCCCAGGCCTCTCCCAGCCGGGGGAGGGTGATGCCCCCCGCGCCCCAGCGTGCTCCCGCCAGGAGCCCCGCGCCCCGGGGCGGCTCCCATGCCCGCAAGCCCGCGGGACGCCATTCCAGAAAGGAGGCATGACCCATGCGCACCACAGGTTTCCGCTCCATGGTCCTCTACATCTTGCTGGCCGCGTTTTTAGGCGGCCTGGGCTACCTGCTATACCAGTTTGTGGTAAACGGCAGCCAGTGGGCCATGCAGCCCTATAACGGCCACGTCTATTCGGAAAATTCCACCGTGAAGCTGGGGGACATCACCGACCGGGACGGCAACCTCCTTGCCACCACCGAAGACGGCGCCCGCCTCTACAGCCAGGACGAAACCGTCCGCCGCTCCCTGCTCCACACCGTGGGGGACCCCTATGGCTACATCTCCACCAGCGTGCAGTACACCATGCGGGCCCAGCTCTCCGGCTACAACATCATCACCGGGCTCAACGACACCATCTTCAACCGCATGGGCAGCGACATTGCGCTGACCATCGACCAGGACGCCTGCGTGGCCGCTTACAACGCCCTGGGCGGGAAAAACGGCGCTGTCATTGTCTACAACTACGAGACGGGGGAGATTTTGGCCAAGGTCAGCGCCCCCACCTTTGACCCCAACGCCGTCCCCGAGGATTTGGAGACCAACGAGGCCTACAAGGGCGTGTACCTGGACAACACCCTTTCCGGCAGCTTTACGCCGGGCTCCATCTTTAAGATCGTCACCGCCGCCGCGGCCATGGAGCGCTACCCCGACAGCTGGAGCTCCATCACCTACAACTGCCAGGGCGCTGTGGAGCTGGCGGGCAGCGACATCACCTGCCTAAACGGCCACGCCCACGGCAGCCAGGATATGTCCGCGGCTTTGGGCAACTCCTGCAACGTGTACTTTGCCCAGCTGGCCAACGACCTGGGGGCGGAGGCCCTGCAGCAAAAGGCCGAGGAGATGGGCTTTAACACCCAAATTGACTTCGGCTCCATCCCCATCGCCCAGAGCACCATCGACCTGGCGGACACCAACGCCAATCAGCTGGGCTGGGCGGGCGTGGGCCAGTACACCGTGCTGACCAACCCCTACCACATGATGGTGCTCATGGGGGCCATCGCCAACGGCGGCACCTACGTGGAGCCCAAGCTCACCCAGGATTCCGGCCTGCTGGAGGGCCTTTCCAGCGGCGACCGCACCTTGGTCACTTCCACCGAGGCCCAGAACTTGAAGACGCTGCTGCGCACCAACGTGGAGAGCTACTACGGCGACTGGCTGTTCCCCGCGGGGATGAACGTCTGCGCCAAAACCGGCACCGGCGAGGTGGGAGAGGGCAAAGGCCCCAACTGCTGGATGGTGGGCTTCTGTGACTCCACCGTCACCCCCTATGCCTTCGCCGTGGTGGTGGAGGACGGCGCCGGCGGCATTGAGACAGCCGGCAGCGTGGCCAGCGCCGTTTTGACCGCCTTGGCCAGCTGACGGGGGCGGCCCGCTGCCACCGGATTTCGCGGAGGAACGCCCTTGGCGCGCCTCTCTCTTGCAAGAAAAATGGGAACGCCCCACCTGGCATATCCACCAGGTGGGGCGTTCTGTATGGTGAGGAGGGTTGACGTACCGAAAAGCAAATTTACAGGGGCAGAACGGCCAGCAGCGCCCCGCCCAGGAGCCAGCTGCACAGGTTGGCCGCCGCCGCGTATCCTACGGCACGGCGCCGCCGGTGCTCCCGCAGCAGCAGGGCGAAAGCGGCCATCTCCACCAGCAGCACGGCGATTTCCAAAGGGGTGTAGAAGAAAATCCCCGAAACCAGCAGGTTGTAAAAATCAATGGCAACCGGGAACAGCGCCTGCACCGCCACGTTCACCCCCAGCTGGGTGAGAAGGTTCGTCACGAGGAACACCGCCCAGCTGGACTTCCGCCGGTAGCCAAAGCGGTAAAACAGCAGGCCCTCCAGCAGCAGGGTGAGGAAAACCCGCAGGCACACCAGCAGCGGCTGCCGCCACCAGGGCTCGCCGTAGAGCAGGCGGCGGTTTGCCAAATCCAGGGTGACCAGATTGTTGGTGTAATGAAACCCCTTTGGCTCTACCGGCAGGGAGAAGCTCTCGCCGCCGGTTTCCACCAGCAAGGTGGCCGTGGCCTGGGGGGACCCCTCTGGGGCCCAGGGGCTCCAGATGTGGGAGTAAAACCGGAAGTACCGCTCCCACAGGCGGGTGTCGTGGGACAGGACGTGTTCCTCCAGGGAGGTTTCGTCCACCACGGTGAGGGTCAGCTGTAAGTCCGCCGGGGGATTCTCCACCAAAATGGTGAGGTAGGGCAGCTCCACCCCATTGGCCGAGGCGGGCAGGGGCACCAGCAGGCACAGCGCCAGGGCGAGCAAAAGGGCGCGCGCTTTCTTTTTCACTGGGAAACCCTCCTTCCCGTCAAATGGGCAGATAGGCCAGCAGCGCGCCGCCCAGGAGCCAGCTGCACAGGTTGGCCGCTATGGTGTAAAGGACGGCGTTCCACCGTTTCTTTTCCTTGAGCATGGGGCAGAACAGGAACAGCTCCAGGAGAATCACCAGGATTTCCATGGGCAGGTACAGGAACCAGAAAGCCAGCTTGGCGGAGTATAGGTTCCCCAGGGCGCCCACAAAGTTGAGTAGGAGCAGGTTGACAAACAGCTGGGTCAAGCCGTTGACCAGGAAAAAGAGAATCCAGCTGCGTTTCTGCCGGTAGCCAAAAAGGAAAAAGACAATGCCCTCCAGCAGCAAAGTCAGCGCCACCCGCAGAAAGACCAGCAGCGGCTGCCGCCACCAGGGCTGGCCAGCGGTTAAGGTGCGGCTTTGCAGGTCCAGCACGCACAGGTTGTTGTAATAGGCGCCGGTATCCTGATTGAGAAATTGGGTGTCCAGCGGGAGGGTGAAGCTTTCCTCCGGCGTCTCCACCAGCAAAGCCACGGCCATGTCCTGGGGAGAGCTGCTCCCCTCCCAGAAACCAGGAAAGTTGAAGGGCCGAAACAGGTAGTACCCCTCCCAGGCCAGGCGGGTGGCTTCCGCCGGCACAGGCTCTTCCTGGCCCTCCCAGGAGAACACCAGGGAAAGCTCCAAGCCCTGGGGCGGGTTGAGGACCACCACCGAAAGCTGCGGCGGCTCCGCCGCGTTGGCTCGGGCGGGCAGGGGCAGCAGCAGGCAAAACACAAAGGCCAAAACCAGCGGGATGGCTTTCTTTTTCACAGAAAACCCCTCCTTCCCTGCGCACAAAAGGTTTGCGTTTTTCCTAAAAATAGTATACCATAGAGAAAAGGATTTGTCTCGTGACAGTGTTGTAACGTGGGATGACAATTTTGCAATGATTTGGAGTGATGGCCCATGAAGCTGGAAAAACTGGCCCCCGCCTTTCAGGATTACCTGTGGGGGGGCACAAAGCTGCGGGATGTGTACGGCAAGCGCTGCGATTTTGACAAGGTGGCCGAAAGCTGGGAGCTTTCCACCCACCCGGCGGGGGAGAGCACCCTCGCCGGCGGGGAGCGGGGCGGCCTGCCCCTGGGCCAGTATTTTCAACAGTTCCCCCAGGCCCTGGGGAAAAACGCCGCCGCCTTTGAGAACTTCCCGGTGCTCATCAAGCTCATCGACGCCAAGGAGCCCCTGTCCATCCAGGTGCACCCCAGCGACGAGTACGCCCTGCGGGTAGAGGGCGAGTACGGCAAGACGGAGATGTGGGTCATTGTGGACTGCGACCCCGGCGCCTTCCTCTACTTTGGGGTAAACCGGCCGGTGAGCAAGGAGGAGTTCCGCCAGCGCATTGAGAACAACACCGTGCTGGAGGTGTTAAACAAGGTGGAGGTCCACCCCGGGGACGTGTTCTTCATCCAGTCCGGCACCATCCACGCCATTGGGGCGGGCATCCTCATCTGCGAAATCCAGCAGAACTCCAACTGCACCTACCGGGTGTACGACTACGACCGCCGGGGCGCCGACGGCAAGCCCCGCCCGCTGCACATCGACAAGGCCCTGGACGTGTGCACCCTGGAGCCCTCAGACACCGCCAGCCACCTGGGGCCGGTGCTCTCCTGCGCGGGGGGCACCGCCCAAAAGCTGGGGGAGTGCGCCTATTTCTCCACCCAGAAGCTGCGGGTGGAGGAGGCCCTCACCTTAGAGGCCGGGGAGGAAAGCTTCCTCTCCTTGGTGTGCGTAGAGGGCGGCGGGCTGCTGTGCGGGCCGGAGAACATCCTGGAATTCACGGCGGGGGAGAGCCTGCTGGTGCCCGCGGGCACGGGGAAGGTGTCCCTGCGCGGTGACTGCACCGTCATCCAGACCACCGTGCCGGGGCAGGCGTAAAGACAGACACAGACAAGGAGGATATACCATGAAAATCATCTTGATGGGCGAGCCCATGGGCCTGTTTATGGCCAACGAGACCGGTTCCCTCAGCGAAGTGAACACCTTTACCGCCTCCATCGCCGGGGCGGAGTACAACGTGGCGGTGGGCCTGGCCCGCCTGGGCCACACCCCGGCCTACTGCACCCGCCTGGGCTTTGACCCCCTGGGGGAGCGCATTTTAAACGGCATGCGGAAAAACGCCATCGCCACCGATTTGGTGATGCAGACGGAATCCGCCCAAACGGGCTTTATGATGAAGGGCTTCACCCAAAAGGGCGACCCGGACATCGCCTATTACCGCAAGGGCTCCGCGGCCTCTCAAATCTCCACCCACGACATTGACGGCCTGGACCTCTCCGGCTGCGAGCGGCTCCATGTGACGGGCATTTTCCCCGCCGTCTCCCCCAGCGCCCTGGCCGCCACCAAGCGGCTTATCAGCCGGGCCAAGGCCTTGGAGCTCCCCATCTCCTTCGACCCCAACCTGCGGCCCCAGCTGTGGGAGAGCCAGGAGAAGATGGTGGCCACCTTAAACGACCTGGCCCAGGGCGTGGAGACCATTCTGCCCGGCATTGGCGAGGGGAAAATCCTCACCGGCCAGGACACCCCCGAGGGCGTGGCGGCGTTCTACCACCAGCGGGGCGTGAAGAATGTAGTGGTGAAAACCGGCAAAGAGGGCGCCTACTTCTCCCAGCTGGGGGGCAAGGCGGGCTACTCCCCGGCCTTCCCCGTCAAGGAGAAGGTGGACACCGTGGGCGCCGGGGACGGCTTTGCCGCCGGTGTCATCAGCGCTTTGGCCGAGGGCGAAAGCCTGGAGGAGGCCACCTTCCGGGGCAACGTCATCGGGGCCATCCAAATCACCCACCGCAGCGATAACGAGGGCCTGCCCACCCGGGAGCGCCTCTCCCAGATTATCCTGGCGGGCATCGCCTAAAGGGGGCGGCCTATGGAATGGAAGGAGATCCTCTCCCACGTGGACCACACCCTGTTAAAGCCTGAGGCCACCTGGGAGGACATCCGCCAGGTGGTGGAGGAGGGCATCCACTACGGCTGCGCCAGCGTGTGCATCCCGCCCGCCTATGTACAGCGGGCCGCGGAGTACGCCGCCGGGCGGGTGGCCATCTGCACGGTGATTGGCTTCCCCAACGGCTACAACGCCGCGCCCATCAAGGCGGCGGAGGCCACCCACGCCGTGCTGTCCGGCGCGGCGGAAATCGACATGGTGGTGAACCTGGGCTGGGTGAAGGACGGCCTGTTCGGCCAGGTGCTGGCGGAGATCCAGGCGGTGAAGGCCGCCTGCCAGGGCCGGGTGCTGAAGGTCATCATCGAGACGTGCCTGCTCACCCAGGAGGAGAAGCGCCGTCTGTGCCAGGTGGTCAGCGACGCCGGGGCGGATTACATCAAGACCTCCACGGGCTTTTCCACCGGCGGGGCCACCGCCCAGGACGTGGCCCTGCTGCGGCAGCACACAGCCCCTCAGGTGAAGGTGAAAGCCGCCGGGGGCATCGCCACCAAGGAGGACGCCGAGGCGTTTTTGGCCCTGGGCGCGGACAGGCTGGGCACCAGCCGCCTGGTGAAGCTGGCAAAGGAGGCGGGCCTGTGAAGGAGCAGCGGGAGATGATTCGCCTGGCGCTGGTCCAGCGGGCCAAGGAGGCCCGGAAAAAGGCCTATTGCCCCTACTCCGGCTTCGCGGTGGGAGCGGCTTTGCTGTGCGCCGACGGCTCTGTCTACGACGGGTGCAACATTGAGAACGCCGGCTTTACCGCCACCTGCTGCGCCGAGCGCACCGCCTTTTTCCGGGCGGTGAACGACGGCAAGCGGGACTTTAAGGCCATTGCCATTGCCGGGGGCAGGGCCGGGGAGGAGCCCACGGGCATCTGCGCCCCCTGCGGGGTGTGCCGCCAGGTGATGGCGGAGTTCTGCGGCCCGGGGTTTGAAATCCTGCTGACAGACGGGCACAGCCTCCAGGTGCAAACGCTGGAGGAGCTGCTGCCCTTGGCTTTTGGCCCAGGCAATTTACAATAAGCGCAAAAAGAGGGCTGCTGCGGTTTCGCGGCAGCCCCTTTTGCTTGGGGAGGTTATATGGTTACGCTTGCAGGCGCTTCCCCTGGCCGTGGATCAGCGGGGAGATGCGCTTATACACCGCGAAGGTGATGGCCACGTCGCAGGCCGCCTTGAAGAAGGTGAAGGGCACGTTGAACCAGAGCAGCGCCTGGGCCAGCGTCTCCACCGCGGGGTTGATGGCCTGGTACATGCCCAAAATCTGGGGGATGGTCAAGCCGTAGGCCACGGTGTAGGCGGGGTAGCTGATATACAGGTTAATGGGGAAGCTCATGGCGGCCATTATCACCGCCCCCAGAAGGGAGCCCCACAAGGCGCCCCAGCGGTCCTTGCGGAACTTGTAAAGCAGCCCGGCAGGCACCACAAAGGTGACGCCCATCAGGAAGTTGCACAGCTCCCCTGCGCCGCCGGTGGTGGACATGGTCAGGTTTACCAGGTTCTTGATAAAGCACACCACCACGCCGCTGACCGGCCCCATGGAAAAGGCGGCGATAAGGGCGGGCAGCTCGGAGAAGTCCAGCTTGATAAAGCTGGGGATGATGGGCAGGCTGAAGCTGATGAACATCAGCACAGTGGCCACGGCGCTTAAAATGGCGGTCATGGCGATTTTTCGTA
>ERZ1643251.4237-NODE-4237-length-12630-cov-31.524215_pt1 | contig 12630 bp, 12 predicted proteins | sample MGYA00579261_ERZ1643251 | MGnify/ENA primary metagenome ERZ1643251 (study PRJEB29033, sample SAMEA4952267) | chicken gut metagenome | biome: Broiler Chicken; feature: Gastrointestinal Tract; material: Caecum | place: Ireland | collected 2018 | study: Broiler... | reverse complement strand
GATATTTATGGACTTTCTACTTATGATAGTATATATAGATTAAAGAATGTTTATGGTATAAATAAATCTATTATTATTACTCAAAAATATCATTTATATCGAAGTTTATATATTGCTAATTCATTAGGAATAGAAGCTTATGGAATACCTGCAAGTGGAGAAGATTACTTTGGTCAAACGTCTAGAGAAATAAGAGAAATACTTGCAAGAAATAAAGATTTCTTAACTAGTTTATTTAATGTAAAATCTAAATATATAGAAAAGGCAAATTAATAATTTGTTTTTTCTTTTATCTTGCTTTTTATTTTACAAAATGATAAACTATCATAAATAAGAAAAGAGGGATACTATGATAAAAACAAGAAAAAGAGGAACGTTAATTGTTATATCAGCACCATCAGGAGCAGGTAAAGGTACTGTAATAAGTAGATTATTAGAAAAAGAAAATAATTTATGGTTATCAGTGTCTGCTACTAGTAGGGCTCCTAGAACAAATGATATAGAAGGAGTAACATATTATTTTTATAGTAAAGAAGAATTTGAAGATAAAATAAAAGAAGGATACTTTTTAGAGTACGCAGAATATGCAGGTAACTATTATGGGACACCTAAAAAATTTATAGAAAAAAAATTAAATGAAGGAATAGACGTTATATTAGAAATAGAAATACAAGGAGCTATGCAAATAAAGAAATTAATTCCAGAAGCATTATTTATATTTATTATGCCTCCAACATTACAAGAATTAAAAAGAAGACTTGTAGGAAGAAATACTGATAGTAAAGAAAAAATAATTGAAAGATTTAAAATAGCATATAAAGAAATAAATGAAGTATCTAAATATAACTATGTAGTAGTTAATGATGAAGTAGATAATGCTGTTAGCAAAATAAAAGCTATTATTAAAGCTGAAAAATGTAGAGTAGATAGAATAGAAGAAGTACTTTTAAGTAATGAAGAAGAATATATTCATGAATTATTAGTGGATATAAATGATTAAAATAGAATATATTTATAATTTACAAAATATAGAAAAACTTATTTTTAAAGTAATTCCAAGGATTTGCTAATTGTCAATAGTTACTAGTTAAATTTTTAAGCGATTACCATATTAAATTTGCGTTTTATAAATTGTTATGATATAATAGTGGCAATTTCAAAGGGGGATAAATTATGAATAAAGAAAAGAGACAAGAAATTTGGAATTCCGTTTTGACACTAAAATATGAAAAAGGTTCTAGTTATGTATGTAGTGTTTTAGAAAGTAAGATATTAGCTTTTAGAGATCCAAAACTAAGTTATATGTTTGCGTATTATATAAATGGAGCGAATAGGAAAGCTCATGAAAAAGTAGTGTTGGAATCAGGAAATCCCGAATTTTGTTATGAGTTTGCATATGGTATAGAAGATTCGGACAAAGAAGCATTAGAAGAAGTAGTGTTAAAGTCAGGAAACCCCGAATTTTGTTATAAGTTTGCACGCTTTATAAGAAAATCCCATAAAAAAGCGTTAGAAAAAGTGGTTTTAAAGTCAGGAAACCCCGAATTTTGTTGTGAATTTGCAAATATATATGGCTCGAACCAAAGAGCATTAGAAGAAGTAGTATTAAAGTCAGGGAATCCAAAATATTGTTGTGAATTTGCTTGTATATATGGTTCGGATACCAAAGCTTTGGAATTGGTAGTATTAAAGTCAGGAAATCCTCGTTATTGTTATGAATTTGCAATTAAAGTAAAAGGTGAGTATATAGATAGAAAAGCATTAGAGGAAGTAGTATTAAATTCAGGAGATCCAGAGTATTGTTGTAAATTTGCAAAACATGTATATTGTGCAGACAAAAAGAAGTTAGAATCAAAAGTATTAGAATCAAAGAATCCTCAATTTTGCTATGAATTTGCGATTGGTGTAGAAGGCGCGGATATTGAAGCTCTTGGAGAGGTAGTATTAAAGTCAAAGGATCCTAAATATTGTTGTAAGTTTGCATCTTTTGTAAAAGGAGCAAATAAAAAAGCTTATGAAAAAGTAGTCTTAGAATCAGGAAATCCTCAATTTTGTTATGAATTTGTACTAGGTGTATCTGGAGCAAATATAAAAGCTCACGAAGAAGTAATATTATTATCCAAAGATCCTTTATATAATTGTTTATTTTCCAAAAATGTAAAAGGATTAGATCTAAAAGATATAAAAGCTCATGAAGATGTAGTATTGGAATCAAGGAATCCCGAGTTTTGTTACAATTTTGCAGCTAATATAAATGGAGCAAATATAAAGGCGCATGAAGAGATAGTGTTATCATCCAAAGATCCTTTATATAATTACTTATTTGCAAAAGATGTAAAAGGTTTAGATATGAATGATATAAAAGCTCATGAAGAGATAGTGATAGAGTCCAAAGATCCTTTATATAATTACTCATTTGCAAAAGATGTAAAAGGTTTAGATATGAATGATATAAAAGCTCATGAAGAGATAGTGATAGAGTCCAAAGATCCTTTATATAATTACTCATTTGCAAAAGATGTAAAAGGTTTAGATATAAAATACATAAAAGCTCATGAAAAAATAGTATTAGCATCAGAAAATCCAAATATTTGCGCTCACTTTGCGTTTAATGTAGAAGGAGCAGATATTGAAGCGCTTGGAGCAGTTGTTTATAGTTGTGATACTCCTTTTTATCGCCACAGCGTTCCTTATTTAAGGAAACAATTTGATGAGCTATTAAACCAACATTCAAAAGGAGTAAAAAAATAGTTAATATACTATATAGTTTTTATATTTAATTTGTATAAAAGTTCTCTATATAATAAAAAGAGAACTTTTTAAATTTTTACTTAGATGATTGTGTTTAAAAAAATATAAAGAATATGCTATAATATTTGAAGAAGAAGGGATAATATGATAGAAGAAATAGAAAGATATGCAAAAGAAAATAATATACCAATAATGTTACCTGATGGTATAGAATATTTATGTAATTATATAAAAGAACATAATGTTAAAAGAATATTAGAAATAGGTAGTGCTATTGGGTATTCCGCAATTAGAATGGCTAAAGTAAGTGACGATATAAAAATAACTACTATAGAAAGGGATATAGATAGATATAATATAGCAGTATCTAATATTAAAAAGTTTAATTTAGATAATAGAATAACGATTATAAATAAAGATGCAATAGAAGTACCAGTTGAAGGTAAGTTTGATTTAATATTTATAGATGCTTCTAAAGGAGGAAATATTAAATTCTTTAACAAGTTTAAAGATAATTTAGATAATAATGGAGTAATTATTACTGATAATTTATCTTTTCATGGACTTGTTGAAGATGAATCTTTAATAAAAACTAAAAATCAAAGAGGAATAGTTAGACATATAAAAGAGTATATTGAATTTTTAAATAATAATAAAGAATTTACAACTACATATATACCTCTAGGAGACACTATTTCTATATCTAAAAGGAAAAAAAGCAAGTTAGTAGTATGTCCTACTGCCTATAATCTAGAAGAAGTATTAAAAACTAATATAGATGGAATAGTAGTAGGGATAAAAGATTTATCTGTATTTCCTAGTTTACAAGTAGATATAAATAAGTTAAAAGAGATAATTAAATCTACTTCCAAAGAAATAATAGTATCAGTCAATAAAATGATTCATAATGCAGATATTCCATATTTAGAAGAAGTTTTAATGGAACTTAATAAACTAAATATTAGTAAGATTTTATTTTATAATGTAGGAGTAATTAATATTGCTAAAAAACTTGGAATAACAAAAGATTTAGTTATTATGCAAGAACACTTAAATAGTAGTATTTATAGTAATAATTTTTATTATAATAATGGGGTAAAAGGATCTTTTATCTCTTCTGATATTACGAAAGAAGAATTACTAGAAATAAAAAATAATACTAATATGGAAATAATGTTTATAGGTTATGGATATTTACCAATTTTTTATTCGAGAAGATATTTAACTACTAATTATTTTAACTATATTAATAAACCTCGTGAAGATGATTTATATTATATGAGACATAATGAAGAAGATTATCCAGTTTTAGAGAGTAGTGATGGAAGTATTATCTATACAAGTAAACCAGTAAATTTAATAAATAACTTAGATGAAATAAATAGTATTGATTATATAGTAATGGATAGTTTTAATATAGATAATGTTGATTTTATGAGTGCACTTGATAACTTTATTAATAAAACAAAAACTAATAATAATGAGTATATAGGATTTTTTAATACTAAAACAATATATAAGGTGAAGAATAATGAGTAAGAGAATTGAATTATTAAGTCCTGCGGGCAATTTAGAAAAATTAAAAATAGCATTTTTATATGGAGCAGATGCTTGTTATATTGGAGGAAGAGATTTCTCTTTAAGAGCAAATGCTAAAAATTTTAGTATTGAAGAAATAGGAGATGCTTGTAATTATGCTCATAATTTAGGTAAAAAAGTATATGTAACAGTTAATATTGTCTTTCATAATGAAGACGTAAATAATTTAAAAGAATATTTAATAAAGTTAGAAGAATGTAAGGTAGATGCAATAATTGTATCTGATCCACTTGTAATAGATGTAGTTAAAAATAATAATATAAATATACCTTTACATATATCTACTCAAATATCATCATTAAATTATGAAGATGTGTTATTTTGGAAGAATATGGGATGTGAAAGAGTAGTATTAGGAAGAGAAACTTCTAAAGAAGAAATAAAAGAAATAATTGATAAAACAGGTATAGAAATAGAATGTTTTGTTCATGGGGCAATGTGTTCTTCTTATTCAGGAAGATGTGTTTTATCTAATTATTTTACAGGAAGGGATGCCAATCGAGGAGGATGTGCCCAAATATGTAGATGGACTTTTCCGTTATATGATAAGAATAAAAATAAAATAGAATCTGATACTGAATTTACGATGTCTACGAAAGATTTATCTTTAATTAGATATGTAAAAGATATGATAGATATTGGCATAACTAGTTTAAAAGTAGAAGGAAGAATGAGATCTAATTATTATATTGCAACAGTTATTAGTACTTATAGAGAAGCAATCGATGCTTATTATAATAATAATTTAACAGAAGATAAAATAGAATATTATAGTAATATCTTAAATAGAGTAGCTAATAGAGAAAGTATAGCACAATTCTTTAATAAGTTTCCTGAAGTTGATGGACAATATTATTTAGGTAGACAAGAAGTATCTAATCAAGATTTTCTTGGTATTGTTACTGATTACGATGAAGAGACGCATACTGTAACAGTGACACAAAAAAATTACTTCAAAAAGGGAATTAAAGTAGAAATGTTTGGTCCAAATATTAAAACGTTTTCTTTTGAAATACCTGATATTTATGATGAAGAAGGTAATTTGTTAGAAGTTGCTAATCATCCTGAACAAACTATAAAATTTAAATTGGATAGTAAAGTTTATAAAGACGATATAATGCGAGTTAAAATATTTTAGTACGAATGTTTGTGAAAATTTGACTTTTTTATAAAAATGTGTTATTATATAGTTACTTTTCAAGGGGGGAATGATATTTATGAAAAGAAAAAACATTATTTTTGCATTACTTATTATGTTGGCAGTATTTTTAGGGGGATCAAGTGTTGTCAATGCATTAATTAATGCACCAAAAAATTTAACAATAAATAGTTATCGTAAATCAGTAGGGGATAATCCTTTAAATATTAATGATGGATTTACAATTATGAAAACATCTGATGGTAAATATGTATATTGTATTGACTATGTTAAACTTAGACCACAAGGATTATCATATACAAAAGGAAATTTATCTAAAGACAATGGGTTATCTTATATAGTAAACCAAGGAATAAACAATAGTAATGAAACAGATTATTTTATAACTCAATCTGCAGTATGGTTATATTTAGAAGATACTAATGGTATGACAGTTGATAATAGTGGTGCTATGAAAAAACTTAGAGATGCTGTTTATAGCAGTAGTAACAATAATAATTCAGTAGCTACTAAAATTAGAAATTTAGTTTCTAATGCAAAAAAAGCTAAAGCTAGTGGAGATCCTTATATTAAAATTTCAAATAAAAATATTACATTTACTTTAAGCTCTGATGGTAAATATTATGTATCTAATACAATTAATGTTGATACAAATTTAGATAAATATGAACTTAGTTTTGAAAATGCACCTAAAGGATTAGAATATACTAATAAGGATAATAAAATAACTCTTAGTATTCCAGTTGATAATGTAAATGGTGTTAATGCTAATTTTAAAATAAAAGTATCTGGTAGTAAGACTGTATATGAAACATATATATATAATCCAGGTGATAATAGATATCAACCAATTGCTGTGCCTTATAAAGCTACAATTAATGTAGAAGATAGTGCTACAGCCAAACATAATGTAGGACCAACAACTATTACTATTTCAAAACAAGATATTACAACTAAAAAAGAATTGCCAGGTGCAACATTAGTTGTTAAAAATTCAGATGGAGAAGTAGTAGAAACTTGGGTATCTACAGATAAGCCACATATTATATATGGACTTCCAATTGGAACATATACTTTAACAGAAGAAAAAGCTCCAGAAGGATATGTTTTAAGTACAGAAACTATAACTTTTGAAGTTACAGAAAATGGTATTGAAAAAACAGTTATTATGTATAATGATGTAGAGCCAGTAGAAGAAGTTCCTGTAGAACCGACTTCATCTTTTGCTCCAATGACTTTAAGTTTTGTAGGAATATTGGTTATAGTTTTAGGATCAGTATTTATATTTAAGAATATTAAACAAAATGAAAGATAATTTAAAATTTAATATTACTATGAGTGTTGTTATTGTATTTATAGGTATATGCTTATTTAGTATAAATTTTATAAATACAAAAAGAGATGAGACTTTTAGTACAATAAATTTATCATTATTAGAAGAAAAAAGGGAAGAAGATAATATAAATATTGATACTAGTAATAATGAAGTAATAGAAGAAGAACAAAAAGAAGAAATTAAAGAAGAAGATCAAGTGTATGAATATTATTTAGCTACTTTAGAAATACCTAAAATTAATTTTTCAAGGGGATTTTATGATAAAACTTCATCTTTAAATAGATTAAGCATTAATATTAAAATGTTAAATGAATCTAGTTATCCTGATGAAGAAAATGGTAATGTTATATTAGCGGGCCATTCAGGTAATTATTATAATAGTTATTTCGCAAATCTATGGCAATTAGAAATTGGTGATGAAGCATATATTTATTACAATAATGGTACATACACATATAAGATTGTTAATATATATACAGAACCTAAAGATGGTGCTGTTGCTATTAGACGTAATCGTAATAAAAGCACTTTGACATTGATAACTTGTACTAAAGATGATGAAACAACGCAGACAATATATATATTAGAACGAATATAAAAGGGGGGATAAGAATGAGTTATATTAATTTATTAGAAAAATTAGAGATACTTATGAAATTAATTACTAATTCACAAGTATTAATGGTAACTACAATTTTTATATCTATAGCGTTAGTTTTGTTTTTAAACAAACAAATAGATACTAAAAAATTATTTAAAATTGTATTATTGATTAATTTAGGATCTTTCTTAATAATGTTATTTACTAATTATAAAGAGATATTAAGTATTTATAGTAATATAGTTGATAAGATATTTATGAATATGTATTTTCCATCTGTAGAAATATATATGTTTATATTAGTATTTATGACTATTGTATTACTTTCTTCTATATTTAATTTCAAAATGAAAAAATCTTATAAATTAACCAATATAATTTCATTCTTTATCATAATATATTTATTCTTGTCTTTGATTTATGTCGTTACTACAAATAATTTAAATATATTTGTAGCAAGTAGTATTTATACTAATCAAGAAGCGTTAACTTTATTAGAATTAAGTACTTTGGTATTTGCTTTATGGATTATTGTAACTTCAATAAATGCAATAAGTTCTTCGATTTATTCTTATATATTAAATAAAAAAGAATCTAAAGAAGAAGTTGTTACTATAAATGAAGTAGAAAATTTGGTAACTAATGATTTTAACAATAATATTGTTGAATCACCATTAGTAAACTCTGTTGATTATACGAGTGTTCCAGTACAATCTATAGAGTTGCCTAAACAAGTACAAGAACAAGAGCAACCTAATAATTATTCTTTGGAAGAATATAAGACATTTAATTCAATTTTGAAACAAGTTATAATCTTAAATGGCTTTAAACCTAAGATTACTTTAAATGACTTATTAGATGATAGATTATTATCTATATTTTCACAAGAAGAAGTAGCTTTATATAAAAAAATATTATTGAATTCTTTGAACTAAGATAAATCTTAGTTCTTTTTTAATACTTATTTATTTTATTTTAATATTGTGATATTATATATAGTAGATGTAAGAAAGGAAAACATGAGAAAATGATAATTGTAAAAGAACCGAGTAAGAGAAGTAAACTTATAAAAAACAAATTTTTTGAATGGATGTTATATATTTTATGCTATTCTTTAGTATTAATAATTATATCTTTTTTGTTTAAATCATTATATGTAAGTAAAGAATATTATGGTATGTATGCCATATTAGCATCTATTATTATTTATATTTTAAATCAGACAATAAAACCAGTATTATTTTATGTTACTCTTCCAATAACTGCGGTAACAATGGGATTATTTTATCCATTAATTAATGTTTTAATATTGTATATAACTAGTTTTATTTTAGGAGATAAATTTCAAGTTACAGGTATTATTATTCCATTTTTTATAGCAATATTAATATCATTTTTGAATATAATAATGGATGGGATTGTTATAAAACCAATTATGAGGAGTACTAAAAATAATGAATAGAATTTTTATATCCGTTTTTGGAATTGATATATATTGGTATGCTGTATTAATATTAATTGGAATATTAATTGGTATTTTTTTAGCTTGTAAGGAAGCAAAAAGAATATCATATGATACAAATTTTATAAATGATTTAGCTTTTTATGTAATTCCAATAGCATTAATAGGGGCTAGACTTTATTATGTAATTTTTAATTTCTCTATTTTTAAAAATGATATTTTATCCATTTTTAAGGTATGGGAAGGTGGTTTAGCTATATATGGTGGTGTAATAGCAGGCATTATATTTACTGCCATTTATTGTAAAATAAAAGATAAATCTATATTAAGAACTTTAGATTTATTTGCTCCTAGTTTAATTTTAGGTCAAGCAATAGGAAGATGGGGAAATTTTATTAACCAGGAAGCTTTTGGGAGAGAAGTGACTTTAGAATTTTTACAGAATATGCATATTCCCCAATTTATTATTGATGGAATGTATATTAATGGCACATACTATGAACCAACTTTTTTATATGAATCTGTATGGTGTTTATTAGGTTTTCTTATATTAATTATTATTAGATATAATTTTAAAAATATAAAAATTGGAACCCTTACTTCTGTTTACTTTATTTGGTATGGTATAGAAAGATTTTTTGTAGAATCTCTTAGAAGTGATAGTTTATTTATTGGTGAACTTAAAATAAGTGTGATAGTATCGTTTATAATTATTTTAATTGGGTTAGTGTTATTATTCTTAAATAGAAAATATGAGTATTATAACAAAGGAGATGATAAAAAATGCAAAAAAGAGAAGTTGTTGTAATAGGATCAGGAGTTGCTGGTATGACTGCATCTATATATTTAAAAAGAGCAGGAATAGATGTGTTAGTAATAGAATGCGATGCTCCTGGAGGACAATTAAATAAGTCTTCATCAATAGAAAATTATCCTGGTTACAAGTTTATTGATGGTCCCACTCTTGCTATGAATATATATGAGCAAGTAAATGATTTAAATGTAGATTATTTGTTTGATAAAGTAGTTGAAATAAAAAATAGTAATGATAAAAGAGTTGTAAAAACTGCTAAAGAAGAAATAGAATGTGATTATGTGATTTTAGCTACAGGTAGAACTTCAAGAATGTTAAATTTAGAAAACGAAAAAAAATATATTGGTAAAGGAATAAGCTTTTGTGCTTTATGTGATGGTAATTTTTATAAAGACAAGAATGTTATAGTTATAGGAGGAGGAAATTCTGCAGTAGAAGAAGCTTTATATTTAGCAAATATATGTAAAAAAGTTACTATTGTTCATAGAAGAGATAAATTAACTGCAGAAGAAGCTTTAACAGAAGGAATTAATAAATATGATAATATAGAAGTTTTATATAAAACCAATGTTCTAAAATATAATGGCAATGATAATAAAATAGAATCTGTTACTTTAGATAATGGAAATACAATAGCTGTAGATGGTGTATTTATTGCAATAGGGTATGTTCCTATCAATAATCTAATAGATGTAAAAAAAGAAAATGGATATATATTAGTAAATGATAATTATGAAACGTCTATTAGTAATATATATGCTTGTGGTGATGCTATTAAAAAAAATACATATCAAATAGCGACTGCTATAGGGGAAGCTACTAATGCTGCGTCTAATATAATTAGAAAAATAAAAGGTACATAGTATCTTTTTTTCATTGAAAATATTATATAAGTATGATACCATTATTATGGTAGGTGTTAGAATGACGGAAATGATTTTATTTGATTTAGAAAGAAAAATTAATAACAATTATTTTAAGAGTAAAAATGAATTAATTAAATACATTGAATTATTAAGAAAAAATCCACAAATTAATCTTAGTATATTTAATACTAAAGTAAAGCAATTATTAGATTTATATGATAAATTAAATACAACTGATTTATCGCTTAATATGGATGATTATAAGGATGTTAGATTAGATAGTAGTAATTATATTGTTTCTTCTGATGAAGATAAGGTATTAAAGACAAATGGTAATCATGGAGATTTATCAAAAGAGTTTAAATCTATTCAAAATGAAATAGTGGCTAATAATAAAGATGGTAAAGTTAATGCTGATATGGTATTTGATCATATGGAAGAATATAAAAAAGAATCTTCATCATTAATGCCTTTATCTAATTTAAATGTGAGTATTATAAATAGAGAAATGTTAGATAAGATAAGATTTTTTATAGGAAATCAAAATATTAATGTTTTTGATTATGAAGTAGATATTAACAATGGATTTTTCTTTAATAAAGTAACTGATGAACTTTTTGAAGTAAGACGTAATCCTCAAACATTAAAATATGAAATATATAAAGGTGGGGAAGCTGTTTATAAAAGTGAAACTTTTGAAAATAATAGTGATAATTCGGTAACTGAAGTTAGTGATATTCCTGAACTATCTGATGAAGAGTTGATGAAATATCAGGCAAGAACTGATTTGTCATATGAACAAAGAAGAAGTATAGAGGAAGAACTAGAAAGAAGAAAACAAAAGAACAAACCAAAAACAAGAGTACTTAGGTTAAATCCGTTAGATGGAAATAGAGCAGCATTTATAAAATCAGGTTTATTAATAATAATTATTACTATATCTAGTATTATGTGTGCATTATTGTTATTACTTTTAAAATAAGTTATATACTTAAAGTGAGGGGATAACATGAAAAATAAAATAATAGATTTTTTTAAGAACAATATTAAGTTTTTAATATTTTTAATAGTATTTATGTGTATTATTAATTTTCCACTTCCTTATTATATATTAGCTCCGGGTGGTGTTATTGATATAAGAGATAGGATACAAATTGAAGATAAAAATAAAACCAGTGGTACTTTAAATTTATTATATGTTACAGAATATGAAGCAAATGTAGGAATGATGTTAGCTTCTTATATATTAAAAGATTGGGATACAGAAAAAATAGAAGAAGTTCAAGTATCTAATGAAACAATGGAAGAAATAGCTATTAGGAATAAAGTTATGTTAGAAAATTCTATGCAAAATGCAATAATTGTAGCATATAGTAAAGCAGGAAAGAAAGTAAATATTAAAGGTAGAGAAAATATTGTAATTGCTACTACTAGTGACAATGGATTAAAAGTAGGAGATAAAATATTAAAGGCTGATGGTATTGAAATTGAAAGTTCAAGTGTTCTAAAGACAATCATAGAAAATAAAAATGATGGTGATAGCATTGGTTTAGATATTATAAGAGATAATAAAGAACAACAAGTAACTGTTAAAGTAGAAGATACAACTGATGGTAAAGTTATAGGTATTGTCATTCTTACAAATTATATATATGATGTAGATCCAGAAATTAATCTTACCTTTAAATCAAGTGAAGGTGGAGCTTCAGGTGGATTGATGATAGCTCTAAATATTTATAATTCTTTGACAGAAACGGATATAACTAAAGGAAGAAAAATTGCCGGTACAGGTACAATTGATGCAAATGGTAATGTAGGTGCAATAGATGGAGTTAAATATAAAATAATTGGAGCTCATAATAATGATATGGAAATAGTTTTTGTTCCTAAAGATAATTATGAAGAAGCTATTAAAATAAAAGAAGAATATAATTATGATATGGAGATAGTTAGTGTTGAGACATTTGATGATGCCTTAAATTATTTAGGTTCTTTGTCAAATAGTGTTGGTAAACAATAAATTTGATAAATGAATTGATTTA
>ERZ1643251.4236-NODE-4236-length-12633-cov-3.923835_pt1 | contig 12633 bp, 11 predicted proteins | sample MGYA00579261_ERZ1643251 | MGnify/ENA primary metagenome ERZ1643251 (study PRJEB29033, sample SAMEA4952267) | chicken gut metagenome | biome: Broiler Chicken; feature: Gastrointestinal Tract; material: Caecum | place: Ireland | collected 2018 | study: Broiler... | reverse complement strand
CTGGAAAATCTCAAGGAGGAACCCCAATGAAACAACGGAGCGGCTTTGCCGTCATGCGCCAACTGATCGGTCTGGTCCGGCCTCTGGCCGGATATATGGTCCTGGCTGTGTCCATGGGTCTGGCCGGACATCTGTGCGCCGCCTTTCTCACCATATTCGGTGTATACGCCCTGTGCGGCATCCTGGGACTGTCTGCCCCTCTGGGGCTGGCCGGACTCTTCGGCTGCATCGCGGCCATGGCGGTGATGCGGGCCGCCCTGCGGTACGGGGAGCAGGCCTGCAACCACTTTATCGCCTTCAAGCTGCTGGCTCTGCTGCGGGACAAGGTCTTCCGGGCCCTGCGCGCGCTGGCGCCTGCCAAACTGGAAGTGCGGGACAAGGGCAACCTCATCAGCGTGATCACCTCCGACATTGAACTGCTGGAGGTCTTTTACGCCCACACCATCTCCCCGGTGCTGATTGCGGTGCTGTTCAGCGGCATCCTGTCGGTCTTTATCGGCAGCTTCCATCCGCTGCTGGGCCTGCTTGCCCTGGGCGCCTATCTCTGCGTGGGGGCGGTGATCCCGCTGCTCATCTCCCGGGCCAGCGGGACCCACGGGCTGCGTTTCCGTACTGAGTCGGGGGCGCTGAGCAGCTTCGTGCTGGACAGCCTGCGCGGCCTGCCCGAGACTCTGCAGTATGCCCAGGGCGTGCAGCGCCGCCGGGAACTGGACCAGCGGACCGTGGCCCTTACCCGGGAGGAATCCCGCCTGAAATGGATCTCCGGCTGGGGCATGGCCCTGACCAATGCCCTGATTTTGCTGTTTGACCTGGGAATGCTCCTGACGGCGGCGGTGCTGTATCAGGGCAGTTGCCCTTTGACGGCGTTCTGATTTCCACCGTGGCCCTTATGAGCTCCTTCGGCCCGGTGGTGGCCCTGGCGGGGCTGGGCGGCACCCTGCAGAACACCTTTGCCGCGGGCAACCGGGTGCTGGACATTTTGCAGGAAACGCCCCAGGTACGGGATGTGTCCGGACAGCCCGCCACCCGATTTTCCGGTGCCGATGCCGAGAATGTCAGCTTTGGATACGAGGACCAGCCTGTCCTGCGGGAACTGTCAGTACGGGTGCCCCAAAACCAGATCCTGGGCATCGTGGGCCGCAGCGGCAGCGGCAAATCCACCCTGCTCAAGCTGTTCATGCGATTCTGGGAAGCGGACAGCGGGGCGATCCGCCTGTCCGGCAAACCGGTGGGACAGATCAACACCGACGACCTGCGCAAGATGGAAAGCTACGTCACCCAGCAGACCCACCTTTTCCATGACACCATCCGCAACAACCTGCGCATTGCCAGACTGGACGCCACCGATGCCCAGATCGAGGAAGCCTGCCGCAAGGCTTCGGTCCATGATTTCATCCTCTCCCTGCCAAAGGGGTACGACACCCAGGTGGGAGAACTGGGAGATACCCTCTCCGGCGGGGAACGCCAGCGCCTGGGGCTGGCCCGGGCCTTCCTGCACAATGCGCCGTTCATGCTGCTGGATGAGCCTACCAGCAATCTGGACAGCCTGAACGAAGCGGTCATCCTGCGCTCCCTGCAGCGGGAGCGGGCGGGCCGCACGGTGGTGCTGGTATCCCACCGGCAGTCCACCATGCGGGTCGCGGACCGGGTGCTGCAGGTGGATGCCGGGAGGTGCAGCTGATGACCACACAGCAGAAGCGGGAGCGGGAACAGCAGGTGGTGGCCTGTATGATCGGACTGTACTGCCGCAAAAAGCACCACACAAAAGGCACCTTGTGCCCCGACTGTGCGGCTCTGCTGGAATACGCCCGGGCCCGCAGCCAGCGCTGCCCGTTCATGGAACAAAAGACCTTCTGTTCCCGGTGTCCGGTGCACTGCTACCGGCCGGAGATGCGGGAAAAGATCCGTCAGGTCATGCGGTTTTCCGGCCCGCGGATGCTGCTGGTCCACCCGATGCTGGCGCTGTATCATATGGCAGAGACCCTGCGCGGGAAAATACATAAGGAGACTCCACAATGAAGCTGAAAAAAATCCTGTATCTGGCGGGCGGCTTTCTGGGCCTGGGCCTGGGGGCGCTGGGGGCGGTGCTGCCCCTGCTGCCGGCCTTTCCCTTCCTGCTCCTGGCGGCTTTCTGCTTCGGCAGAAGTTCCGAAAGACTGGACCGCTGGTTCCGTTCCACCCGCCTGTACAAAGACAATCTGGAAAGCTATGTGGCCGGCCGGGGCATGACCCTCAGAACCAAGGTGCGCATCATGGTGGTGGTCACCCTGCTCATGAGCGTGGGATTCCTGATGATGCATGCCGTGCTGCTGGGCCGCATCGTGCTGGGGGCCGTGTGGGTCTTCCATGTTTTGTACTTCCTGTTCGGGGTGAAGACCATCCCTGCACCCCGGCGGGAAGAAGAGGAATAAACCCTTTCGGACTCGTCTGCGGAAAGAGGATCTGCTTTCTCAGAATGCAAAAAACATTTCCGGTTTCCGGCTTCCGGCAGGCGGCCGGAGACCGGGAAAGAAAACGGTCCCTGATTTTGAAAACCTCGCGGTCATACGTGAGGTTTTCTTTTTTGCGCGGAAAAAGCGGAAGAAGACCGGGGGTGAAACCTTTGCAATACAAAGAACGATATGCGGCAAAAAATCAAAAAAATTGGCAAAATGGGACAAAAAATCCGAAAAATATTGAATTATTTTGACAGAGTGCTATAATAACAAACGGAGAAATCAGGTGAATCCATAGAGGCAATACCACCCGATACGGTTTCAAACAGTACCGCGCGAAACGGTGCTGAAATAATAATGGGAGGAATCTTTATGGTAAGTTTTGTTATCTGTCTGGCCATTTTGCTGATCGGCTACTTTACTTACGGCAAAGTCGTCGACAACACCTTCGGTCCGGACGACCGCGAAACTCCCGCCGTGCGCATCAATGACGGCGTTGACTACGTCGTGATGCCTCAGTGGAAGCTGTTCCTGGTCCAGCTGCTGAACATCGCTGGCCTGGGACCGATCTTCGGCGCCATGCAGGGTGCTCTGTGGGGACCCATCGTGTTCCTGTGGATCACCTTCGGTACCATCTTTGCGGGCGGCGTTCACGACTACTTCTCCGGTATGATCAGTGAACGCAACGACGGCGGCTCCATCGCCGAAGTCACCGGCAAATACCTGGGCCACACCATGCAGAACGTCATGCGTGTGTTCTCGGTGGTGCTGCTGATCATGGTCGGTACCGTCTTTGCAGTGGGCCCTGCAGGCCTGATCGTCACCCTGTGCAAGAACTTCGGTGCCACCGGCTTCCTGGCCACCACCCTGTTCTGGCTGGTCCTGATCCTCATCTACTACTTCATCGCGACCTTTATCTCCATTGATAAGATCATCGGCAAGATCTATCCTGTATTCGGTATCTGCCTGGTCATCATGGCCATCGGTGTCATTGTCGGCATCTACACCAACCCCGAATTCACCATCCCCGAAATCTGGACCCATCTGTACAATATGCACCCCTCCGCCACCCCCATCTGGAGCTTCATGTTCATCACGGTGGCCTGCGGTGCCATCTCCGGTTTCCACGCCACCCAGTCGCCCCTGATGGCGCGCTGCATGAAGAGCGAGAAACAGGGCCACTTCGTCTTCTACGGCGCCATGGTCGCCGAGGGCATCATCGCCCTGATCTGGGCTGCTGCCGGCTGCGCTCTGTATGAAGTCACCGGCGGTCTGAACACCGGTCTGGCGGCTGCGCTGGCGGAAGGTCAGTCTGCTGCCATCTATGACGTCTGCTCCCGCACCATGGGCGGTATCGGCACCGCGCTGGCCATGATCGGCGTGGTTGTCTGCCCCATCACTTCCGGCGATACCGCGTTCCGTTCCGCACGTCTGACCCTGGCCGACTGGTTCAAGATCGACCAGGGTTCCTATGTCAACCGCCTGAAGCTCTGCATCCCCGTGCTGGGCGTTGGTGCCGTTCTGGGCATCGGCAACGCACTGGGCTACATCGATTACACCGTGATCTGGCGTTACTTCAGCTGGACCAACCAGACCTTGGCTATGATCGTTCTGTGGGCTGCTTCCATGTTCCTGTTCGTTGAGAAGAAGAACTTCTGGATCACTGCCGTGCCCGCTACCTTCATGAGCGCGGTTTCCAGCACCTACTTCATCCTGGCTCCGGAATGCCTGGGCGGTCTGGTCAACGGCAAGACGGCCGACGGCGCCACCGTGTACAACACCGCGGTTGCCTATCCCATCGGCATCATCTTCGCCATTGCTCTGCTCGTCATCTTCCTGATGGCCACCAAGAGACATTCGGCAAAAGCGCAGGCCTGATCCTGCGCGGCTGAGCCGGCAACGTACAACTGAGAGCCGGCCGCTGTTCAAAGGCGGCCGGCTTTTGTGTTGGCGCATCTTCCACACAAGCGAGGTTTTCCGCCATGATCTTCAAACCCTATCCTCTCAGTACCTCCCGCCTGGAACCCTGGGAACTGGAAATTGACAAAAAGAACTGCCGCAAGATCGGCCCCTGCGGCCTGGGCAAAAAGGCACTGTACCTGAACAGCTTTTTCATCGACCGCCGCTATTACATCCCCATCTCGGCGGTGCAGCGGGTGTTCAAGCGGGTGGCCATGAGCCGCGGCGGCTACACCGGAAAAGGCGTGTTTGCCAGTATGCCCTACCTGGTGGTGGTGTATGACAACGGGCAGCAGAAGCAGTGCAACTTCAAGCATGAGGAGCAGGTGGACGCCTTCCTGGAAAAGCTGGCAAAGGAGCAGCCGCAGATCAAGCTGGTCAGTGCCGCGGCCGAAGAACGGCTGGCCAAGCGGCAGGCCGAAAAAGAGGAAGCCGAACGCAACCGGCCGCCCCTGACACCCCACGGCCAACAGGTGGTGAAGGAACTGCAGCAGGCCATTGATTACCTGGAACAAAAGCCGGAACTGAGCAGCGCCTTGAGCCGTGCGGCACAGCGCAGGCGCGCCTATGAGCGCTCCAGCCCCAGCTACCGGTGGGTGGCCATGGCTATCACGGCCCTGGGATTTGCGGGGATCGTGTACGGGTTATGGTCCCTGCTCATGGGCAAGGGCGGTTTCAGCGTTTACTTTGCCCTGTTCGGGCTGGCGGCTGTCTTTACCTTTGCCGGGTTCAGTGTGCTGCCCACCGCCCGCAACAACCGTGGCAGCATCCTCAAGCAGGAAAAGACGTCCATGGACGATATGGAACAGTACCTGTCTTCCCTCCAAAACTTCCCTGTGCCGGTCCGCTACGCCCATCCCATTGTGCTGCGTCGCATGCAGCGGGCGGTGCTGGACGGCAGGGCCAACTCCGCGGAGGAAGCCCTGGAGGTGGTCAAGCAGGATCTGAAAGCCCTGAATGCCGACATGCAGGTGGAACAGGAAGAGTACGACGAGGTCGTGGCCATCAAACCCATGTTCCTCAATGCGCAATATCAGTAAAAAGCTCAACAGCCCCGCAGATGGAGACATCTGCGGGGCGTTTTTTGTTTCGGAGATGGTCTGGCGTCTTGCTCCGTTTTTCCCGGAGGCCAGTGCCGTTCAAGAACGTTTCAGAAAGGTGCTGTGGAAATTGCCTCAGCTTTTAGCTGCACCGATTGCAGACATCGCTGGTAGTTGTTGGTGACCAGCGCATTCTGGAATTCCTGCTGCAGGATTCGTTCAATCTCATAGGTATTGCTGCCGTAATTGACCACCGGAATGTCCCGGGCAAGGTCGCTCAGCGTCCGGGTGACCGGCTGCCCGCCGAAGAAAGTGTCTTCTTTCGAGAGGGCGGATAACCGGGAGGTATCCCGGATGCAGGGGATGACGCCGATTTCCTCAATCAGATCATTCCAGAAGGAAGTGTTTTCGGCAGAAAAGCTGGTTGTCAGGAATTGGGTGGCTTCCCGGGCGCCCCGGGCGTTTTTTAATATATACCAGGAACTGCCGCCGATGTTGGACCGGGAGGCGCTTTGCGGAAGGTCGGGGAAGGTAGGAATGGGGGCCATCCGCCATTGTCCGCTCTGGTCGGCGGCCTCCTTGATGCTGGACATGATCCATCCGCCGCTGATAACCGCCGCGGTCTCTCCGTTCTGGAAAGCGGAAATGAATTCGTTCCAGCCAAGAGCGCTTCTGGGTGTGCCGCTTTCCAGCAATTGCTGGTAGAGAAGGAGCCCTCGAAGCAGGGGCTCGTTGTCCTCCACGGTAATCTGGCCTTCGTCATCGCAAAACCAGGTCCCGCAGCTCTGCATGATCATCCGCAGCAGAGGCAGGTCGGTGGGATCAACCGTCAGCATGGGCTTGCCGGTTTTGGCATAGACATCCCGACCAATCTCCATAAACCGGTCCCAGGTCAGGTTTTGCATATCCGTTTCCCCGTATCCCGCGTGCTGCAGGATATCCAGTCGGTAGAACAGTGCGGTGACGCCGCTGTCAAAGGGAATGCCGTACACCCTTCCGTTGTTGGAACACAGGCGGGTCTTGTACTCAAAAAAGGCGGAAGCATCCAGGCAATCGGTGAGATCCACAAATTCCCCGGGATATCTGGCAAGCATCTCCTGCGCGTCATAGTCCTCGATCATGATGATCTCAGGCAGGCGGTCGTACAGCTTGGCGGAAAGCAGATTCTTCACATCTGCCAGAATCTGCTCCCGCTCACGGGTCTCCACCCGGATCTCGCTTTCAGGATGGCTGTCCAGATACCATTGGGAAGCCATTCTGGCGGCTTTTACATTGAAAGTCTCATCCCAGACCCAGACGTTCACAGGTTGTGGGGAAGAATCCTGCGTACGGCTGTCTGCGGGGGTGCAGCCGGAAACCAGCACGAGCAATGCCGAGAGCATGGCGAGCAGGCGGGCAAATTTGCGAAAAAAATCAAGCATGGTACTCTCCGTCAGGTATCGTTCAGGGGAAGGGTGATGATGATGGTGGTGCCTTCATCCGGTTGGCTTTCAATGCGCACGCCGTACTGTTCGCCAAACAGAAGTTTCAGTCGGTCATCCACATTGTGGATGCCGATGCCGGAAAAATATTCCTTCTTCATGGACTGTTCCACCAGCTGATCGGCCTTCTGCTGCTGCATCCCGATGCCGTCGTCCTGGATGCGGATCATCAGCTGTTGTTTGCTGCGCCGTATCACCACCTGGATGGTTCCTTTTCTTCCATCGGGAAAGGCGTGGAACACCGCATTTTCCAGAAAAGGCTGCAGGATCATTTTGGGAATCCGGCAGTGGTAGCAGTTGCCGGACACATAGTACTCCGCGTGAACCCGATCCCCGTACCGGGTGCGGATGATCAGCATATAGTTTTTCAGGTTTTCAATTTCCTGCTGAATGGTGATGAATTCGTCGGTGTTGCTGATGGTGCTGCGCAGCAGGGCAATAAAGGCATCCAGCGTTTCCACTGCCTGCTGGCGGGCATTCTGGAAAACCAGCATCTTGATGCTGGCCAGCGTGTTGTAAATGTAATGAGGATTGATCTGCATCTGCAGGGCTTTGATCTCATACCGCAGCTGTTTTTCCCGGGTGCTCACCAGCTGCTGGATGTAATCCTGCAGGGCGTCCACCATCCGGTTGTAGGCTTCCGCCAGTTCCCGGATCTCGGTGGTGCCGGTTACCGGTACATGTTCGGTGAGCACACCGTCGCGTACCTGAGACATGGTCCGGACCATCCGGGAAAGCGGCGCCAGGGTTTTGCGTGTGTAAAACAGAACGATCAGGATCAACACGGTGCTGATGCCAATGCAGATGCAGATCAGCAAAGGCAGGTCATACAGCTGGTAAATGGCCAGCTGGTCATCCACCACCCCGTAGATCGTCAGGTTCTGAAAAGGCAGCTCCCGGCACAGGAAGGTGGAGCCGGTGAGCAGGGCCAGACCGGGCACAGGGGATGAACCGGAATCCGGCAATTCCAGCGGGGTGCCGATGGTCTCCTGGTGGTTGGAGGAAACGACAGTCCCGGCCTCATCCACCAGAAACAGGGAAGTGTTGTCTGTGACGAAGTACTCATAGAACCGGTACAGATCATCCTGCGTGAAGGTGAAAAAGACAATGCCGTAGATGTTGCGGGTATCCTGATAGACCAGCGCCTGAGAAACGATCAGCACATCCTGTGCCTTGGTGGTCATGGTAAAAGCGCCGTGCGCAAAGGTGTACTGCATAGTACCGGGATTTTCCACCGCCTTGCGGGCGGCCTGACTGTGCAGAATCTCCTCCTAGGAGAGGCAGACGGTCTCGGTTTTGGACAGGTAATGGGACCCGTTGACCCCCAGAACCAGCACATTGAGCCGGTTCATATAGGAGGGCAGGCTTCGTTCCAGGTCCTGTTCCATCTGGTAGGCATTCTGGAACTGTTCCAGATTATCGGACGGACGGGTATCCGTCAGATATAGCCGGAAGGCCCAGCTGGAATCAATGCTGTCCGCAATTTCCCCCAGATCCCGGTGCAGGGTGGTGAAATCATTTTCAATCTGGTTCATCACCTTATCCAGGGACTGGCTGTAGGTACGCACAAAAACATTCTGGGAAAGGCCAGCAGCACAAAGCTGAGCAAAAAAGAGATCAGGAAAAATCCCAGCACGACGATGGAGATGATCTTGCCGGAAAAACTGTTGCGGTATTGTTGCAGGATGGTTTTCACTCAGGCTCTCCTCCAGGAAGAAGGGGTCTTGCCGGTCACCTTGCGGAAAACGCGGCAGAAATAGCTGTGTTCCGAGTACCCCACTTCTTTGCTGATTTCGGCAATGCTCTTGTTCTGCTGGTGCAGCAGCTCGCAGGCTTTTTCAATCCGAATCCGGTTCAGGTAGTCGTTGAAACTCTCCCGCATCTGGGAGTTGAAAAAGGCGGAAAGGTAGCTGTAGTTGAAACTGAACCGGGTGGCGATGTCTTCCAGGTGCAGTTCCTCCTTGTAATGGGCCCGGATAAAGGCCACGATCTCTTCCATCCGCTGATCGGAAGGCGCCGCGCCGGCGGAAAGCCGGATCAGCAGCAACCGGACCTGCTCCAGCCCTTCCAGATACGCCTCCAGGCAGCGGGCACCGTCGATGGCCTGGAACAGCTCGCTGCGGTAGCGGTCCTGTTCGGCCTCCTTAAGATCCAGCACATCCAGAAAATGATAAACAGCATTTTTGGTCAGGCTTTTCAGATCCTGGATGGATGCCAGCTCCTGCAAAGCTGTCCGGTTGGATTGGTACAATAACTCAATGGCCTGCTCGAATTGCCGGTTCTCGATGCAGGTGGTGATTTTGAAGATCTGGAACTGAGAAGGTTTTGCCAGACACCCGGGGACGATGTCGGCCGTGCACAGCAGGGAAAGATGAAAATAATAGAATTTCAACCCGAAATAGGGGGCCATTTCCTGCTGGTAGAGGAGGCGGATTTGTTCCAGCTCCCGGAACGGGGCACTGAACAACGCGAATACCTGGTCGGAAATCCGGGATAATTGGGCACTCAGGTCCTGGGCAAAACTTTCTACCGCCAGGTCCCGGTGGGCATGGCAGAACAGAACACAGGCAATGGACTCCTGCAAAGTAAAAACCAGTGTCTGGGCCTGAGAAAAAGCGGCGGTTTCCCGCAAAATTTTCTGTAACAGGATATCGTGCAGCGGCTTGCGCGCCGCGTTTTCCAGCGCAATATCCACCGCGTACAGGTGGAAGCAGGGGGCGGCCAGACGGTCGCGCAGAGTATCCAGGGACCTGGGCAGATCCAGCCCCAGGATATACTGTTCCAGCATCCGTCCGCAATCCAGGGCAGTCGTGTCCGTGTGCTGTTCCAGCACCGCTTCCGGCAGCCGCTGCAGGGCGTTTTGCAGGCTCTGGCGCAGCACCTGGGGGTTCAGGGTGGGCTTCAGGATGTAATCCGAAGCCCCATTGAGCAGGGTCCGGCGCACATAATCGAATTTGTCGTATCCGCTCAGCACCAGAATTTCAATGGCAGGGTAGAGCTTGTGGACCAGCGTGACAAAATCAATGCCGTCCATCAGCGGCATCACCACATCGCAAAGCACAATCTGGGGATGCAGCGTCTCGATCTGGGCCAGCGCCTCCTGTCCGTTGGTGGCTTCTCCAACGATGCAAAACCCTTCTTCCTCCCAGGAAATCATGTAGCGCAGACCTTGGCGCATGATGTATTCGTCGTCCACAATCAGAACGTTGATCATTTGGAAATCCTCAATCTTTACAGAATCCGAATGTATGCCACATTATTCCTGGTACACCCTGTTTGATGGCGGCCCGTGGAACCCCTGGATTCCTTCCAGACAGAACACCCATGCCCCGGCGGCCAATGAAGCCGAGGACAGCGGAATCGTGGCCATTCCCCATCTTTCCCGGGACCTGCTGGCCTGCTTTGACGGCAATGGTTCCAACTTTGGCACCCATCCTCAGAACGTGCTGCGGGGGATGATTTACAAGCCCGGTTCCTTCGATGAGAAGGGCAACTACAGCGGCCAGGAATATCCCTATCTCTATAACCTGATTGACCAGTACCGCAGCTTGGGCCGGTACAGCGACGGCTACAGCTACAACATGATGATTGTGGGCCCGGGCTGGATGAACAAGATGGGACGCTGGGAAGCCCCCTACGAACTGCTGCTCCAGAGCTATGAGGACGGCATGGCCTACTACGCCGAACTGAAACGGCAGGGCAAGCTGGAGGATATGACTATGGCGGAGTTTGCGGATTTCTACCGCGCCGGCCATACCTATACCCAGCCGGAGTGCGCTCTCTGGCGGGACATCCTCTACGGTTCGGACAAGCAGTATTTCTGGTATGCCGACCCCTATATGCGCTGCTGTCTGGATATGAACCAGGGCGGTGCCATGATCGACCTGCGGCCCTACGCGGCCAAACTGTACTGGCCGGTGGGCATTGGTACGCCCCATGTGCAGGATGCCAGCTATCCCTTCCTGATCCAGGCCAACTACCGCGCCGGATACTTCACCCACTATGCCGGAGAAGGCACCATCAGGAGCTGCAAGCTGACCCACAAGGGGGAAGAGGTGGATCTCTGCCTCTGCCGTACCTGGGCGCATTTTGAAAAGCAGGGCAGTGCCCGTGTGCTGACCCTGGACCCGGTGGAAATCAAGTTTGCCGACCTGACGGTGAAGGTGGTTACCACCTTCACCTTTGAGGAGGGCAGCTCCGCAATCAAAACCACCCGCCGCATTGTGGAAAGCAGCAATCCGACCGCCAAAGTAGAACTGAACGAGTACATCACTGCCTGCTACGGCACCACCGAATACCCCGAGGATATGAGCAGCATCACCCTGGCATTGCATAGCAAGGAGGAATCCCGCCGCATCGGCTACGAATACCGCTGTCGGGAAGACCGGATAGCCGGCACGGCCGCGGTGGCGGTGGTACCGCCGGTGGAAACGAAAGTGACTATGCAATCCGCGGAAGAGATGCAGGTCTATTATAAAGAAGGCTATGCTTTCAGCCCCATGTTCACCTTGGGGCTGCAGAAGGAGATCGGCCTGGATGAGGAGGTTACCACATGGCTCAAGCTGGAAAAGGCAAACTGAATTTCCGGTGCCCGCCTGTTTTATGCGGGACCTGGACATCGACATGTTTTATGATGCCGAAAAGAAAGAGTATTACTGCCTTCGCTGCTGCTACACCGGCAGCGAAGCCGATGTGCAGGCCAAGAACCAGATGGCCCGCTTCCGTTATCGGGCCATGCTGACGCGGTTCTCTCAATTTGAAGAACCCACCGCCCGATAAGGGGATGGGAAGGGGAAGCCCTTAGAAGCTCGCTGCCGAAGCAGGCGCCTGTGAACAGATCACAGACTCCTGCTTTCCCATATCCGCAAAGCGGGATTCCCGCCATAGCCGCACGCAAAACCCGGACAAAGCCGGATGCTGCAGCCGCCGAAAAAACGACATAGAAAAAGACCTCACGCCATTGGCGTGAGGTCTTTTGGTGCGCCCGCAGGAACTCGAATCCTGGACCCTCTGATTAAAAGTCAGATGCTCTACCAACTGAGCTACGGGCACTTATCCGCTGCTTTATACAGCTTTAATATTATAGCAAACGAACGGAAGGTTGTCAACTGTAATTTGCGTATGGCGGCCCTTTGCCGCAAAATTGACAGGTGCGGCACGGTGCGGTATAATGAGTCATAATTTAGAGGATCGTCTAAATGATACCCGTTCGCGGGCGGCGGTCTCGGATAAAGAATGAGGTGCTTTGTATGCCTACGTCGGTTCCTTTTCCTTCGGTGGCCTGTGCCATGCTCAGTCTGCTGGTGATTTTTGGCGTGCCCATCGGCCTTGGCATTGCGGTGAACCGCAAGCATAAGGGCAGCGGCTATGCCATCATGATCGGCGCGTTCTGCTTTATTGTCAGCGCCTATGTGCTGGAACAGATCCTGCATGGCCTTGTGTTCACCGCTTTTCCCAATATCCGGGACAATATCGTGGTGTTCTGCCTGTATGGATGCCTGACGGCCGGTCTGTTTGAGGAAACGGCCCGCCTGCTCGGCCTCCGTATGCTGTGCCGGAAAGACAAATCTCCCGCGGTGGGCTTTGCCTATGGTGTGGGCCACGGCGGTATCGAGGCCATTCTGCTGGCAGGACTCACCATGGTCAACAACCTCATGGTCATGTATGCCATCAACAGCGGCAATACCGACAGCCTGCTCACCGGCCTGGAAGGGGACC
>ERZ1643251.4231-NODE-4231-length-12636-cov-6.682140_pt1 | contig 12636 bp, 9 predicted proteins | sample MGYA00579261_ERZ1643251 | MGnify/ENA primary metagenome ERZ1643251 (study PRJEB29033, sample SAMEA4952267) | chicken gut metagenome | biome: Broiler Chicken; feature: Gastrointestinal Tract; material: Caecum | place: Ireland | collected 2018 | study: Broiler... | reverse complement strand
TTTTATTATGAAATCCTTGAGAATAAGCTGTCAACTTTTTTTATACCACACCAATTTTTACTGGACAAAGATGGACTGAATGAAACTGCCAAAATTCTTTATACGATTTTACTCGACCGAGCAAGGCTGTCACAGAAAAATGATGGTTGGACGGATGAACAAGGCCATGTGTTCATTTTCTTCCCCATCAAGAATCTGGCAGAAACAATGCACAAAAGTGAAATGTCCATTAAGACCGCACTATCTGCTCTGGAAAAAGAAAAACTGATTGTCCGTAAACGCCAGGGAGCAGGTTTTCCAAACAGGATCTACGTCAAATATCCACCGGAAGCATTGAATCAGACGGACAGAAATCTTTCCGTAAGACAGACAGAGAACTGTCCTACAGATGGAGAGAAAACTGTCTCTGTGACAGACAGTAAACTGTCCAGTAGTAATAAAGAGAAGAACAATATAAAAAGAACAAATTCAGAGAGTAAGGATGACCGCACCGTTTATGGCTCGTATCAAAATGTTTTCCTGAATATGGAAGAACTGATTTCTTTACAAAAGGAAGTTCCCCACTATCAGGAATACATTGAAAAGCTGTCCAGCTATATGGCATCTAGCGGAAAACAGTATTCCAGTCACGCAGCCACCATACGAAGCTGGGCATTGCGTGACCATCCTGCTCCTGTCCAACGAACCTATGAATGTAAGGAGGATGAAAGCCTATGAAATCAATCAATAACACCGTGGACGATCTGTTTCAGCCGAGAGAACTTGCGGAGGATGAATATCTGAATGAAGCTGACGGGCTAATCTATTGTTCCAAATGCCATACCCCCAGACAGCACCGAATTGAACTGAAGGAACGAATATTCCTCCCTACAGTTCGCTGCCGTTGTCAGCAGGAAATATACGACAAAGAAGAAGTTGAACGCAAGCATCAGGAATTTCTTATGCAGGTATCCCGACTTAGGGCAAACGGTTTGCAGGACAAATCTCTGCATGATTACAACTTCTCCAATGACAGAGGCTACAATCCGGAAATGCAGAAAGCCCATGATTATGTGGCACATTGGGAAGAAATGAAAGCCAACTCGTTGGGACTGCTTCTCTGGGGAGATGTGGGAACCGGAAAATCATTTTTCGCCGGATGCATCGCAAATGCCCTATTGGACAAAGGTATTCCGGTTCTAATGACCAACTTTTCCAGAATCCTAAATACGCTGACCGGAATGTATTCCGATGATAGAAACCAGTTCATTGACAGCTTTAACAAATACAGTCTGCTGATTATTGATGATTTGGGAATTGAGCGAAGTTCCGAGTTTGCTCTGGAGCAGGTATTCAATGTGATCGACAGCCGATACCGAAGCAAGAAACCGCTGATCGTAACCACCAATCTGACCTTGGATGAGTTGAAACATCCGAAAGATCTGGCAAGAGCCAGAATTTATGACCGAGTATTGGAGCGTTGTGTTCCTCTGAAAATCAACAATCAGAATATCCGAGAACTGAATGCAGCTGCCAATATGCAGGCAGCACGAAAAATATTAAATTCCGGTACTTAATTTCACAGCCGATGGTGCTGAACAATTCGCCTGTCGGTACACAGATAACCTATAGATTGCAAAGCGAATTGTATTTGCATCATCTACACTGGATTACAGTACCACCTCTATACAAGAAAGGAGATTTTATGGCAAATAACAGACCTATGACCGAAGATGAAAAGAAATTGTTGCAGGCACAGCACAGAATGGAAGCGATTGAAGCCCGCAACCGTCAGAAAGAGCGAAAAGCAAGAACCAGACGATTGATCCAGATGGGAGCTGTGTTAGAGAGCGTTTTCCCGGAAGTTCAGACTATGGAGCTTGACGATGTGAAGATGGAGCTGAAAAGACGATTGAATACGGAAGAACGATTGAAGGTATAAACCTTGGCAGCTTTGCTGCTATCCCGAAGGGCGCACTTACTCACCACCCATAAAATGGGCGTTGGTATCCCCTGCGGGGGCGTGCGCTCTGCGAGGCTTTGCGGCTCCTTTGGAGCCTGATGTACAATGCCACACTTTTTCAAATTGCTGTCATTGTCCACGCAGTTTCCGCAAGTACAACCGCTGATGCGTTTGTCAGTTGGGGTACAAATTGTAGCCTACCTTGCGCTAACTGCCTGCGAAAATCTGCCACCGGCAGTTTTATCGCAGAGATAGGTGCGGCACAGGAAGGAGGAAAATAGTGAACTATTTCCATTTAGAAGCAAAAGTTGTGAGCCGTGGCGCAGGCCGTTCTGTGATAGCAGCTGCCGCTTATGCATCTTGCTCCCGACTCTATAATGATTATGACGGACTTATCCATGACTACACCAGAAAACACGGGTGTCTGTATAGCGAAGTTTTTCTTCCACAGTATGCACCGGAAGAATGGAAAGACAGGCAACTACTCTGGGAAGCAGTCGAATCCGTAGAAAAAACAAAGGACAGCCGACTGGCAAGAGAGCTTGTAGTTGCTCTGCCATCGGAACTCTCCCTGGATGATTGGAAAAGTATGTTGGAGCGTTTTGTTCGTGAGCAAGGTATTGACCTTGGTATGTGCGCAGATGTGAATATCCATGACCCGTACCCTCCGGGACATAATCCACACAGCCATATACTTTTCACGATGCGCCCCTTGGATGAACATGGCAAGTGGCAGGCAAAGACACAGAAAGAATATCTTTGTAAGCGTGGCGAGGAAGAACGTGGCTTTACCGCAGATGAAATTAAGATTGCTAAGACAGAAGGCTGGGAGAAACAATATTTGTATCAGTTTGGGGAGAAAAAGGAGTATTTACCCCCGTCTGAAGCCGAGAAAACCAAGGGCTGTATCAGAACATCAAAGACACCTAAAAGCACCCGCTATGGGAGACAAAACCCTGTTGCAGAACTGTGGAACAGCGAAGAACAGCTCTTTGCGTGGCGTAAAAGCTGGGAAATGATTGTTAATGAAGAACAGGAACGCCATGGTATTACCGACCGTGTGGACTGTCGCAGTCATGCCGCCAGAGGACTAACTGAACAGCCGACCGTACACGAAGGATACCACGCAAGAAAGCTGGAATCCATGGGAATTGTTTCTGAACGCTGCGAACTGAACCGCCAGATTAGAGCAGATAACAAACTCCTGCGTGAATTGAAAAAACAAGTACAGAAGCTGATGAAAGCTGTCAAAGAAAATATTCCGGCCATCGCTTCTGCATTGGAAACTCTGCGTGACCATATGGTTCTGGTTCAATATCAGTTGATCGTGAATACTTCTCAGCAGGAAGCGGTAGTTTTCCAGAAAAATCTTCTGGCGGATATATTGGCTGAATACAAAAATGTAAAATCTGAAATCAAAGTCAAAACCGCCAAGAAAAAAGAACTGATTGCAGAACAGAAAAACTGCGGTATCCACTTTATCCGTGCAAGTAAGCTGGGAGAACAGATAGCTACCCTGACAGAAGATATTGAAGAACTGAAATTCCAGAAAGCACAGTTGCTGTCTCGATTGAATTGTCAGGATAATGGCGTTGCATCCCAAGACAAAAAAGTAAAAGATATGAATACTTTTCTTGAAAAACTGGAACAGCAGCATAGTACCCTTTCCGCACAAAAAGAAAAGGACAAGGCTCAGTTCCTTGAAATCAGAGATAGTATTGCACCTGAAAATCACGATGCCCTTATGACAGAGCGTGAAGCAATCCGTCCAGATGGCAAGATTGGTTTGGTTCAGAAACTGTACGCAGTTTACAGGGAAAAATATCGATCCGAAACATTCGATGAAGTCAATAGACAGGTAGATGCTGAATTACAGGAAGAACCTATGATTAAGAAAAAGCGTTCTATCAGTGATCAGTTGAAAACACCGAAACAGGAAACGCAGCATCCAAAGAAACAAAAGAAAAAAGAATACGAACGATAAGAAAACCACGACTGTTGCTCCGCAATGGAGTAGCAGTTGTGGTTTTAAATTCTTATTTATGCTTAAATACAAAATAAAATCCATTACAACGTCACAATATGACGAAGTGCTGTGATATAATGAGGTTAAATGAAGGAAGGAGAAGATGATGGACAAGATAACACGATTGCTTATTTTATATTCTTCGTTGATAAACGGCGATGAAATCAATAAAACTATGTTTTGTTTTGAAAATGATTGTTCTCCTCGTTCGTTTGACAGAGATATAGAAGATATCAGACTGTTTTTAAGTGAAGTTTATAGTGTATCAGAACTTAAATATAACAGAATGAACAATATGTATTATATGGAAGGTTCAAAAAAACAAGAACTGGAAGTGATGGAATATCTGTTTATTGAAAAGATTCTGCAAGATGTATCTGTTTTGCGAAATGACGAATTCAGTGTTTTAAAATCGCATTTGCTTATGAATACAAGGGATACATCAAAATTGTTAGTATCATCAAAAATAAATAGCAGATATAAAACGCCGGCTCATAATAAAGCAATATTAAAGATATACGGAGATTTAGAATTAGCGATAAGGAATTCAAAGTATATTAGGATGGTATATCAAGATGACATTGGCGAAAAGAATATTTCTAACATGACACCATGCAGCATTAGATATCAAGCTGGACATCTATACTTTATAGGGTATACGGAAGAAGATAAAACGGTTAACATAAAATTAGAACAGATATATTCTTTTGAAGTGCTTCGAGAGCAGACTATTGATGAAAGAAAAAAGGTTGATGGCTACATAAAAGCATATGTCGAAAGAGGAAGTTTGGATTTTGGTGGCGATTCAACTGAGATAACAGTTGAATGTGGTAGTAATGATTATAAGAGGCTATGTAATAACTTTAGTAATGTGAAAGTTTTGCATAAATTGGATAACCGTGTGAAGATTCGCTTTGATTCAAGTGAAGAAAAATTCATTTGTTGGTATTTTGAACATTGGAGTGAAAGTGTAACAATTATTGCTCCGCTGCAAATTAAAGAAAAGCTTATCACACAAGCACAAAAAATATTAAGAAAATACGGAGGAACAGATTAATGGCAAAGAAAATTAGATTTCCATTAGAAATGGAAAATGGCATCGAAGTTCGTAGTATGGAAGAGCTTCGCAACAATTTTTCATTAGGAAGAGTGTTGGAATATGTCCAGAACGAAAAGTTGGTAATATGGTTGAGAGACCGATATGAGAATAATATCGCAGATGCAATTGCTGAATTAGATAAAATGGACTCTGAACTTCCTCGAAAAGTAAGTGCGATTTTCGATATTCCATATGACGAAAAGACAGAAGATGATTTGAAACAAGTGGCAGAACGAGCAGAAAGAATTAAGCGTTTAAAAGAATTTACGGACGAAATACAGTATGCTGACCAAATCGATAAGGTGGCGTTTGATCAAGATGAATTGTATGACTTGCTTGATGAAGAAGTAAATGAAATCTATCTTTGTGGGGACAGATTTTCAATTCCTTTGTCGGTGAAGGGGATTTCATACATGGGCATCAACAATCCTGTGGTAGTAATTGATTCAAAAACTGAGGTAGATTGGTTATCCAAAGGAATACTACTGGAAGCCGTTAGATTTGATGAAAAGTACCAAGCCGTGGTAGATAGTGCGAATGCCACAAAAGAAGTTTTATATGAAAAACTGGTGGAAACGGTAAAAAAACAGGCTTCGAAGAAGATTTCTATCGGGAGTACACCAGAAAAAACATATTTGAGCTTTATGATACCAGTGCCGGAAAGAGAATCTACCAAAAAAATGTATATATTAGCCAAGGATGCTATTGAGAATTTGAATTATGACGCTGATGCGGATATTATCGGGATGAAAAAGTTAGTGCATGGTAATAGCTTGATCGGAATAGCTGACAGATATATTAGTGAGTTATAAGAATTGTTGAACTTACCCTTTTTACAAAGCAAACATATCATACATTTATGGAGGAAAAGAATATGAGTAACATGAGAATGGCAAAGTACGAAACAATGATTGAGGATATCAATTCAAATATCAAAAAAAGCAGAGGTATTTTTGGATTTTTGGGATTTGGAAGATCAATAGGCATGGGGGGAAGTTCGACAGGTAATACTGCGTTAGCATTAATTTATGATTATGAAAAATGTAATGAATATGCGAAAGTGATCATGGATAAATCCACATTGGTACTTAATACTTCGGAAGATGTAACTACTGATTTGTGGAAAAGAGACTATCCTACATATGGGGAGTTCAAAGATGCCAAAAGAAGGATTGAGGCATCTAAAAAGTTGGTTCAGCTGTGTAGAAATACGATAAATTCTACCGAAGGGTATAAATTTATTTTTTGGGCGTTGATGATCTTGACTGTTGACAAAACTGATGCAGAGGAGCATCTTGCACTTATTTGTGATTTTGCAAAAATGCTTAGAATTACAGAAGACGAATTTGAGGATATTATCCAGACCATAAAAATTGTTTATAACGAAGTGACAACAGAGTATGTATTTAAATCAGAAAACATTCCAAGTACATTAGGGGCTTTATTTAACATGTATGATGGACAAGCTATAGAGTAATAAGCTGGAGGACGGAAATGGAGGATAGAACATTTAAAGCCAAATTAGTTCGTTACATTGATGCTGGTTTCCCAATCATTTATATCAATACTTTTGAAGAAGACAAGGTCGATTCTTTAATCCCGGAAATCAGTTCAGGCAAAGAAGTGTATGAATGGAATGAAACCAACGGATATATTGATTTTGAAACAAAGGCTCCGCTTCAAGAAGATTGTTCATTTGAACGAATGCTTGATCAGTTGAAAGTGCCGGATTTGTTGGATAGAAAAATATTGGTTTTTAAGGATATTACACCCTACTTAGATGAACCGAAAATTGTGTCAAAAATCAAAGGCTTAGCTCGTATGATAAATCAGGGTGTAGATGCTGCAGTTATCATAGTTTCTTCTGTGTTGGTAATTCCAAAAGACATAGAAAAGTATGTAACTATTTTAGAGATGGATTATCTCAATACGGATGAAATAAAAGCAGTCATTCGTAGTTTTGTAAAAGAAAATTTGAATCAGCAGGTCGAGGAAAGTTTGGTAGAAGAGTTTGCTCTTGCTTTTAAGGGTCTTACAGAGTTTGAAATTCTTAATTTATTGGCATTGTCTTATGCTGATGATGGAGAGTTGACAAGGAAAGACCTTAGATTGATATTTGATCAAAAGCAGCAGATGATAAAAAAAGCAGGGATTCTTGAAATGATTCCGTTAAAAGAAACCATTGATGATATAGGTGGTCTTGAAAATTTAAAAGCATGGTTCATCAAAAAAGCAAAAGTATATAAGAATATGAACAATGCTAAAAAATACGGAGTTGATATGCCAAAAGGAGTTTTAATTGCAGGGGTTCCGGGCTGTGGTAAATCTCTTAACGCTAAGGCTGCTGCAAATTTATTCGAGGTGCCGTTGCTACGTTTGGATATGGGGCGTTTAATGGGGAAGTATGTAGGTGAATCGGAAGGTAATCTTCGCAGTGCCATTGCGTTAGCAGAAGCAATTTCACCGTGTGTACTTTGGATTGATGAATTGGAAAAAGCCTTTGCGGGTATTGGAGGCTCTGGTGGTGGAGCGGAAGTTACAACCAGATTATTCGGTAACTTTCTGACTTGGATGCAGGAAAAAGAAAGTCCTACATTTGTTGTTGCTACAGCAAATGATATTACTCAGCTTCCGCCGGAACTTCTTAGAAAAGGGCGTTTTGATGAAATTTTTTATGTCGGTCTTCCGAATAAAGAAGAACGTGAAAAGATTTTCGATATCCATATAAGAAAAAGAAGACCACAGGATTTGAAAAATATTAGAGTCAAGGACTTGGTTTCTATAACAGAGGGCTTTAGCGGAGCTGATATAGAAGGTGTAGTAAAAGATGCAATTGAATCAGCTTTCGCAGAAGATAAAGTATCTATACAAACCGCAGATGTGATTGATGCGATTAAAGATACACATTCGTTATCAGAGATTATGAAAGATGCATTAGAAAAGATGACGAAAGAGTATGAAAGTAGAAAATTTAAGAGTGCATCAAAATAGGAGGGCACATTTATGGAAGAAAACAGACAAGAATTTTTGACAGAAAAAGAAGCCCTTACTGTCAAGGAAATGTTTAAAAAATATCTTAAATCCTATAAAGAAAAAGATCCGAATATGACGGATCAAGAATGGCTTGAGCAGTTGTTTAAATCAGAACTTCCAGAAATGAAAGAAGAGGAAATCAAACAGGAATCTGAAGAAATTGTAACTGCAATTCAGACATTTGATGAAAACCTCAAATCATGTACGGAAGCATCAAAAAAGGGAGTTTCTAAAGAAAGCTGGTTAGCTGATAGGATTCAAGAAGCATCTGTTGGAATGGCTATAAATGAGTATGGGAAAACGTTACAGCAGGTGGATAATGTTTTATTCGCTAAAAATGCAGAATTAGCAGAGGCGTTGTCGAGAAATGCAGACGGACATATTATGATGAGTCCAAATCTCGATGGAAATATTGCAGAAAATATGATTGCAAAAACAACAGAATTAAGTGCTTCATTACAGGGCAAGAATATTTCTGTGTCTGTATTGGAGTCACACGCTGCGAACTCTGTTGACGTAAGAGCAATCAACCATGATACAGGACAATATCAGAATTACCAACTTAAGTTTGGTAAGGATGCTAAAGCAACTATCGAGTTGTTGGAGAGAGGAAATTATAATAATCAAAGAATTATAGTTCCATCGGAACAGCTTGAAGAAGTACAATCATATTTCAAAGAAAAAGGTTCATCAAAAACCATTACAGACCATATTGACGCTTGGGGGACAAAGGGAAAATCTTTTACTAAAGAAGAAATGAAAGCCCTTCAAGAAAAAGCTCAAAGAGATGGTGTAGCCCTAGAGATGGACTATAGCCATTATCAAACAAAAGATTTGGCTATGAGCATTGGAAAAAATGCAGGAGTAATGGCTTTGCAATCGGCAGCGGTTACAACAGGTTTAAATGTCGCTGCAAAAATCTTTAAGGGTGAAGAAATTGACGCAGATGAATTAGTGGAAGTTGCAATTAAGACAGGTGCTGATACATCAATTAAAACAGTTACTGCAGGTACCTTGCAAGTTGCTATCAGAAAAGGAATTATTAAATTTATACCTAAAGCAACGCCAGCAGGTGTAATTGCCAACATTGCTTGTGTTGGTATAGAAAACGTAAAGATTTTAGCTAAAATCGCATCTGGAGAATTATCAGTAACAAAGGGTATTGATCAAATGGGAAGAGTAACGACTTCCATGGTTGGTGGTCTTTGGGGAATGGCTAAAGGCGCTGCAATAGGTGCAAAGCTTACTGGTTGGATTCCTGTTATCGGACCAGGACTTGCTGTTGTTACCGGATTCGTGGGTGGAATGGTAGGCTATTTTGGTGGTTCGAAATTAGGAGATGCAGTATATTCTGCTGGGAAAAAAGTAGCCGGAGCCGCAAAAACTGTGGCAAAAGCCGCATGGAACGGAATTAAGTCGGCAGGTAGAGCGATAGGAAATGGAATTAAGTCAGCAGGTCGTGCAATTGCAAACTTTTTTGGCTTTTGATTATAGTGATAAATGGGTGTCGAAATCTCGGCATCCATTTTTTATATTTTGAATATATTGAAAAACTGAAAAACAATGGTATAATAAAGTTGGGACAAATAATCAAAACAGTAATTCGGAGTGTGCCACATAAAATAAGATTGGAGGCATTATTTATGGATAGCAGAAAACGTATGGGGAAAAATAAAGATGGAGTGATATTCCCTGTTGCTCCAAATCTTTCTGAAATGAGTGATAGTTATTTGGATTTTATAGAAGAAATCAAAACAGAGATTCAGAATCAGAGAATTTCAGTCGTGCTGAAGGCTAACTCCAGTATGATCTGTCTCTACTGGAATATTGGTAAAGCTATTCTGCAAAAGCAGGAAGAAGAAGGATGGGGAGCCAAAGTCATTGACCGCATGGCGAAAGACTTGAAAGATGCGTTTCCGGATATGTCCGGTTTTTCTCCAAGAAATATCAAGTATATGAGAAAATTCGCAGAATGTTGGCCGGATTTTGAAATTGTGCAACGGGTCGTGGCACAAATTCCATGGCGTACCAATCGTATGTTACTTGACAAATTGGATACACAGGAAGAACGAATCTGGTATGCACATAAAACCATCGAAAATGGTTGGAGCAGTACGATTCTGGATTTGCAGATTCAGAGCAAATTGATTGAACGTACAGGAAAAAGTGTCAATAACTTCCCTGTTGCATTACCTCCGGCTGATTCGGATATGGCGAATCAAATTTTCAAAGATCCGTATCTGTTTGATTTTCTTGGTACAGATATGCCAAGGCGAGAGGTTGAGATTGAACGTAAGCTGACAGAGCATATTCAGAACTTCCTTTTAGAGTTAGGACAGGGGTTTGCGTTTGTAGGCAGACAGGTACATCTGGAAGTGGGCGGAGACGATTTTTATATTGATCTTTTATTCTACCATCTGAAACTTCGTTGCTATGTGGTAATCGAATTGAAAGCTTGCGATTTTGAGCCTGGATTTATTAGTCAGCTCAATATGTATCAGAATGTAGTAAATGATATTCTGCGTCATCCGAGTGATAATCCGACTATTGGATTGCTTTTGGTTAAAGGTAAAAATCAGACGGTAGTTGAGTATTCTCTTGCAGGATACCAGAATCCGATTGGCGTAGCAGAATGGAAAAACCAGATGGTAAAAGCACTGCCGGAAGAACTGAAAAGCAGTTTGCCTTCTATCGAAGAAATCGAAAAAGAATTAGAGTAAAAAGTGCCACAAGCCGTGGCACAATTACATATCACCCTATGGACGGAGGTGGATAGGAATTGAAAACGAAAAAATGTTACATATATACAAGAGTATCTACCTCGATGCAGGTAGACGGATATAGTCTTGACGCACAGAAAGACAAGCTGAAAAAGTATGCTGAATTTCAAGATATGGTTGTAGCCGGTGAATACTCCGATGAGGGAAAATCCGGTAAGAATATCGAGGGACGTCCGCAATTTTTGCAGATGCTGAAAGATATTGAGTCAGGAAAGGATAAGGTGGAATTTGTCCTTGTATTCAAACTTTCACGATTCGGAAGAAATGCTGCTGATGTACTTAGTTCTTTACAGCGTATGCAGGATTTTGGTGTCAATCTGATCTGCGTGGAAGATGGAATTGACAGTTCTAAGGACAGCGGAAAATTGATGATTTCCGTTTTATCTGCGGTTGCGGAAATTGAACGTGAGAATATCCTTGTTCAGACCATGGAGGGACGCAGACAGAAAGCTCGTGAGGGAAAATGGAATGGCGGTTTTGCTCCTTACGGATATAAGTTGGAAAATGGTGAACTTTTGATTGCAGAAGATGAAGCCGAAGTTATCCGCATTATCTATGATAAGTATGTAAATACCACAATGGGAGCAACAGCTGTTGCTACTTACTTAAATGAACATGGATATGTGAAGAAAAAACGCCAGAATAATACATTAGATATGTTTTCGGCACACTTTATCAAGCTGGTTTTGGATAATCCGATTTACAGCGGAAAACTTGCTTATGGTCGCCGTAAAAATGAGAAGATTGCAGGAACCCGTAATCAGTATCATATTGTAAAACAGGACGAATATCCGATTTATGAGGGTGTGCATGAAGCAATCGTTTCAGAAGAAATGTGGCAGATGGCACAGAGAAAGCGTCGGGAAACAGGTGTCAGAAGCGAGAAAATTTACAATCAGGAACATGAAAACATTCTATCCAGTATTCTGCGTTGCCCTGTGTGTGGAGCAGCGATGTACGGCAATGTAAATCGTAAGAAGAAAAAGGACGGAACCTTATATAAGGATTATTACTATTACCATTGTAAGCATCGTACTACTGTAAATGGTCACAGATGCGGATACAAACGACAGTGGAAACAGGAAATGGTGGATGCTGCCGTGGAAGAAGTAATCAGAAAATTGGTTACGAACCCGAAGTTTGAACAGGCGATTCGCCAGAAGATCGGTTCAAGAATTGATACCGAAGAACTGGAAACCGAACTGGAGCAGCTTCGAAAGAAACTCCGTCAACTAAATGGTGCAAAATCTAAGTTGGGACAGCAGATGGACAGTCTTGATGTAACAGACAAGCACTATGATCGCAAGTATCAGGATATGGAAGAACGTCTGTATAAACTGTACGATGATATTGATTCGGTGGAAGATGAAATTGAGGAAGTAGAAACCAGAATTTATAACGTGCGTCAGCAGAAAATTTCCGGTGACAACATCTATCAATTTCTTCTGTATTTTGATAAACTGTATGATAAGTTCACAGACGCTGAAAAGAAAGAATTCCTTAACAGCTTCATTGAACGAGTTGATATTTACGAGCAAGAGCAGCCGGATGGCCGTTTCTTGAAGCACATTAAATTTAGATTTCCTGTCTACTTTAATGGAAAGGAGATAGAGGGAATGAGTTGGGACAATGAAACAACAGTCGAGACTGTGTGTCTCTTGAGCAACACCCAAAGCAAGAAGAAAGAGTCCTATATTACGCTTGATGTGGAGATGGCAGATTACTATCGCATCAAGAACGAAGGGAAGAATTCTAC
>ERZ1643251.4229-NODE-4229-length-12638-cov-6.344274_pt1 | contig 12638 bp, 14 predicted proteins | sample MGYA00579261_ERZ1643251 | MGnify/ENA primary metagenome ERZ1643251 (study PRJEB29033, sample SAMEA4952267) | chicken gut metagenome | biome: Broiler Chicken; feature: Gastrointestinal Tract; material: Caecum | place: Ireland | collected 2018 | study: Broiler... | reverse complement strand
GCCGTCAGAACATTACCTGCCAGCAGAGCGCGGCTGCCGTACTTCTCCTCCAAAGGCGGCCCCACTACCAGCAGCAACAGCATATTTCCCAGGAAATGATCCAGATCCGCATGGCCCAGCACATGGCCGAAAAGGCGCACATAAAACAGCGGATCCAGCAGCGAGGAACGATACACAGCGAACAGATGGAGGGTAGTCCATCCCTGGGTCAGATATCCCAGGACCAGGGCCACCAGGGAGGCAAAAAACAGGGTGAGGATCACCGGAGCATTGTACTGGAGTTTGCGCAGCATAGCTGTCACCTCTTTCTAGTATGTACCGACATCCTATCATACTGTGGAAAAAAAGGCAAAAAAATTCCCCCTGGAAACAATTCCGGGGGAATTTTGCTTGCAGCTATGCTACCGGCGGCGCTGTGTCCCGCTGGGCGATACCAAACAGAAGCATATCCAGAAGCTCTGCGGAAACCTGTACCATTGTCTCCACATCCATGGGTCCTTCTCCTTCCCTGTACTGCTCCAGAAGGGTCGTGAACACATGCTCCACACTTCTGAAATACCGGGATACCGCCTCCGGCTGCAAACCGGGACGCAGGGCCAGCCGCTCCGTTATCTGCCGCAGGAAATCGTGATTGAGGTCATCCAACGGCTGATGGAGCCGCTGAATCTCCTCCGCCAGCTGGCAGGGCGGCCGAAACAGAGCGGTTTCAAAAATCCCCTTCTGCTGAGGATTATCCTGAAAATACCGGGCCCGCGCCAGGAAATACTCCCGCACAGCCCGCTCCGGACTCTCCCGAAGGATCTCCCCTGCCTGATGGGACAAAGCTTCCTCCAGAGACCGGAACACCCGCTCCACACATTGTAAAAACAGCGGATCCTTTCCCGCGTAATAGTGATACAGCATCCCTTTGGATATACCATGGCGGGCGCACAGACTGTCCACGGTAAACCCAGCATATCCCTGGAGGGCAAACTCCTCCTCCGCCGCTTCCAGGATCATTTGCTGGCTGCGGGCCTGGCGCTCCTTCTGCTTCACGCTCCCGCACCTCCCTTTCGCAAATTATTGCCGGAAGTCTTGCCGTTCTTTCTCCCTTCCGGCAATTCTCCCGCCCATTCAAAGCCCTTTTTGGCCAAAAATACCGCGATAAACTCATTGATCACCGCTGCCGCCGCAATGGTTCCCTGAAGCAGGGCCGCGCACTCCGGCGCCGGGCCCTGCAGTACCGATACCGCAATGCCGGTAAACACCAGGGACACGCCGGAGTGGGGCAACAGCGTAAATCCCAGATACTTCTTGACGGTAGGCGGCGCTTTCGTCACCGCCGCTCCGAAGTAAGCGCCAGCGTACTTTCCCACCGCCCGGGAAACAATATATACCGCCGTATACAGCCCCGCGCCAAATACCAAATGATAGTCCAAGGGCGCCCCCAGATTCAGGATCAGCACAATCAGCGCCACACCGATCACAGGGTTCATCACCTTCATGATATCCTCCAGCTGTTGGGCAGAAACCATATTGGCAAAAGCAGCGGAAAAGGCCATGCCTAACAGCAGAAAATTCAGCACCGGCACAGGAAATACCCAGGTATTGAGGATCAGCCCCAGAACCGCTGTCAGCAGCAATGCGGCCACCATTACCGCGGTGAGAGCTTTCTTATCCGTTATCCGGCCCATGATGCGCCCGGCACAATAGCCGGTGGCAGCCCCCAGCAAAACCGGGAAAAACACCAGCAGAATCAACAGGAACACCGGTATATCCCCAGCAGAAATACTGGCAGCCACCACGGCCACCACTATGAAAAACACCAGAGACCCCACCAGATCATCCAGCACCGCCATAGGGATCAGGGTACTGGTTACCGGCCCGGAGGCTCCCATACCGTTGACAATGGAAAGAGACGGCGCCGGAGCGGTAGCCAAAGCAATACCGCCGAAAATAAACGCCAGATATACCGGTATGTCCGTCAGGGAAAAGATCAGAGCAAATACCAGGCTCACTGCCAAAAACGTTCCCAGGGACTCGGTAACTGTGGTCACCATGATCTGTCTGCCGGAGCGGCGGAGCTTGCTGCCAATCAGTTCTGTGCCGATCATCAGGCCCGCCGTACATTCCAGCAGGCTCTCCGTCACTTTATACCACTGGGCATCCAGCACAGACTGCCCCAGCAGGCCCACCGCATGGGGCCCCAGGGCCATTCCGGCAATCAGCCAGCCCAAAATTGCGGGCAGCCCCAGACGGGCAGCCACTTTCCCCAACAAAAACGCGGCAGCCATCGCCGCCAGCAGCCGTAACACATCCACCAGGAACATAAGAAGCTCTCCTTTGCGGGCACAAATTTATAGACGACATCGTCTGCTTTTTAGAGTATAACAGATGTAGACGATTCCGTCTGTAAATTATTTGTGAATCTTTTCCCCCAGAAGAGCGCCCCCAGCGGCTTTGCCGTCCCCGGTTCCTTATCCCCGCAGGTAGGAAAGGACTTCCTCCGCGTTGGTGTCCGGCTTTACCTTGGGCATCACTTTCTCGATCACGCCGTGGCCGTCGATGACAAAGGTAGTGCGCACCACCCCCATACTCACCTTGCCGTAGAGCTTCTTTTCCTGCCAGACCCCGTAGGCCTGGATAGCCGTAAGCTCCGGGTCGGACAACAGGATAAAGGGCAGTCCATGCTTGTCCGCGAATTTCTGGTGGGAGGCGGCAGAGTCCCGGCTGATGCCGATAACCACCGCCTCCAGTGTCTTGAATTCCTCATAGGCCGCCGCAAAGGCGCAGGCCTGCCGGGTGCAGCCCGGCGTGTTGTCCTTGGGGTAAAAGTAAAGCACCACCCGCTTCCCAGCAAAATCCGACAGGGACACCAGGTTTCCCTCCTTGTCCGGCAGCGTAAAGGCCGGCGCTTTCATGCCTGCTTCCAACATCTTACACATCTCCTTTTACAAATAGATAGGTTCCTTCTCCGGAACGCTCCGGAGAAAATTGATAGCCCAGCTCTCCAAAGGCCCGGGCCTCCTCCGGCCGCTGAATCCGGTTCTCCGCCAGCCAGCGCACCATCCGCCCCCGGGCCATCTTACAGAGGGTGCCCTTTTCCACGATCTTCCCTTCCTTTTCCTCCCCGAACACCACGGTGATCCACCGCACCTTGGAAGGCAGAAAGGGCTGTACCGCCCGGCTGTACTCCTTGGAGGCCAGATCCAGTACCGCGTCCGTCTCCTCCGCCAGTCTGTCCGCCAGCTTCCTGCCCCAAAAGGCGTAGAGATCCCTGCCGCCGTCCACCGACAGCCGGGCCTGCATCTCCAGCCGGTAGGGCGTCACCGCATCGAAGGGACGCAGCAGGCCATAAAAGCCGGAGAGGATCCGCAGGTGCTCCTGGACATAGTCCAATTCCTCCCTGGTGAATACCCCCGGGGCCATGTACTGGTACTGGATCCCCTCGTAGGCTAATATGGCCGGGGTCTGAGCGCCCCGCAGATCCATGACCGCCAGCCGCTCCTCGTTCACCGCCGCAATGGCGTCGTTGCATCGCCAGAGAGCCTGCCGCTCCGGGGCTGTCATAGCCCGAAGAGCATCCCGCAGCCGCTCCGCCTCCTCCACAAAGGTCGGCAGGCCCCGGGGGGCCAGGGTATCTCCGTCCTCCCGCATCTTCTTGGCGGGAGATATGATGATCCGCATAGGCAGCGTCCTCCTTTCCTTTTTCCCGGGTTACCGTTTGCTCTCAGCAAATTCGTAGGCCTGCCGCAGCCACGCCAGCAGTTCCCCATCAATTTCCTCCGGCGCTGTCACCAGAATATGGTGGGTCCACCGGCCGGGGTAAGGCTCCGTGGCCACTGCTACCCGGGAGGATTCCAGCTTCTCCGGCAGTCCCAGGGTCACCATGAGGCTTTCCGTCGGCCAGGTCTTTTTCCGCCGCAGCGGCAGGGACGCCGCCGCGAACAAATGACGACCGCAAAAGCTGATCTGGCTCTTCTGCACCTTTACCGACGCCTCCGGGAACGCCTCCTCCATCCGGGTAAACAGTGCCTCATACAGCGGCAGCGCCCAAGGCTTCCCGTCAAAGAAAAACAATACATCCTGCCAATAGTGCTCTGGTGTATTCATCAGACGTCCTCCCTTTTCTCCTTTCGTGATACTGCTCGCCGCAGCTCCGGCAAGCATGGGAGCGGCTCCCCACTGGCGCATTGTCTCCAGCGGCAGGGCGGCTTGTCTTTACAGCGCCAGGGCCCGATACCGATTGAAGCAGGCGAGGATCTCCTGCTTCCGGGGCCGGGCCAGAGCCATGCCGGCACAGCCGCCTTCCCACAGCTCCGCCAGGCCCTGGCGATCCATTATCGCCTCCAGCTCCTCCGCCACCTGCCGCAAATTCCGCTTTCCGTCCAGCAAACGTTTCTGGGCATAGAGGAGGCAGCAGCCCAGAGCGGCAGACTGCTCAGCGTCGGCCAGCTGCTCTACATACCGCAAATCAATGGTTTCCCGGTTGAGGGACACTCCATCCCGGCCCAGGACTTTGCACTTCACCCGTTCGCTTCCCCGGAAGGCCGGGGAAGTCCGGGGACAGCGGCCAAAATCCGGCCCTTTTGCCGGAGGCAGCGGCGCGCTGTCCAGAGGGAAGGCCCGGGCCTCCTCTTTGGCAAGACCCGTGATGTCCCGGGGTACGTAGTGGTCCATCTGGATGATGTGGTCGGCCACGCGGAAATAGGCCCCGGAGCTGCCTGCCACCATGATGGTGGAGACGCCGTGGATCTTATACAGCTCCCCTACCCGGTCAATGAAGGGGGTAATGGGCTCCATCTCCCGGTGGATCACCCGCTGCATCAGGGCGTCCCGAATCATGAAGTTGGTGGCGCTGGTGTCCTCGTCCATCAGGAGCAGGGACGTGCCCGCCTCCATGGCCTCCACCACGTTGGCCGCCTGGGAGGTGCTGCCGCTGGCATCCTCTGTGGTAAAGTGGACGGTATCCTTGCCGTTGGGCAGATCGTTGATGAACAGGGAGATATCCGTACGCCGGATACTCCGGCCATCCTCCGCGCGGACCTTCACCGCGTCGGCGGCAGTAATGACATATTCCCGACCATCCCCGGCGATATGGTCGTACACCCCTCGCTCCAGGGCCTTCAGCAACGTGGACTTTCCATGATAGCCGCCCCCTACGATGAGGGTGATGCCCTTGGGAATCCCCATACCGGTAATCTTTCCCCGGTGGGGCAGCTCCAGCGTCACCGCCAGCTCCGACGGGGAGCGGAAGGGCACCGCGTCCTTCATAGGCAGGTCGGACACGCCGGAGGCCCGGGGCAGAATACTCCCATCCGCCACAAAGGCGCACAGTCCCAGCCGCGGCAGGGCATCCCGGATATACCGCTGGTCCTCCGCCAGGTCTGCCGCTGCCCGGAGAGCGTTGGCGGGCAGGTTTCGATACAGGAGCCCCCCTTCCACACACCGGGGCAGCAGGTCAAAGAGGATCTTCTCCAGCTCCCGGGCATTGATGGTGCGGCCATTGGCAGGAAAGCCCACCTCCAGCCGCAGCAGGATATCCCCGGTAGTCGGGTTCAAGGTACAGGCAGTACGCTCCAGTACCTCCTGGCCGCAGCGGCTCACCGAGAGCAGGCCGCTGTGGCCCGACCCTCTGGCCTGAAAGGAAACCTGGCCGGCCTGTCGGCCAAAGCGGCGGAGCAGCTGGTCCTGAAGGGCCACCTTCTGACAGGGCAGGCGGTAAAGCTCCCGGGGAAAGCCCGCCGTTTTCCCGCTGACATGGATGCTCAGCCGCGAGGGGGCGGCAAAGGGGTCTCCCTGGACATGGTCAATGGACAGCACATAGCCCGGGAACTGATAGGCCCCCTTGGTATCTTTATAGGCGGGATAACTCCTTCGGTCAATCCGAACAAGCAGCTCCCGCAAATCTGTTGACGTCTGCATACCTGCATCTCCTTTGCTCCGGACAGAAGCCCCGGAGCGGTGATTTTCTCCATTGTACCCCATCTGCGGCCATTGCTCAAGAATATCCGGAGGCAAAATGCAGGTCACAGACAACAGGGCTCTTGTTTTCCCCCGGGAGCCGTGGTATGATAAGTACAATTTCTTTAAATTGTACTTATTACGACAGGGAGGGATCCGGATGCCTAAGGTGGCCTATTCAGAGGAGGATCGGGAGCAGATCCGGGAGGCCCTGGTGACCACAGCCCTTGACCTGATGGCCCGGCAGGGCATCCAACACACCACGGTGGAGCAGGTATATCGAGCGGTGGGTATTTCCCGCACCTTTTTCTATACCTTCTTCCCCACAAAGGAGGATCTTATTGCAGAGACCCTCTACTTACAGCAGCCGAAAATCCTGGCCTTTGCCCGGAAGCTGATGGCAGACCCCGCCACAAGCTGGCGGGAATGTGTCACCCGGTTTTTGTCCGCCTGCTGCTACGGCGAACAGAATGGTATTGCCGTTCTGACTGTGGAGGAACAGCAGCTGCTTTTCCGACGCCTGTCGAAAGAAAGCTATCAGGTCTTTCGGGAAAAGCAAGCCCGCCTGTTTGGCAGTATCCTGGAAGTTTTCGGTATCAAAGCAAGCCCGGCCCGGATCAGCCTCTTCACCAATCTGAGCCTGACCATCATGGTCATCCGCAGAGCTATCCCGCAAACCCTGCCGCTGTTTGTTCCCGAGGCCGCGGACGAAACGGTGGCCTTCCAGATCCGCGCCATTGTGGATTGCCTGGAGTCCTTCAAAGAGCAGGACGCCGCTTCTCAATAAATCTATCCCCACATCCGCCCAAACAGCATGTTTCGGCGTTCTGTTCCGGCGGATTCACTTTTACCCAAAATAAATACAATTTAAATATTTTGTATTTATTTTAGCAAGAGGCGCCGCCCGGCAGCGGAGCGGCAGGCCCAACACTTATCTGGTTCGGTATCGCGGCAGCAGCGCCGCGACGAAAAAACATATTTTACTTTTCAGGAGGAAACAGTCATGGGATTTTTCAGCAAATTGTTCAAGGGTCCCGAAGTTGATCAGGAAAAAAGCCGCGCCAACGCAAAAAAGATGCGGCTTCTCTTCAACCAGGTGGTAGAAAACGGAGACGACTACAAGCTGATCTTCGGCTACACCGAGGACGTGGCCAGATTCAACTACGGCTTTGTCCACGGCAGCAAAACCAAGATCGGCAATCTGATCGTAGGCTGGAACGAGGACAGCGAGACCATCGTGGTGGTCCCCACCGTTCCCGATCTCTCCGGCTGTGGTGACCCCTCCTGGTATCGCCGCAGCGAGATCCTGAAGGCCTACCGGAACAAGTATCCCACCGACGCCTTCATTATTTATCCCGACCGGAAGAGCTATATCGGCATCAACGCCTATGACTGGCTGGATGATGAGAGCCTGTACGTTTATGTGTCCCAGGAGGCAGAGCTGGCGGAATTCACCGATTTCTTCACCAACCGCTTTGCCAAGAAATGAGGATTGACATGCCTTTGGAAGAAATCGGAGTGATTCTGCTGGTCCTTGTGGTGGTATTTGTGCTGGGGCAGCTCTGGTTCCATCTGGTAGAGTCTGTACTCAACCGGATCAAAGGGCTTTTCTCCCGTCACAAAGAGCCCCCTGCGTGGCACCCCCTTCCGAAGGAACAGGAGGATACAGACGATATTTGATTTTGACGCAGTTATCGGGCAGTCCCCGGCGGCAACACTACCCGGGAAGCCGATGCCAGTTGACTTTCTCTTGCAAGATAGAGATTTCTCTGTATAATAGGGGAAAAACGCAGGAGGAGCGGCTCTCGTGTCAAACACCACCAAGCAGGCGCTGGAAGCGTCCCTGAAACGGATGATGCTGAAAAAGCCCCTGGACAAAATTACTATCCGGGACATAACGGAGGACTGCGGCATCAGCCGCATGGCCTTTTACTACCACTTCAAGGACATCTACGATCTGGTGGAGTGGGCCTGCATGGAGGACGCCTCACAGGCTCTCCAGGGAAAAAAGACCTACGACACCTGGCAGGAGGGGCTTTTGCAGATTTTTGAGGCCGTGCTGGAAAACAAGCCTTTTATTCTCAACGCCTATCGCTGTATTAGCCGGGACCAGATGGAGAGCTTTCTGTTCAAGCTGACCTATGGACTGATCCGCGGCGTAGTGGACGAAAAAAGCCAGGGCACGGCTATTTCCGAAGCAGACAAGGCTTTTATCGCCGACTTTTATAAGTATAGCTTTGTGGGAATCATGCTGGACTGGATCAAGCAGGGCATGCATGAGGACTATCAGGCAATTGTGCAAAAGATCAGCACCACCATGCAGGGAAACGTATCCCACTCCATCCAGAATTTTGCCGCAGCCAATTGAACACTTTACAAAAGGGGACGGATGATCAGTTTTTTATCATCCGTCCCCTTTTGTAAATGGCAGGCCGCCGCAAAAGGAGGTAGTATATGGCCACAATCAAACAGTAAAGCCGTGAAAACGGCGGATACAGGAAAGGTGGCTATCTCTATGGAAAAAAATCTTGGAAAGCTGACAGTGGCGGCCGCTGGCCTTGCCGGTGCCGGCGCAGCTGTGGTATTGGCCAAAAAAGCATCACAGGCCAAAAAGGTATCGGAGGCAAACCCCTCCCCGAAAAACAGCGGCTACCGCAACACGGAGCTGGGCCGTCATGAAAAGAACAGCAAGGGCATCTACTATTCCAACGGCAATTACGAGGCATTTGCCCGCCCGGAGAAGCCGGAAGGCGTAGATGAAAAAAACGCGTATATTGTGGGCAGCGGCCTTGCCTCCCTGGCGGCCGCCTGCTTCCTGGTGCGGGACGGACAAATGCCCGGTTCCCATATCCATATCCTGGAGGCTATGGATATCGCCGGCGGCGCCTGCGACGGCATTTTTGATCCTCTCCGCGGGTACGTCATGCGGGGCGGCCGGGAAATGGAAAACCATTTTGAGTGTCTGTGGGATTTGTTCCGCTCCATCCCCTCTCTGGAAAAACCTGGTGCTTCCGTTTTGGACGAGTTCTACTGGCTCAATAAGCACGACCCCAACTACTCCCTGTGCCGAGCTACGGTAAACCGCGGACAGGACGCCCATACAGACGGGAAATTCAATCTGAGCCAGAAGGGCTGCATGGAGATCGTCAAGCTCTTTATGACCCCGGACGAGGATCTCTATGACAAAACCATTGAGGATGTGTTTGACGAGGAGGTGTTCTCCTCTAGCTTCTGGCTCTATTGGCGTACCATGTTTGCCTTTGAAAACTGGCACAGCGCCCTGGAAATGAAGCTCTACTTCCAGCGCTTTATCCACCACATTGCCGGCCTGCCTGATTTCAGCGCCCTGAAATTCACCCGCTATAATCAATACGAATCCCTCATTTTGCCCATGCAGAAATACCTGGAAGCGGCTGGGGTGGATTTCCAGTTCGGCACCGAGGTAACCAATGTGATCTTTGATAAAAAGGATGGCAAAAAAGTCGCTACCGCCATTGAATGCACCGTCAACGGTGTGGAGCGGGGCATTGTCCTTACCGAAAACGACCTGGTATTCGTCACCAACGGCTCCTGCACCGAGGGCACCATTTACGGTGACCAGGATCACGCCCCCAACGGGGACGCAGAAGTGCGCACCAGCGGCTGCTGGAACTTGTGGAAAAATATTGCCCGGCAGGATCCGGCCTTTGGCCGTCCGGAAAAATTCTGCTCGGACGTGAGCAAAACCAACTGGGAGTCCGCCACTATTACTACGCTGGATGATAAAATCCTTCCCTATATCACCAATATCTGCAAACGGGATCCCAGAAGCGGCAAGGTGGTCACCGGCGGCATTGTCAGCTGCCAGGATTCCAAATGGCTCATGAGCTGGACCATCAACCGGCAGGGCCAGTTCAAGGAGCAGGATCCGGAAAAAGTATGCGTCTGGGTGTACGGCCTTTTCACCGACGTACCCGGCGACTATGTAAAAAAGCCAATGAAATCTTGCACCGGTAAAGAGATCACCGAAGAGTGGCTCTACCATATCGGCGTGCCTGTGGAACAAATCCCGGAGCTGGCGGAAAACAGCGCGGTATGCGTGCCCACCATGATGCCCTATATTACCGCTTTCTTTATGCCCCGGACCAAGGGCGACCGGCCCGACGTGATTCCCGACGGCTGCGTGAATTTTGCCTTCCTGGGCCAGTTTGCCGATACGCCCCGGGATACCGTGTTTACCACCGAATACTCCGTGCGCACCGCCATGGAAGCGGTCTACGGCCTGCTGGGCGTGGACCGGGGCGTACCTGAGGTGTGGGGCAGTGTATATGACATCCGGGCGCTGCTGGACAGCTCCGTGTGCCTGATGGACGGTAAGTCTCCGCTGGAGATGGAGCTGCCCGGGCCTCTGGACCTGCTGAAAAAGCCCGCTCTGCGGCTCATCCGGGGAACCGTGATAGAAAAGATCCTGCGGGAGCATACCATCCTCCGGGATGAAATGCTGTAACCTGTTCTCCTTCTGCTCTCCCGCTGCATTTTCGGCAGCGTACTTGCCGTGCCGTCGGCGGCATGGTATCATGGCGATACCGGCCATACCGGAATTCCGTTTCAGGAGAGGATCTGTTTGAAAGAGAGCAATATCATTATCCGCAGAGAAACACCAGCGGACTATGCCGCTGTGGAGCATCTGACCCGGGAGGCCTTTTGGAACGTATACCGCCCCGGCTGCCTGGAGCACTACGTTGTCCATGTCCTGCGGGCCGATCCGGCCTTTGTACCGGAGCTGGACCTGGTGCTGGAACGTAACGGACAGCTCATTGGGCACATTATGTACATGCGCTCTGTCATACAGGCAGATGACGGCCGTGAAATTCCCGTTATGACCTTTGGCCCTATCAGCATCCATCCCGCCGTCCAGCGGCAAGGCTATGGAAAACTGCTGCTGGACACCTCCATGGAGCAGGCGAAGGCGCTGGGGGCCGGGGCACTGTGCATCGACGGCAATATCGGTTTCTACGGAAAATCCGGCTTTGTTGTGGCCGGCACCCGCGGCATTCGCTGCTGCGAAGATCCGGAAGCAGACCCCCTCCCCTATTTTCTGCTCAAGGAACTGACAGCCGGTTTCCTGGATGGCGTCACCGGCGTATACCGCACGCCTCAGGGATACTATGTGGACGAGGAGGCGGCAGAAGCCTTTGATCAAGGCTTTCCTCCCAAAGAAAAACAACGACTTCCCGGACAGCTGTTTTAGTTATACGGCAAAAGCGGGCCTGCGGGGAAAAGGTGAAAATCGGTTTCTCTTCCACAAGGATTGAACAATTAAGAAGGCTCCTGCCGCTGGGCAGGAGCCTTCTTCCTGTGACAATCAGTTCAGTTTGGCGTATACCTCGTCGGTGACGGCCTCCAGCCATTCATTGGAGCAGCCTTCGCCAGGCACCTCAATGGCCAGATGTGAGAACCAGCTGTCCGGGGCGGCGCCGTGCCAATGCTTTACCTCCGGCGGGATATTGACCACATCGCCGGGACGCAGCTCCCGGGCTTCCTTGCCCCACTCCTGGTAATAGCCCCGACCGGCCACGCAGATCAGGATTTGACCACCGCCTTTGTCGGCGTGGTGGATATGCCAGTTGTTACGGCACCCCGGCTCGAAGGTCACATTGTACACCCCTACCTGGCTGGTGGAAAGGGGGTGCAGGTAGCTCTGGCCCACAAAATACTGGGCAAAGCCGTCATTGGGCGCCCCGATGGGAAACACCATCTCCTGTTGATGGCGCGCCTTTTCGTCTACTCCGGCATCCTCTGCCCGCCGTTTGTTTCACTGCCATATCAAATACCTCCTATGCAAGAGAAAATGTAACCTGCACCGTCCCGTCTCCCAGCTTTTCTTTCAGATCGGCAGGATCGTCGATCCTGGCAAGACGAGTAAAATTCCAGGAGTTGACGCCGTAATAAATGGTGATCTGACTGCCCTGGTAGAGAATCACGTCCCCGGGTTCCGTGATGATCTGCTGATCGTTTCGCGTCAGCGTCGTACCCAGAGTACCCACCTTCTCAAAGCCGCCGTAGTCCTCCATGTCGATGGTCAGCGGTCCCTGTTCCAATAGCTCCTGGAATTCCCGGGCGGAGCTGTTGTCCTCAAAAGTAGCCAGCAGTTCATCGTCCCCGACAGTGATCTTCAAAGCAGATCCCTCCTGACTTACTTCGCCCTTTTCAGATTGTCGAGAGGTGTCCGGCTCTGAGGTTGCCGGCTGGGGCGGTATGCTGGAATCTGCCGGAACTTCTCCGGCTGTGCAGGCGGAGAGCCCCAGAAGAATCAGCATCATACAAAGCAGTTTCCGCATAGGGTCTCTCCTTTCTCCAACGGTTTATTTCATGTACTCTTTGAAAAACGCCTCAATTTTGTCAAAGGGAATGATATCCTTCCGGTCATAGAGATCGGTGTGGACCGCACCAGGGATGATCAGCAGTTCCTTGTTGTCGGCATAGGGATTATCCCTTACCATGTCGGCAAAGGCATCCTTGCTGAAATAGCAGGAGTGGGCCTTCTCCCCGTGAATCACCAGTACGGCGCCGCGGATCTCGTTGCTGTACCGCAGAATCGGCATATTAATAAAGGAGAGCGATGAGGTCACATTCCAGCCGTCGTTGGAGTTGAGGGACCGCTCGGTATAGCCCCGCTGGGTCTTATAATAGTCATAGTAGTCCTTAACGAAGAA
>ERZ1643251.4228-NODE-4228-length-12639-cov-5.477670_pt1 | contig 12639 bp, 7 predicted proteins | sample MGYA00579261_ERZ1643251 | MGnify/ENA primary metagenome ERZ1643251 (study PRJEB29033, sample SAMEA4952267) | chicken gut metagenome | biome: Broiler Chicken; feature: Gastrointestinal Tract; material: Caecum | place: Ireland | collected 2018 | study: Broiler... | reverse complement strand
AGTTGAGCGGCTTCGCGTTCTGGGAGGTGCCGCTCGAACCAAAGGGCTGACCGGGCGTGCCGGGGTCGGCGACCGGCGGGTCGAGCGGGTTGTTCGGGTCGAGGTAGCGCAGGTGCATAGTGTTTCCGGTGACGCGCAGGCTGCCCTTAGTGCCGAACGCTTCGTATTCGGGGCAGGGAAGCGCGACGCCGCCGCTTATCTGCATATATACCATAGTTCCATCCTTGCCGCGCAGGACTATTGTAAGATGATCCTCGCAGTCTCCGGCAGCTACGGTGTGCTTTAAGTCGCTCGAAACTATAACCGCTTCCTCGTCGAGGAACTGCAACGACTGGTCGATGATGTGCGGCCCCCAATTGAGCAGTTGACCGCCGCCGTAACGCGACAGGGTCTGCCAGTCGTCGCGCCGGCTGTAGCCGTTGCGCGTGATATGGATTTCGTAAATGTCGCCGAGCAGCTTCGATTTTTGTATCTCGCGTATCTTTTTGAAATGCTCCTCGAACCGGCGGTTGTGGCGGGCGTAGATTTTGCGTCCGAGCTTGTCGGCGAGCTCGTACAGCTCGCAGGCCTCGGCGTAGGTTTCGCTGAAGGGCTTTTCGAGCAGGACATCCTTGCCGGCTTCGAGCGCGAGACGTGCGTGCGCGTAGTGGTCGCACGAGCGGGTCGCGATGTCGACAATCTCGACATCCGGGTCGAGCACGAGCTTATGTATGTCGTCGTAGGTTTTGCAGCCGTAGCTCTCTTTCATCTTGTCGCGGCGCTCGGGGATTATGTCGCAGGCGGCGACGAATTTGAACATATCGGTCTTGTTGGCGACCTCAGGGCAGTGCATACCCCAGCCGGCGCGCCCGACTCCGACAAGTCCGAGTCTGATTGGTTCTGACATAAAAACACCTCGCTTATTTATATTTACAAGATTATTTGTTATCGACACGGATAAATTGAAATAATTCAGTCAAAATGTTCGCGGTCGAATATTTTATGCTATAATATTACTGACGGTATAGTTGCTTACCGGTATTTATTATAATCCGATATCGGACAAAAGTCAATAGTTTTATAAAAAACTTTTGTGTTTTTCAAAAAAATAAAATCCAAACCGCGATTTCGATACACTATATTGTTGACAGCGAAAGGTTGAGCGGCCGCGAATACTGACGCAGTCAAGGGAAGGAGGTTGAATGCTTTGGGAAGAATTGACGAATACTGCTCGAATTATCTTGATAAGGTCTACTACTACAGTCTCAGATACACCAAAAGCGAACTGAAAGCGAGCGAGCTCGCGAGCGACATCAGCTATGAGGTAATACGCTCGCTCAGCCGCGGAGCAGAGCCGGAAAATTTCCGCGCGTGGGTGTGGAAGGTAGCCGACAATGTGCGGCGGCGCAGCTATCGTTCGGTCGGTGAGCTTTTGATACCGCTTGACGCGTATGAATCATGGGAGCCGGAGGACGATTCGTGCGACGTCGCCGAAAAGGTCGTGCTCGCGGATGAGCTAATGACTATGCGCCGGTGTCTCTGCCACATCAGACGCGATTATCGTGAGATTTTGGTGGCACACTACATCAATAATATGAGCGTCAGCGAGATCTCCCGACGCAGCTCACTTCCGCTCGGTACAGTCAAAACCAAGCTGCAAAGCAGCAGAAAGGCATTGAAAGCAGGTATGGAAATGACAAGAGAATATGGAAAAAGAAGCTACAGCCCCGACGACGTATATTTTACGAACAGCTGCTCGACCTTTGGAGCATACGGTCAGCCCTGGACGATACTAAATCATCTGCTATATAAAAATATCTTCCTCGAGATATACGACAACCCGTCGACTGCCGAGGAGCTGTCGATGTCGCTCGGAATCGCGCTGCCGTATATGGAAAGCGAGCTCGATTATCTCACGGCGCAGACTTTCATTGAAAAGGTCGGGAAAAAGTACTATACCACATTCCCGATAATCAGTGCCGAAGCACAGCGCAAGGTTGACGACAAGGAGTGCGAGGTCGGCGAGGTGATTGCCGAATACATCGACCGGATGTGCGAGCTGTTATTTAGTGAGTGCGGCGAGCTTGTCTCGGGAAATCAGACGCCGTCCGAGGCTAAATGGACGCTCGCGGCAAGGATTTTCGACTATATGATTCCGGATAGCGTTCCGAATAAATACCGTGCCCGTCCGGACGGCGGCTCATGGGAGATAATCGGCTTTCAGGTGACCGACAAGGATTACGGCTATTCGGTCGGACTGCACAGCTCCGACTGCGAGGTGCTGGGACGCCCCGACATTTTAGTCAGGCAGTACAGGTATAACTACAAGAATTTAGCCGCGCGCACACCGCATTTTCTGACGGCATCACAGGTGGCAAGACTATACGAAATCACATTCCAAGCTCGGCTTGACATCGGAATTGACCGGGACCAGGCTGAAAGCGATTTGCTTGAATACGGATATATCCAAAAAAAGGCTGATGAGCTTAAATCTGTGGCTATAGTCTATGACAAGGCAAAAATAACCGCCGCATTAAGCGATGCGGCGCGCTGTGAGCTCGCGGAGCTCGTAAAACACGGAACCGAGCTGCGGCGCGAATACAAGGAATTTGCCGAAGCCGCGTATTGTGATGATCTGCCGTCTGAACAAAGACAAAACGAGGATATGCGGAACGTTATAAAGATGAACTGCGCGCTTTATCGCGACAGTGCGCTTAAATTCCTGATACGCGACGGCAAGCTCGAATACAGCGATAATATTACCAAAGCACTGGGATTGTTTTTCTAACATAATTATGACCCTCGCGACAGCAAAGTCTACCTCTTATCAAAGCGGCGTGATTATTAGTCACGCCGCTATTTTAGTATAAACCTGAAAATTTACGTTTGCTATTGAAATATCACGTTCGATATGATATAATAAGATATAATAAATTATTAACAATTGTGCGGCTCACGGCAGCCTGCATATATCGATAAACGCAAAGGTGACGACATGATCGGAGATTTCCTGCAATTTCTGGAATATTACCACACCTCATATCCTGACGCGGCACACCCGTATAACGACCCGCTTGTCAGAATAGAATATGACGCGGTCGACAAAGCGGGCAATCTGACTCTCGCTCTGATGGCGCCGTTCGCGCACGCGATCTGCACGCTCTGTTACCGCGAGCCTGAGTTTGAACCGCACTATAATCAGAAGAATATCGCCGAGGTCTGCCATGTGTCGTCGGCCGAGGTCAGTTCATGGAAAAAGGAGACACGCATTCCCGAAAAATACCGCTGGTTTTTGCTGCTGGTCGACATATCGGCGCGCTGCGGGAATATCTATGGTCATAATCTGCTGCACGGCGATATTATGAGGGTATGCGAGGTCTGCGGCAGCTACCTGCGCATGGTAAAAGCCTGCTGCGACCCGTTTTGCCGGGACGACGTGATACTCGCCGACGCGGTCAGGCGCGCGGTCGGAATCGACGTCGTTTCGCGCGAACTCATGCTCGCGAATCCCGAATTCTGGAATCGTGTATTCATGTAGAAGCTGTGAATGTGATATACAGCCATGGGTCTTGGGTTTTCACAGAATGTGAAATCACACTTGCGTTTTTTCTCGCGAAATGATATAATTAACATAACATCAGCCATGTCATAAAGGAGGAATCGTTTTTGTACCGAGCAATTGAGAAGCTCGAATCATGCCGGAATTTGCTGATAAAGCAGCTTGACGCGGTCTATTCGGGCGGCGGTGAGATATACAAACGGCAGGCAGAGCTTGGAAAGCTGGCAATCAATATATATAGCAATGTCGGCGACGCGCTGATACCCGTGCTGCGCGAGGACGGTGTGGACAGCACGGTCTGGTCGAAGATCTCACTGCGGCTTGATAAGCTGTCGTTTGTCAGTCTGCCAAATGAAAACGAGCTCCGCGAAAAATATAGACGGAGTCTGCAAAATCCGACTGTCGTCAGTCTAAATCGGCGAGCCCCGCGGGAGGGTGAGCGCGTCAAGTCAAAGCGGCTGAAGCTGCCGGCGTTTTTAGCCATCATCGCCGCGCAGGGAATCGTCATACCGCTTATACTGCACCTGCTGGGCGGCACACGCTTCGCACTGGTTAAAATCATAATCGGCGCAAACACCGCGTGTGTAATGCTCGAGATCATCCGCTATTTTGACATTCTGCCGAAGCTGTTTGGCAAAACCGCCGAGCCCTCCGAGTCGGAGCTGTCCGAATTGATGACCGACACGATACGCGAGGTTTGGAGCGATAACCGTAAGCGGTTAAACGACTGGTTTGACAAGCTGTCGGCTGTCACGACCGAGGAAATCGACCGTGCGTTGAAGCAAGACGGGAAGCTCGACCGCGCTGAAAGGGATGTGACATGAATATTGTATTTGACTCAGGGCTTGAGCTCGACGACCTTTGCCGTACCGCGCTCGAGCCGCTGCTGCCGACTGGGAGCTCGCCGCTCTGTCTCGACGCGTCGACCGGTCGCACCGACGGTACATTGAAGCGGGGAGAGGGTATCGTGTTTGTGACCCGACTGCCAATCGACGTGATGAGCTACCACTCGGATTTCTTCCGATACAACTGCGACGCTCCGCAGTGGTTTATAATCCTGTTAAATAAGAGCGGGCAGGGTCAGTATGACCTGATCGCGGCGGCAAAAAAGCAGGGACTCAAGAACTGCCGCGTCCTGCACGCGTGTCGAGTCTTGATTTGATCGCGCGCGAGATTGCGTCGGTTCGGCAGATGACACCCGGAAAGACGCTGCTCCTATGTAAGCGTGAACTCGGCTGGGCGGACGAGCTCGCGCGGCTGCTGTCCGACGGCAATGGCTCGTATGAAGTCAGGCTGTATCAGCACCTCAAAGCAGAGCTTTCACCGTCCGAAAGTCAAGCTGACGCTTATGGCGACGCCGAGCATTTTCTTATATTAGGCGAGCGCGTACACGATTTCCGGGGAATCGAGCTGCCGGTCGGCTGCGAGCCATTATTTGTCGCAGACCCTAAGACCGTGTATGATAACGAGACGTTGATTTCGAGTCTGTCAAAATACTTCAAGCTGACACATGAGCGGGCAAAGTCGCGGTTATATTTCATCGATACCAAAGCTGCGCTCTGGTCAGCGTCAGGTATGCCCGAGGGAGACAGTGCGGCTGTTTTGGGAATTCTGCTTTGCGACCGCTTCGGTCTGCCGCGCAGCCGAACCGAATACACGCGCGAAAATATCACTGCCGCGGCAGAATCAGCACTCGAGTCGCTGTCAAGGCTGAAAGCCATACTGCGGTAACATTTTCGGAAGTTAAAATTAGGAGGATATAAAATGCTCAGCGTTTCCGAACGAATTATAAAGCGGCTCTCCGAGTTGAACGCGGATGAGAGCGCGCACCTGAAATCAGCGGTTGACCAGCATTTCATCGCGGCCTGCACGCTTCCGCCGCTTGTCGGGAGCAAGGGGGTCGAATGTAAAATAGCGGTCACCGCGCCGGTGTCCGCCGGCAAGAGCACATTATTCAACGCGCTCTGCGGATATCCTATTCTGCCGGTGGCGTCAAAGACCACTTCTGCCGCTCCGACCTACATATCGCGTGTTCCAAGGCAGTCGCAAGAGGGAGTCACGGTATACGCGCTCAAAAAGGAAGTGAGCAGCATCGGCGAGCTTACGTCGACTCATTTTATTCGTATGGAGGAGACGAGACAGAGCTATCTCGCGTCTCAGATTACAAATGAAATGTTCTCTGAACTGCTCGACTATATGTACCTTGCGACTCACGGCAGCAGCCTTGAATACATGATCACGCTTGAGAATGTCGCGTATTTCATGAAGTCTCCCGAAAAGACCGATATTCTGCTCAATGGCGATGATGAGCAGAAGTGGACGATAACCAAATCCGATTACGCGCTGTTTTATGCAGAGCCGCGCCACAGACTGCTTTTGCTTATGGTGCTGCTCTGCGTATATGTCAAGCAGAACGACCGCGGCGATGTGATGAGCGACTACACACGCGTACTGAACGAGCGCCGGCGTGAGCTCCTCGCGAAATACGGCTTTCCGTCCGAACAAGACTATTGTATTCTGCTCGATTGGTGCAGTGACGATATCCCCGAAAATGTCACTCTGATTGACCTTCCCGGCACCGGAGCGTCGACCGACGACGCCGGGGCGCGCTCATCTCACACAACGCTTGTCCGCGGCATACTGAATGAAGCCGACGCAATCTGGGTGTTGTGTACCGACAACGGTACGATTGACCGCGAACTTGCGTCCGTGCTGAACGACGTCATAATCGGCGACACGCGCAAGAATAAGGTCTGTATCTACAACTGCCGCAACGGCAAGCCGAACGATTCGGGTCCGGTCATCGATTTCCTCGGAAATCTCCGCTGCCTGACCGGTGAGCGCTGCTATGTGGTCGACGCGTTCGCGGGCGAATACAAGTATACGCAGAACGGCATTGACTCACAGAACACGCGCGAGGCCTTCAAATTGAGAGCGGAGGGCTTCGAGCAGACCGCAAAGCAGGTGTCGGCAAGGCTTTGCGGTAAATACAGCGGCGCGCACTGGGCTTACTGCACCTTCACGACCAGCACCGATCCATCAGGCAATCTGATTGTAGTGCAGGATACGGCAAATAAATACACTCTCGACGACTTCTTCAAGCGTGCGCTCATAGATTATGCTGAACGATTGAAATATGAGGTCGCGCTCAAAAAGGCGATTGAGCAGACCAGATTCTTTATAAACATTCACGACTCGCTGCTCGCCTCGCGGGAGATACTGCGAAGCATTGACGGCAAGGGCAGCGAGATTTTGGAGGCGGTATCGTGCTCACTCGATAGCGCCAAGCGCGAAGCGCTCGATCGGTATGTGTCACGCGGCGCCGGCTGTCAGAGCGAGCTTGCGAAAAAGCTCTCGACCTTGTCCGCATCGGTCAGCGGCAAATTGAAGCCGAGCTTTGAAGCGAGTCTCGCCAAGCTCATAGATTCAATAAAAAAGGTGTGGAGCACGCTTGAGCAGGACGGACACCCCAACCGGCTCGAAGCCAGCTTCTTTGGCAACTATGTGCTCAAGGAGGGCACCGAAAACCGGGTCAAATACTTCAATGTCAGTAATGAGGCCGACGGTCTTGTCACGATATCGGCGTTTGAAGACGCGCTCAAGGCAGCCGACGGCGAGCTCACTGCCTACCATAATCTGCTGCGCGGATATGTCGGCGACTTAAAAAGCTTGACGCTTGATTTCAAGAGCGATTACCTCACTACCTTCATCAAAGCCTATAATGAAGAGCGCGATAAGCTCTGTATGCACAGCGGCGAAGTGCTCGACAAGATACTCTGTGATAAGTTCGACGTCACGGGCAAGAATCTGATAAACGCGCTTGATATAAAGCTCACCGCAATGACCAAAAAGCTCTGTGATAGCTTTGACGAGCTGACAGCGCCGGACGGTATATTCGAGCGGCTGCGGGTTGAGATCGAGAGCGAGTTCCGCGACCGATTCTGTGAAAACATCCTCGACGGCATACGCTCCTTTTTGAACGAGACATTTACCAGCACTGAACGTATATTCTGGTTCATTGACCACCTGAAGCCGGGAGATCTCAAGGAGATACTCAACAAGGATTTCAGCTATCAAAAGCGCAAATACACAAAGCTCCTGTCAGACGAGATTGACGCGATTTACGGCGTCGGTACAGGTGGAGACAAAAATTTTCCGTCGAACCTGACCGCAAGGACGAATAAATTCACCGCGGACAGGGTAGTTAACGGCGCGCTCCCCGAAATTGAAAATACTCACGCGAATATCATTCTGCTGATCAGCTTCGGCGCGGGCATAGCGGTCGACCTGACGGCTCAGATAAACGAGCTCACACACGCGATTGGCGAATGGCGCGCGCTCGGCACAGCGTTTGACGAGATCGACGGTATGCTCGTTGACCACATGGGAGAGAACGCAAACCGGCTTCGTGACGATTTTGAGCAGGAGCTGGCTCTGCTCCGCGGCGCAGTTGACGGCACTGAATCGACTGGTGGCGTGGGAAAGAGCAATACAATATCAATTGACAGGGTTACAGCTGATATGACCTCACTCGATACCTCAGCCGCCGATACAGCTTCAACTGATATATCGACAGACGATACACACTTGTCCAAGGAATTATCAGATGCTTCACAATCATCCGAGACTGCTTCAGATAAATAGTCAACCAAAGCGACTAAAATAACCTGTATGCGTGTGAAAGGCAGGGAACTTAATGGAATTTATTGACATCAATGTCAGCCAAGAAGAAATCAATCGACATCGATACCCACCGGCTGTCGATGAAGTCAAGCTCGGCGTTGAGGTCGGAGCACAGCCAAAGCTCTCGTGGCGCAGAATCACCGCGCTCGGCTTCGGTAGACCGGACGAGGCTTCGACCGACGACAAGGTCGAGACTGCCATAGCCGCGTCGCTGCTTGTTTCGGCAAGTCAGCCGTTTTCGGTGCTTGTCGAAAGCTATGACGGCAATATGGCTTATTCAATCGGAATGACTGACGAAATGTCGATCGAGCGGTCGCTCGCAGGCGCGTTCGGCACCGTGCATACCGAAGCATACACGCCGCGTTTTAATACCGGACATCGACTGCGGGCTGTGGATTTTTGTCTGCTTTCCGCGAATCAAGATGAGCTCGGAAAGAACCGGTCGGCACTTGAGACACGCCCGTCATGCTGGGTGGATATAGCCGCGAGGGAGCTCGCGCTGTTCCCGGGACAGGTGCGGATTGACTTTAACCTGTTGAGCGAAGCTGACCGCACTGAATTGACTAAGCAAGCGCGCAGTCTCTGCGACGACATAGCTGTTTACCTCGACAGCGGAATTCAGACCGGAGACAACCTGTCAGTCGACACCCGCGACAATATATTCGGGTTTCTGCAAACAGCCGTATCAGGCGACACCAGATACAACAAGTCGTCAAACGCGTCATTGTCATGGAAAGGCGTGGATTCAAGGCTCGCGGCGTATAAGCAGCGGGCCGAGTATCTCGCGTCGCTGTATGACAGCGCGCGCGGGCAGGGATGGGTTCTGTCTTTGTCGGTAACGGCTGACCTTGGTGAGGGAAGGATCTTGTCAGCTGAGCGAGACCGTTGTGAGGAAGCACTGAGCGGAATATTGACTCTGGCTCTGCGCGACGCCGGCTATGGCTGTGTCTGGGCGCGCGACGACATCAGCCGGAGCAAAGAGGTAGATTTGTCACTGTCAGAGGCGACCGCACGGGATGCCGAGCGCCCACTGTCAGAAGCGACCGCGCGGGATGCCGAGCGCCCACTGTCCGAGGCGACCGCGCGGGATGCCGAGCGCCCATTGTCAGAAGCGACCGCGCGGGATGCCGAGCACCCACTGTCAGAGGTGACCGCACAGAATATCGGGCTGCCATTGCCCGCGGCACAGACGGCGCAAATAATGTCCTTTCCGACGATGTCATTTCCAGGCTTTGAGCGAGTCAGAAATCAATATTACAATATCAATCTGCCTGACCTTGGCAAATCAGTCGACTTCGCCGAATTGATGCAATATGACCGCCCGACTGATATCCGGCTCAGGCTGCCCGAGCGCGAGCTGAACCGTCATGTGTTCATCAGCGGCATGACCGGCTCGGGCAAGACCAACACGGTACACCACCTGCTGTCAGTGATGGGAGATTTCCCCTATCTTGTCATCGAGCCGGTAAAGGGCGAGTATCACTCCTTGCCCGGGGTGAAGAGCTACACGCTGACCGCCGGAAGCGACAAGTCGCTCTGCCTGAATCCATTCTGGTTTCCGCGCGGCGCGAGCCTGCAATATCACATCGACTATCTGAAGCAGATAATTTCGTCGGCGTTCGACCTATACGCCGCGATGCCGAATATACTTGAACAGTGCTTGATACGCGTCTATCAGCACTGCGGCTGGGATTTTATTAAGAATACCAACCGTTATCAAGCCCTGCTTGACGACGAGCTTCTCTATCCGACATTCAGCGACCTGTGCGCCGAGGTCGACCGCTATCTGAATGACGCGAAATTCGGCGACGAGCTTAAGGGCAACTACCGCGGCGCGCTGTTATCTCGACTGCAAAGCTTCACGAGCGGACCAAAGGGAACTCTGCTCAACACGACGCGCCACCTCGACTGCGACGAGCTCGGAGGGGGGAGGGTCGTTATTTCACTTGATTCGCTTGCCGACGACGCCGACAAATCGATAATCATGGGCGTGATAATCGCGCAGTATTTCGAGTATCTGAAGGTGAAATCCGCCGGAAGCACAAAGAAGCGGCTGTCGCACCTCGTTGTAATCGAGGAGGCTCACCACCTGTTCGCTCGCGGCGAAAGTACGCCGTCGGTCGACGGCGCGAACGAGTCGCAGGCGCTTATCAAGACCTTGAATAATATGCTTGCCGAGATCAGAGCTTATGGCGAGGGATTCATAATAGTCGACCAGAGCCCGTCGGCACTGCATCCATCGGTTATCAAGAACACCGGCGTGAAAATCGCGCACCGGGTCGACTACGGTCATGATATCGAGGAATTGCGGACGGCGCTGCTGCTCGACGATTCCGACCGAGAGCTCGCTGCACTTCTGCCCGGGCAGGCGCTGATCCATTTCGGAGGTATGCGCAGTCCGGCAAAGGCACAGGTGCCGGCGGTCAGGACGAAAGAGGAGTCGGTGATACTCGAGCGCGAGGAGATCGGAGGCAGCAGTGTAGTCAGCGCCCTGCTCGACGACACGGTGATGAGCGAATTTACGGCAAAGGTTATTGTCGAGCGGGTGATAAACCACCTGCTGTATGACCGATTAGACAATTGTAATAATATCTACATTCAGCTGCTCGATTCACTCAAAGCGACAATGATACGGCTGGGACACGCCGAATTGACCTCTGAGCTGGCAGGCGGGACGGTGCTTTGCGAGTATCTGTCGGCAATGCTGCCCGAGAGATTGAGCCGCCGGTTCATACGTCAGTATTGCTTAGTAAAGCAGATTACGATGTATATAAAGCGATTCCTGACGCTTGTCTCCGAATCAGAGGGGAAATTAAGCCGTGCCGAGCTGGATGCGCTCGCCAGATATCGTGCGTCGCAGCTCGAACCGCGGATACTCGCGTTTTACGAATATACCGATATCGCGCAATATCGTTCCGCGCGCGCACAGATAGGTCGGTGCGTCGAGCTTGGACTGGTCTGCGACCTGACCGCGGATTTGCAGAAGCTACGAGTAAAGCCCGAAACGCTCGAATCTGACCTTGCGAAGCTGCTGACAAAGCAGTATTTCTTTAGCATTCCGGCTGACGCGGCACAGCTGTCGGCACGGGTGATCGCGCTGCTGTCAGCGAAGCGGATATACGAGGAGAACGGAAGATGAACGGCTGGGGCGCGGCGGAGAAGTTAGCAAAGTCGATAAGCAAGGCGGCGCAGTCGGGCGAGAAGCTGTCCGAAGCCGCGGGGCAGGCAGTCGAATCGTCGGCGGAGCTATTGCGTGAAGCCGACGTGCAATCAATCGGAATATCAGCAGACCGGCTATATGAAGCCGACGTTCAATCGACCGGAATATCAGCAGAACGGCTATGTGAAGCCGACGCGCAATCGACCGGAATATCAGCAGACCGGCTATGTGAATCCGACACACAATCGACCGGAATATCAGCAGACCGGCTATGTGAAGTCGACAATCATACCGCGTTTTCGCCCGAAAAGCTCCTCACCACCGAGCGGCTGCGAGTTGAGAACCTGCGCATCATCGGCGCGGATGAGGTCGCCGAGCTGGGAGCGGTCAAGCCTGACGGTTTCGGCGAATTGATACGTCTGTATGAGCATAAGCGGCTCAACCCCGATCAATGCTATTCAACCGAATTCCCATATCTCCAATTTGAGGACAACCTCGAGGTTGAAAATAGCAGATTCGAGATGAATTCCGCGTTTGAATCAAGATTCGAGGACACCCTGTCAAGCTGCGTTGAGACAATATTTGACAATATCCGCCCCGAGGTCTGGGAGCACGCAGGGGTCGATGACCGGCTGGAGCTGCTGCGTCTGACCTGCGACCTCATCGGCAGTGAGCTTGAGCTGCCGGAGAAATGGGTCGGCAGAATTGATGTGACCAAGGGCGGGCTTGATGAGCGGGTCGCGGCGGTGTCTTGTCACATCGAGCGGCTGCCGGAAGGCGGGGTCGCGATTCAAGGCATACCGAAATTGCGTGTCAGTCCGGAGCTGATGGATAGCTATTATGACGCGATGACCGCAATCTTTCACGAGCTGGTCTATATAAAGCAGTATGCCATGATAGACTCGGTCGAACCTGCACAGACCTCGGACGCGAGACTGCTCGACCTTATCTCGATCCTGCGGCGCACGGATGGTGAATGCCGACCGCGGTGTGACTATCTGCGCTCACCGATCGAAGCCGAAGTGCGGGCACAGTCGTTATGCTTTGGCGAGCGGCTGCGAGATATCGCGGCTGAAAATCTACCGCGGGTGGAATCTATAGACAATGAAAACAAAGGCTGACACCGTATACAGTCCGCGGCGGGAGAATACTAATCTGATAACCCATTGTACGCGATAACATACAGTGGGGTTTCACAATCTGTACACGGCAAAAGCATTTACTTTTTACCGAAAGAATGATATAATAGTAACATGGA
>ERZ1643251.4226-NODE-4226-length-12642-cov-3.457297_pt1 | contig 12642 bp, 10 predicted proteins | sample MGYA00579261_ERZ1643251 | MGnify/ENA primary metagenome ERZ1643251 (study PRJEB29033, sample SAMEA4952267) | chicken gut metagenome | biome: Broiler Chicken; feature: Gastrointestinal Tract; material: Caecum | place: Ireland | collected 2018 | study: Broiler... | reverse complement strand
CTGCCAATGCCTACCATGCTACTGGTAGCATTCGTGGCATTTATGACTATGGATGTCAGTTGTTCCGCAAGCGTATGGAGTGTGCCATCATGATTCAGGTTGCTGAGGCAGGTATGGCGAAAAGCTCTACCTAAAATATTCCACCTTTTGAAAAAGGTGGACGAAAACTTTTTCATACAAAAGCAAAGGAGAGGGGAATTTTCCCCTCTCCTTTGCTTTTGTGGGTGAATTTTTACAAAGAAATTTAAAGGTCATCCACCAAAGCGGTACTTTTGGCATAGGCGGTACTTTTTGCCTCGAAAAAGTCGGTTTTTACCATATTTGCATTGGAATACTGTCCAACCCATTCCATGCCCGCTGGTTCTTGTTGGTTGTCCTCAAACAGACTGCCATAGCCCAAACCAGACCAGCGCAGATTTCCCAAATAGCGGATATAGTCGGTTACTAGCTGTTGAGTAAGGCCGGGGATTTTGTCACCAATCACATAGCAGCCCCATGCAATCTCCTGATTGACTCCTTCAATGAGCATTTCTTTTAACATTTCAATGGTTTCTTGGTTGAAAAGTTCCGGTTGCTCCTTTTGCAGCTCCAAAAGGATTTTGCGGAATAGCCACAAATGTGTGTTTTCATCTCGGTTGATGTAGCGGATTTCCTGAGCAGAGCCGGGCATTTTGCCGTTTCGGGCAAGATTGTAGAAAAACATAAAGCCGCTGTAGAAATAGACACCTTCCAAAATGTAATTTGCCATCATTACTTTTAGCAATGTGTGGGCATCCTTTTTTAGTTGAAATTCGTTGTACAAATCCCCAATAAAGGTGTTTCGGCGCAAAAGATGGGGGTCTGTCTGCCACTGATAAAGGATGTCGTTTCGCTCTGTGGGGCTGCAAATGCTATCTAACATATAGCTGTAGCTTTGACTGTGAACACATTCTTGAAAGGATTGAATTGACAGACACAAATTGATTTCATTGGCAGTGATATACTCGCCAATGTGGGGCAGGTTGGCTGTTTGGATGGAGTCCAAAAATACCAAAAAGCTAAGAATTTTGTCATAGGCAGTTCGCTCTGCCTCGGTAAGGCGGCGGTAGTCCTTCACATCCTGATTGAGGTTGATTTCTTCTGGAATCCAGAAGTTATTCATAGCTTGCCGATACCAGTCACTTACCCAAGAATAGCGCATATTGTTAAAATCGTTTAGATTGGTGGTGTTGCCGCCAATCATCCGGCGCAGCCGTACCTCAGTATCTCCCTGAGGGTTAAACAGCGGCTTTTTTTTCAAATCGCTCATAGTGAAAAAATCCTTTCCATGGTTTTGGTGTGGGAATTAAGAAGAACAGCTTTCACATTCCTCCACCTCTAGGGACTTGCTGCGAATATAGTAAATGGTTTTTACACCACATTCCCACGCCTGCAAATAGAGGTTTAGTACCCCTCGCATGGTATATTCATTGGTAATATACAAATTCATGCTTTGGGCTTGGTCAATGTGTCGTTGGCGGATTCCAGCGGCACGAATGCTCCAGCTTTGGTCAATGAGATGGGCATTTTTATACAGCCAATAGGTGGAGGGAGAAAGGTCAGGAGCCACACGGGGCAGCATGCTTCCTTTCTTTTCCTCTAAAAAGAAGTGCTTCATAATGGGGTCTATGCCGGCGGTGGTTCCGGCCAAAATGCTGGTGCTGCTGGTGGGAGCAACTGCCAACAAGTAGGCATTTCGCATACCAGTTTGTGCTACTTTAGAGGCCAATGCCGTCCAGCGGTCACTGGTATATTGCCGGTTGCGGAAATACTCTCCGCTTTCCCATTGGCTGCCTGCAAAGGTATCACAGCGGCCTTTTTCGGCGGCAAGATTGCAGCTTGCAGAAATGGCGGCAAAATTGATGGTTTCAAAGAGTTTGTCTGCGAATTGCAGGTGTTCTTCACTTTCCCAGCGGATACCCTGCTTTGCCAACATATGGTGATAGCCGCTAACGCCCAAGCCAATGCTTCTGTAGCGGCGGTTGGTTAATTTGGCATAGGGCAAAGGATAGAAGTTTAGGTCAATTACATTATCCAAAGCACGAACAGCAGTAGCTACAATTTCCTCTATTACCACAGAATCTTGCACAGGGATATTCCCAAGGGAGAGGCTGGCAAGATTGCACACAACAAATTCTCCGGGTTTTACGGTATTTACCACCACGGTATCGCCGTTTTCGGTGCGAATTTCGGTGTTTAGCTGTTGAATCTCTGCCATATTTTGAGCGATTTCTGTACAGAGGTTGGAACAATAAATCATACCCAAATGGGGGTTGGGATTGGCTCGGTTTACAATGTCACGATTAAAAATAAAGGGAGTGCCAGTTTCTACAGCACTTTTTAGAATCAATCGTACCAAATCCTTAATGGAAACGGTGCGTTTTTCAATGCGGTTGTCAGCTACACAGTCTAAATACCGCCGTTGCCATTCTTCTCCCCAAAAGTCCTCCAAAGAGTAACCTTTTACACACAAAATTTGATGGGGGCACATCAAATGCCATGGGGCATCTAAATTGGTCTTTGCCAATTTCCAGAACAAATCGGGAAAGCACACAGCGGGGAAAATATCGTGTGCCTTCATGCGGTCGTCGCCGTTATTGGTGCGAAGCTGCAAAAATTCCGGCAAATCTTTGTGCCAAGCATCCAAGTATACAGCAACTGCACCTTGACGCATGCCCAACTGGTCTACCGCTACAGCAGTATCATTGACAAGTTTAATCCAGCGGATAATTCCTCCTGCTGCCCCTTCAAATCCTCGAATACTGCTGCCACAGGCCCGCACTTTACCAAAGTACATACCCATACCGCCGCCATATTTGCTAACCTGTGCAAAATTGTCAATGCTGCGGTAAATGCCCTCCAAACTGTCGGGAACAGTGTCAATAAAGCAACTGGAAAGCTGGTGGAAGGGCTTGCGTGCATTGGAAAGGGTTGGGGTTGCCATGGTTACTTGTAACTGGCTTAACATATCATAGAATTTTTTTACCCAGCCCATGCGGTCGGTGGTTTCGTTGAGGGCAAGATGTAGGGCAATGCCTAAAAACATTTCCTGGGGGGTTTCTAGAGGAATGTGGTTTCGGGTGTGAATCACATACCGCTTTAACAGTAAATCCAAGCCGGAATAGGTAAATAGATGGTCACGATCAGGAACCAAAAAAGTTTCGGCTTGTGCAATTTCTTGGGGAGAATATCGCTCTAAAATATAGCTTCCATATAGATTTTCGTCGGTAAGCCAGCGGATTTTTTCGTAAAGAGAGGAGATGCCCCGTTTTTCTAGATGGGGCTGTAAAGCTGTATGAAAAGAAGTAGACAAAATCCGTGCTGCCACAAACTCCCATTTAGGTGCTTCGGGGCAGGTAAGCTCTACAGCGGCTTTGGTCAAGGCAGCAAATAGTTCCTTTTGGTTCATGCCGGGCTTGGCAAAGGAAAAAAACTTTGCCCCTAAGGTTTGCAAAGAATAAAGGTTGTTGTCAAAATCCTGTTGAATTTGGCATAGACATTCCTCCAAAGCAGCGCAACCAATGGTGTCAGAAATAGAACGGCGTACAGCCCGCAATTCAGAACGCTTTTGGCGATACAAAATATATTGTTTGGCAACATCAAAAAAGCCCTGTTCCATAAGAGTGCGTTCTACCAAGTCTTGCACCTGCTCTACAGTAGGACAGGGTGGAAGATGGCTTTCCACCGAAAAAAGCAACTGTTCTAAAGTGTTTCGGCAGGGGCATTGTCCCATTTCTGAAAATGCCTTTTGAATAGCGGTGATAATCTTTTCCCCATTATATGGTTCTGTTTCTCCGCTTCGTTTGATAATTTGCATAGAAAATCCTCACTTTTACTATGATAGTTATTCTCTGTTAGCATTATATATTAAATATATAGGAAATACAATTGACAGACACCTCGAAAAGAGGGTTAATTCATGGCAGTATTTTGTTCAAATAACTGTTGTACCTCATTAGCCAAAATAGGAAGATTGTCAAGCCGTGGGTCATCGTGGAGAAGTGCAAGGGCATCCTGTTGGGCAGCTTTTAAGGCACGGGTATCGGTCATTAGGTCGGCAAGTTTTAGGGCAGGCAAACCATGCTGCCGTTTGCCAAAGAAATCCCCCGGCCCACGGTGCTCTAGGTCATAGCGTGCAATGGCGAAACCGTCGGTGGTATGGCATAAAAACCGCAATCGTTCCCGAATATTTTCCCCTGTATGGTCACTAACAAGAATACACCAGCTTTCTCCACCACCACGGCCAACCCGCCCACGAAGCTGATGCAGAGCAGAAAGGCCATATCGCTCGGCATTTTCTATTACCATCACTGTGGCATTGGGCACATCTACTCCTACTTCAATGACAGTAGTAGACACCAAAACATCTAGCAGCCCCTCTTTGAATTCCTGCATAACAGCTTCCTTTTCCTTTGGTTTTAATTTTCCGTGCATGAGTCCAATGCGTCGATTGGGCAGAAGGGGCTGAACAATCTCCTCTAAATATCGTTTGACGGATTTTAGTTGTGAGGAGGTGTTTTCTTTTTCTTCAATGAGAGGGCATACCAGATATACCTGTCTGCCCTGTGCAATTTGCTGTTCCAAAAAGCCAAACATATCCCCTCGTTTTTTGGAGGTGATGGAAAAGGTTTTCACGGGAGTGCGTCCGGGAGGAAGTTCATCCAATACCGAAATATCCAATTCTCCATAAAGCAGCAATGCCAAGGTGCGAGGGATGGGGGTAGCACTCATTACAAGAAGATGAGGCGTTTTGCCTTTTTGGGCGAGAATTTGCCGTTGGCGTACTCCAAAGCGGTGCTGTTCGTCGGTAATAGCCACCGCTAAATTGGAAAATTCTACCCCGTCCGACAAAACCGCATGGGTTCCCACCACAAGGTTTGCTTGTCCACTGGCAATGGCTGCTAGGGTTTCCCGTTTTTGTACAACTCGCATTCCTCCTGTAAGCAGGGCGGTTTGTACTCCAAATGGTTCCAGCATTTTTTGCAATGTGGAGGCGTGCTGCGTTGCCAAAATTTCGGTAGGTGCCATAAGCACACTTTGCAATCCATTTTGAAAAGCGGCATAGATGGCGGCGGCGGCCACAAGGGTTTTGCCGCTGCCAACATCCCCTTGCAATAGCCGATTCATAGGAATGGGTTTGGTAAAATCCTGCAAAATTTCGTTGCATGCCCGTTGTTGGGCAGAAGTAGGAGAAAAGGGAAGATTTTCAAAGAATGGGGTCAAATCTATGGGTTTCATTACAGGGGCGGTGGTGTGTTTGTCACGACTGCGCAACAGCAAAAGCCCCAGTTGCAGCACCAGCAATTCCTCAAAAATCAGCCGCCGCCGTGCCGACAAAGCTTGTTCTAGGTTGGCAGGAAAATGAATGGCACGGATGGCAGCATCCTTTTGGGGTAAGCGGTAACGAGTGAGCATATCCGCTGGCAAAGGCTCTGGCAAAGGCTGTTCCATTTCCTCTAGTACACGAGCAACACAACGCCCAATAAAGGTAGAGTTTAACCCTTCTGTTTGGGGATAGATAGGGGTAATGGGTGGGGCTCCTGTGAGAGGGTGTACCACAGGGGCTATCATTTGCCGTTTTTGAAAGCTGCCTCCAGCTTTTCCATAAAATAAATATTCCTGCCCAATTTGCAATTTTTCTGCTGTGTAAGGGTTATTGAACCACACCAATTCCAAGGTGGCGGAATTATCGCCAGCTAACACCTTTACCAACCGTTTGCCTCCTTTTACAAGGGTTTCCCCTTGTTTGGAGTATACCTCTGCCCGAATAACACAGGTATGGTCAAAGGGAGCAGAGGCCACAGAATAGGGCTGAGAGTAGTCTACATAATCTCTGGGGTAAAAGGAAAGCAAGTCTGCCGCAGTTTGTACCCCCAAACGGGAAAAACGCTGGGCTGTTTTGGGGCCAATTCCTTTGATAAATTGAACAGGTGTGGAGAGGTTCATGGAAAAAATCTCCTTTATCATGGTTATAGAACAGCAATTATATGGGTTTTATTATAGCAAATTTTTAGAAAAAATTCATCTTGCCACCAAAAGGACAGAGGGGGTATAATGGTCCTAAAGGGGGAAAGATACACATGTTACTTTTATCGTCACTTCCAATTCTTCTATTCACATTGCTTCTAGTCATTCTAGCTGTTGTTTTTTTGGTATGGTTTGGTAAAAATTGGAATAAAACTTCAAAAATGCGGAAGAAAAATGCAGAGGAACACAAATGGCGCAATGGTGGACAAACTGTTTTGGAGTGGGATTACGCAAAACCAGAGGAACCAAGAGATTATGAATACGGGGAAATGCTGGTGCGCATTTATGGAGAGAGAAATACCGTGTGTTTCTATGAAAAAGGTATGACCATAGGACAAAGTAGAATTTCCTATGAAGATTTAGAAGATGTTTATGTGTTGCGAGAGGGCTCCCGAACAGGAACAAAAGCCCGACAAGAAGCAGACAAAAGTAGTACGGGGCTATTTTTGAAATTAAAAAACAAACAAACATTTTGTATCAATCAGTCAAATTATAATATTGATATTCGGGTTGCTAATATGATTCGCAAAGGATTGGGCTACTGCACTGATGAAGAAGCATATGGACCGGGAGTTCAACTGTAATACTTACAAAAAGAATGCACCACAGCAAGGGCTGCGGTGCATTTTTGCATTATTAAGAAAAGATTACTCTACACTGATGATATAGTAGTAAACAGGTTGGCCGCCATTTAGATGGCTGACCTCAATTCCAGAGGGAATTTTGCTGCGGATAATTTCGGTGGTGCGCTCGGCATCCTCGTTATCTACCTCACAGCCAGAAATTACAGTGACAAAGCTGGTATCTTTTTTGCACATACTGCGAACTAGACGGTAAGTGGTCTTAGTAATATCTGTGCCGGTGGATACCAGTTTTCCGTTTTCCAATGCGAGAATTTCGCCTTGCTTGATTTTCTTGCCATCAAAATCACTGTTGCGGGCGGCAAAGGTAATCAGGCCGGTGCTTACACGCTCGGCAGCCTGCATCATATTGATGGTGTTGGCATCCACAGCAGAATCAGGGTCAAAATTCAACATTGCAGTAATACCCTGTGGAATGGTGCGGGTGGGCAGTACGACAATACGGCGGTCGGCAATTTTTTGTGCCATTTCTGCTGCCATAATAATGTTTTTGTTGTTGGGCAGAACAAAAACAGTCTGGGCAGGAACACTGTGTACAGCACTGACAATGTCCTCAGTGGAGGGGTTCATAGTCTGTCCTCCAGAAACCACTGCATCGGCTCCCAAGTCGGTGAAAATATCTTTTAGACCTTCGCCGGCAGCAATGGAAACAAAGCCATAGGGACGCTGTGGGTCTACAGCAGCATAGACAAACTCGCTTTTTTGCTGTTGTTGTGCAGCTTCAGCTTTTGCCTGCTTCTTCAAACCTTCGCCCTGTTTTTGCCGTGCGAGGAATTGCTCGTGCATATTTTCAATTTTAAAGTTGGTGAGATAGCCATATTTAATGGCTTCAGAAAGGATTTTGCCGGGGTCGGCTGTGTGCACATGGAGATTGATAACATCATCATCTTCAATGCACACAACAGAATCGCCGTTGCTCTCTGCAAAGGCACGAAGCTTTTCTACACTTACTTCACCAGTTTTGTTTACAAGGAACTGGGTACAATAACCGTTTGTAATGTCTTCAACCTTCATAAGGTCATCGGTGAAAACACCTTTACCAGCAGCATCGCTGGACAATTTTGCTTTGTTGGCAGGCACTTACTGATTTTCTACCATAGGTTTACCAGCAAACACCTGACCCATACCAGTAAAGATAACAACTAAGCCCTGTCCACCAGCATCTACTACACCGGCCTTTTTCAGTACAGGCAGTTGATTGGGGGTGTCCTCCAAGGCTTTTTGTGCAGCCTCCAACACAATGCCCCACAGCTCAACAACATCTTCTGTATCGCTTTGGGCAGCAGCCTCGGCGGCAAGACGTGCTACAGTCAAAATGGTACCTTCAGTAGGCTTCATAACAGCCTTATAGGCAGCATCAACACCTTGTTTCAAAGCGGCTGTAATATCTGCGGCGCAAGCAGTTTGCTTTCCTGCCAGTGCTTTGGAAAATCCACGGAACAACAGGCTAGTGATAACACCGGAATTTCCTCTTGCACCTCGCAGCATGGCAGAGGCAGCACAGGAAGCCGCCTCTTCAACAGTGCAGTCATCCTCTAACAATGCCAATTCCTTTCCAGCTGCGCCTACAGTCATACTCATGTTAGTGCCGGTGTCACCATCGGGAACAGGGAATACATTCAGCTCGTCCACTTGAGCCCGCTGGTTTGCAATATTGTTGGAGCCAGAAATCATGGCATCTCGTAAAATTTTACCTGTAATCATCAATTTTTCACCTCAAAAGAAAATACATGTTTGGGGCACCGAAACAACAGGTGCATAAAGAAAAAATTAGTCGGTGAGAATGTCATCCACTGCAACATCAATGCGTGCCACCGAAAGCCCAGTGGAGCTTTCTACAATATAGCGAACTTTGTGGGTAATGCTGCTAACAATGGCGGAAATATTTAGACCATAGGCAACTTTGATATGCAATTCAATGACCAATTTTCCAGCTTCGCTAGTGACACGAACACCTTTCTCAGAGAATTTACTGCCCAGCACAAGACTTTTCAGGTTGTCTGCTGTGCCAGAAGGTGCCATAGCTGCCACACCGTAACAGCTTTGGGCAGCGGCGTTTACAAGTCCGGCAAAATAATCGTTGGTCATACTGATGGTGCCAAGAGTATTGTGAAACTTAATCAAACCAATTCACTCCTTACTGAAAAAGATAGTTGCCGGCAACCGCCGGAAATTATGCCTGCGGGGCAGAATCCAACAGGCTAGACTGCATGGAATAGAATATGTTGGAACAGCTGGGAATCATGCCGGTTACTTGTTTGTTTACCACCAAAGTGCCAGTACGCCAGCACAAAGGAATCCAAGGCAACTGCTGTGCAAACATAGACTCAAAGGCTTCCGCAGTAGAAGAATCTGCTAAAAAGTTGTTGTAAGCGGTAGCCAGTTCAGGGGATTGCACAATTCCATAGCGAACAGCTCCATTTTCTAAAAAGGGGCTGATGTCCATATTATTATACAACTTTACCTCTCCAATGTACAGGTCAAAATCCCCATTTGCAATTTTATCGGTATATCCTGCGGCAAAATCATCGGTTTCTTCTAAAACCACCAAAAAACCTGCTTCGGAAAGCTGCTCTTTGATAAGTGTGGCTGCACTGCGTTTTAGAGCACTGTCGGAGTACACCAAAAGCCGCAGTTCGGGGCGGTAGCCATTGGCATCCCGATAATATCCATCGGATGCTGAGCGTGTATATCCTAGCTGTTCCATTTGTTGCTCACAGGCAGCAATATTGGAAACAGTGGAGAGGGTTTGCACACCCGTTACACAAGGATATAGGGGATGGAATGCACCTCTGGCAGGTAAGGCCCCGCCCTAATAGGCGCGGTCACACAATACTTGCCTATCCAAAGCGGCACTGATGGCAGAACGGACCCCGGGTTGTGCCAAAAAACCAGAACGGCTGCTGTTTACCCCTAAAAATACCAGATGGTTCATATTGTACGAAGTGGAACGACTGGTATAGGCAGAGGTGGTAATAGATTCTTTGGTGGTAGCATATAAGTCAATGCTACCCACAGAAAGGCCGCTGACCAGTGCATCAAAATTGGATATGTCCACCAATTCAATGGTTTTGGGAGCATGCTCCTCAGCAAATGCACTATAAGGATTGGGTGTAAGGGTATTGTCGGATTGGTAGGTATATCGCCCACTTGCGGTGGGCTGTGCAGCAGCAATGTCAGCTTCTTTTAGGATAGGAATATCACAAAGATAGGCAAATAGACTATCTGGGCGGGAAAGGGTTACAACTACCTGTTCCCCCGCAGGCTGCACATCTGTCACATGGGCAAAAGCTGCCCCATAGGTGGCACTGGTTCGGGCTGCATTTAGACTTGCTACCACATCTTGAGCAGTGATGGGAACCCCATCTGCAAAGGAAAGTCCCTGTCGAAGTTGTATAGTCACAGAAAGTCCAGAAGATGTAATAGAGGATGCCACACGGTAGTCAATGTCCATTTCTGGCGTTATTTCTATGAGTTTTTCACTAACAAGCCCGCTGATTTGTAAAACAAGGCTGTCGTTGACTAAATAAGGGTTGAATCCATTTGCCTTGGAATAACCTACCTTTAGTACACTGGGGTCTGGCGTGGGGGTAGGAGTGGGCTGAACCTGTGAGGAAACAGCCACAGAGGAACTGCTGGAAGATGGTGCACAACCAACCATACCTATGGCCACCAACAGAACCAGCAGGATAGAGAGCACAATACGAGCCATACAAACCTTCCTTTTACTGTTAGGCTAAAATCTGTTCTACAGATATGCAACGGCCTGTGGAGTCATCCAAGGTGAACAAAACACCATTGAGGCAACATTCTCCTTGTGCTACCGAAAAACGAACAGGTGTATGGCATTTTTGCTTTTGGATTGCTTGTTCAGGCTCTACGCCAATAACACTAGTTATAGGGCCACACATGCCAACATCTGTGATGTACCCGCAACCACCGGGCAAAATGCAGCCATCTGCTGTGGGAACATGGGTGTGTGTGCCAAACACTGCACTTGCTCGCTGGGCTACATAATAGCCAAAGGCCTTTTTTTCAGCAGTGGACTCTGCATGAAAATCCACAATAGTAAAGCGGCAACTGGGGTCATACAAGCGGTCAAAGCAGATAAAAGGATTGTCCAGAGGTTCCATAAAGGCAACGCCAGAAAGATTGATAACTTGTAGCTGTGCTCTCCCTAAATCTAGCTGACAGCGACCTGCTTGTGAAGGTAAAAAGGGAAAGTTGGCAGGGCAGAGCAGGTATTCTTGTTCTTCAAAGGTTTCCTGTTTGGTGCGCTGAAAACAATGGTTTCCTGTGGTGATAACATCCGCCCCATGGGAAAAAATTGCTTCTGCACCATTTCGACTAATTCCCCTGCCACAGGCATCGGAATTTTCTCCATTAACAATGCAGACATCTACACCCAAACTCTTTTTAAGAGAAGGGAGAGTATTGCAAAGATATTCCAGTCCGTTTTGGCCTACTACATCACCAATGCAAAAAATATTCATATCATTTATTCTCCTGATTTAAAGGTTTACCAACAATGTTTTAGGTAAAAATTCAACTTGTTGAGTAAAAAGTATAGCATATTTTTATGAAAAAATAAATTGTGCATAAAAATAGGAACCATTTTCCAAATACATACATAGAATGGCACAGAAGGAGGGATGAATATATGGCATCCATAGCATTGCCCGTATATCCGGGAGTTGCCCTGAGAAGGGGCGCAGTAGGTGTAGACACCGCATTGATTCAAACAGAGCTAACCGCATTTGGATTTGTGGTGACAGTAGACGGAATTTATGGAAACGGAACTACCAAAGCAGTGGTAGCATATCAGGCTACCCGAGGTTTGGAAGCAGATGGAGTTGTGGGAAAAATCACATGGGATAAAATGATTGGGGAATATGCCGCAAAATTTCCATCCAATCCAGTACCCTATCCGGGAATTGTGATGAATCCCGGTGCTTTGGGAAGCTGTGTAAAATGGTTCCAGACCAATCAAAATGGTTTGAGAACGCTGTATCCTGCCCAACCCCAGTTGGCAGGAGATGGCGTGTATGGCAGCGGAACCACCCAAGCAGCCCGCTTGTTCCAGCGTCAGTTTGGACTGGGCATTGATGGTCAGGTGGGAAAAAACACATGGACCACATTTAGCAGTGTTTTGATGGCACAAGCCCAAGGAAGCCCCGCAAAGGTAAAACCTGTATATCCGGGAAGTCCCTTGCAGCAGGGTTCCAGTGGCGACTCTGTACGCTGCGTACAAAGCTATCTGGCAGTGGTAAAACAAAAAAATGGCTTGAACTATCCCACACCTTCCATTGATGGTATTTTTGGTTCTGTAACCAAGAGTGCTGTTATTGGATTCCAAGCTGCATACAGTTTAAAAATTGATGGAATTGTGGGCAGCGGCACATGGCAAAAGCTGGTGCAGGAGTTTAACATGACCCTGTAGATAAGCACAAAAAAACTGTGGAGAAAAAGAAGCTGCAAGGCGGTTTCACGATTTTTGCCCGAAGTCTTGAAAGACTTCGGGCGAATCCTTACAATGGGGGCTACAGAGCAGGGAAGCTGTGAGGAGTTTCTCTGGATTATCTGCAAGTGAGGAGGACAACCCCATGGTAATGGAAAACGATTTAGGAAAAGACAATGTCTGGAAATTGGTGTGGCGAATTGCCATTCCCAGCATGTTGGGGCAATTTGTCAGCGTTTTTTACAGCATTGTAGACAGGATGTACATTGGTAATATTCCCAATGTAGGAGATTTGGCACTAGCTGGTGTAGGGGTGTGCGGCCCAGTGGTCACTATGGTAGGCTCAGTAGCATTCCTTGTAGGGGTAGGCGGTTCCCCTTTAATGAGTATCAGCATGGGCGAAAACAATATGGAAAAGGCGCGGAAAATTCTTGCCAACTGCTTTTTGATGATATGTGTATTTTCGGTATTGCTCATGGCAGTGGTGCTTCCTTTGCG
>ERZ1643251.4225-NODE-4225-length-12642-cov-14.528879_pt1 | contig 12642 bp, 9 predicted proteins | sample MGYA00579261_ERZ1643251 | MGnify/ENA primary metagenome ERZ1643251 (study PRJEB29033, sample SAMEA4952267) | chicken gut metagenome | biome: Broiler Chicken; feature: Gastrointestinal Tract; material: Caecum | place: Ireland | collected 2018 | study: Broiler... | reverse complement strand
AATTTTTGCCGTTCTGCCAACCGAATCTGCCGACAAATCATGCCGTAGGGGCGCATTGGATATGCGCCCTGCCGCACCGTCGAGTCGAATTTATCATCGCCGACCGTACAGAGCCGGATGCCAGAGGGAAAGGCTCCCCTTGAGGGGAGCTGGCGCGAAGCGCCTGAGAGGTGTTACCGCACCAAAGGCTTACCGCAGGGGATCGGCGTGTGCACAAGGGCGCTGGCGCGCCGCCGCCCCGTGGGGCGGCACACCTCTCCGTCACGCTGCGCGTGCCACCTCCCCTCAAGGGGAGGCGTTTCGCGTGCAGCTTATGTCTCGTTTTACTTCATTTTCCAAGGAGGGAAACTCTATGAAATACATCTTCATCACCGGCGGCGTGGTCTCCGGCCTTGGCAAGGGCATCTGCGCCGCGTCTTTGGGGCGGCTTTTAAAGCAGCGGGGTCTCCGAGTGCGCAACCAGAAGTTTGACCCCTACCTCAACGTGGATCCCGGCACCATGAGCCCCTACCAGCACGGCGAGGTCTTCGTCACCGACGACGGCGCTGAGACCGACCTGGATCTTGGCCACTACGAACGCTTTGTGGACGAGCGTCTCCCCGGCGCTTCCTCGGTGTCCTCGGGCAAGATCTACTGGAGCGTCCTCTCCCGGGAGCGGGAGGGCGGCTACCTGGGCGGCACCGTGCAGATCATTCCCCACATCACCGATGAAATCAAGCGCCGCATCCATGCCATGGACGCGGCCTGTGTGGACGTGGTCATCTGCGAAATCGGCGGCACCGTGGGCGACATTGAAAGCCAGCCCTATCTCGAGGCCATCCGCCAGGTCATCGCCGAGGAGGGCAAGGGTAATGCCATCTCCATCCACGTGCCCCTCATCGTCCAGGTGCCCGGCTCCGGCGAACTCAAGAGCAAGCCCACCCAGCACTCGGTGAAGGAGCTCCTCTCCGCCGGCATCCAGCCGGACATCCTGGTCTGCCGCACCGACGCCCCCATTCCAGCCGATGTCAGAAGAAAAATCGCGCTCTTTTGTAATGTGTCGGAGAACTGCGTCATCGAAAATGCCACCGCCTCCACCCTCTACGAGGTGCCGCTGCTCTTGGAGCGGGAGGGCTTGGCCGACCGGGTGTGCGAAAAGCTGGGGCTCTCGGTGCCCGCGCCGGATCTCACCGAATGGCGCGCCATGGTGGAGCGCATCCACAGCGCCAATACGCAGGTGGAGATCGCCCTGGTGGGAAAGTACACCCAGCTGCACGACGCCTATCTCTCGGTGGTGGAGTCCCTCTTCCATGCCGGCACGGATCTCGGCGCGGTGGTGAAGATCCGCTGGGTGGAGTCCGAGACCGTCACGCCGGAAACTGCCGCCACACTGCTCGGCGGCTGCGCCGGCATCCTGGTTCCCGGCGGCTTCGGAGACCGGGGAATCGAAGGCATGATCGTCGCGGCGCAGTATGCCCGCACCCACGGCGTGCCGTACCTGGGTATCTGCCTGGGCATGCAAATTGCCGTCATTGAGTTTGCGCGCCACGTGCTGGGCTGGGATGACGCCCACTCGGCGGAGTTCGCCCCAGCCACCATCCATCCGGTGATTCACCTGATGCCCGATCAGCGGGGCATCACAGCCAAGGGCGGCACCATGCGCTTGGGGCAGTATCCCTGTATGCTTTCCGAGGGAAGCCGCGCCCGGGCGCTCTACGGCGCTCAGGAGATCTTCGAGCGCCACCGCCACCGCTATGAGTTCAACAACGACTACCGCGCCGATTTTAAGGCCCATGGCATGGAGTTGGCCGGTACCAGCCCCGACGGGCGGCTGGTGGAGCTCATCGAGCTGCCGGAGCACCCCTTCTTCCTGGCCTCGCAGTTCCACCCGGAATTTTTGAGCCGTCCCAATCGTCCCCATCCGCTGTTCCGCGGCTTCGTGGCCGCAGCACTGGTCACCCCGCGTCCGTAAGGACGGCGCGGGTCGATGTGGGCATCGACCCCTACAGGGCGCAGCGGGATATTCCGCCGTACCCTGTAGGGGCGGATTATATATCCGCCCGTGCCGCAGTGCGTTGTGGGGAAGTCTGCGGGCGCATATACAATGCGCCCCTACAAAACCGGCGCCGCCTCGTTTCCATCGAGGCGGCGCCGGTTGACTTTTTCTATTTCTTTTTCTGATAGGGCGTATTCTCCAGGGGCAGCGAATAGCGCCGCTGGTGATCCAGCCGGTAATAGGCGTCGGCCACAGCGGGCGCCGTGGGAATGGCTGTGATCTCGCCGATGCCGATGGCGCCGCAGGCGATGGGCAAGCCCGGCTTCTCCACCACGATGGCCTCGATCTCCGGGATCTGGTTGGCGCGGAAGAGCCCCAGGGTGCCGAACTTGGCCGTGGGCTTGCAGTCCACCAGCGGGTACTTCTCCGTGAGGGCGAAGCCCAGGGACATGACCACGCCGCCCTCGATCTGGCCTTCGCAGGAGATGGGATTCACGGCCTTGCCCACGTCGTGGGCGGCCACCATCTTTTTAAGCTTGCCGTCCTCGCTGAGAATGCAGACCTGGGTGGCATAGCCATAGGCCACATGGGACACGGGGTTGGGCACCGGCGCGCCCAGGGGATCGGTCTTGGCCAGATATTCGGCGTAGAACTCCCTGCCCTCCAAATCTTGGAGGTTCTTTCCCTCCAGGGCGGCCTTCAAGTCCACGCAGGCACGGCGGCAGGCCTCACCGGTGACAGTGGTCTGTCTCGAGCCGGAGGTGGTACCGGAATCGGGGGCTTCAAAGGTATTGGAGCGGACGTAGACCACCTGATCCCGGGTCAACCCCACGATGGTGCATACGATCTGCACCAGCACCGTGCCGAGACCCTGGCCAATGCAGCTGGCGCCGGCATAGATGACCACCTTGCCGTCCTCGATCTTCAGCCGCACCCGGCCGGTGTCGGGCAGACCCACGCCCACGCCGGCGTTCTTCATGGCGCAGGCAATGCCGGCAAACTCGGCATTTTCGTACTGCTCCTTCACGGCCATCAGCGTCTCCACCAGGCCGGTGGAGTCGTCCACGATCTGGCCATTGGGAAGCGCCTCGCCGGGACGGATGGCGTTGCGCATGCGGATCTCCCAGGGGGAGATGCCGATCTTGTCGGCCATTTCATTGAGGAGGCTCTCCACGGCAAAGCAGGTCTGGGTGACGCCGAAGCCCCGGAAGGCGCCGGCAGGCGGGTTGTTGGTGTAGTACGCCCAGCCGTCGCACTCGAAGTTTTCATAGTGGTAAGGCCCCGCAGCGTGGGTGCAGGCGCGCTCCAGGACGGGGCCGCCCAGGGATGCGTAGGCGCCGGTATCGGCGATGACCTCCACGGCCACGCCCTGGATGTTGCCCTCGTTGTCGCAGCCCATGGAGATCTCAATGTCCATGGGGTGGCGCTTGGGATGGATCAGAATGCTCTCAGCGCGGGAGAGCTTTACCTTCACCGGCCGGCCGGTGAGGTAGGCAACCAAGGCCGCGTGGTGCTGCACGGTCACGTCCTCCTTGCCGCCGAAGCCGCCGCCCACCAGCATGTTTTGAACCTTCACCCGTTCCATGGGAAGGCCGAGCATGGGCGCCGTCTCATGCTGGGTGTCGTAGGCGCTCTGGTCGGCGGAGAGGATCATCACGCTCTCGCCATCCATGTAGGCCACGGCGCACTCCGGCTCTAAGAAGGCGTGCTCCGTCCAGGGCGTCTGGTAGCGGCGGGTGAGGATGTGGGGCGACTTGGCGATGGCCTCGGCGGGGAAGCCCCGCTGGATGTGCTTGTGCGCCATGAGGTTGCCGTCGGGATGCACCAGCGGCGCGCCAGGCACCATGGCCTCCTTGGGGCTCTGGATGGGCGTGAGCACCTCGTAGGACACTTCCACGAGCTTTTTCGCCGCTTCCAAAATCTCCGGCGTCTCGGCGGCGACGATGCAGATGGCGTCGCCCAGGTAGTGGGTCATGCCGCCCACGGGGATCATGGTGTCCCAGTCCTTTTTAAGGTGTCCCACCTTGTTCTGCCCGGGAATGTCTGCGGCGGTGAACACGCCCACCACGCCCGGCAGGGCTTTGGCCTTCTCGGTGTGGATGGCGTTGACGATGGCGCGGGGATAGGCCGAGCGGACGGCGGAGGCATAGATCATGCCGTCCATATAGACGTCGTCGGGGTACTGGCCGTAGCCCAAGACCTTTTCCCGCACGTCCAGCCGGTGGACGGGCTTGCCCAGCGACCAGTCGGGATCCAGGGGCGGAATCTCGCCCTTGCGCTTGAGCTCCGCGGCCAAGCCCATGGCTTTGATGATCTTCACATAGCCGGTGCAGCGGCAGATGTTATTCTTGATGGCGGCGGCGCACTCCGCCTCGGTGGGATTGTCGTTGACATCTAAAAGCGCCTTAGTGCACATGACCATGCCCGGGATACAGAAGCCGCACTGCACCGCGCCTGCCGCGCCGAAGGCGTAGGTATAGAGCTCCTTTTCAAAGTCGGAAAGCCCCTCCACGGTGAGGACGTGCTTCCCCTCCAGCTTGTCGGTCTGCTGAACGCAGGCGCGCACGGGCTTTCCCTCCAGCAGCACCGTACACGTGCCGCAGGCGCCCTCACTACAGCCGTCCTTCACGGAGGTCAGGCGCATCTCATCCCGGAGAAACCGGATGAGCTTCTGATTCTTCTCCACCGTGACCGATGTACCGTTGACAAAAAATGTAGCCATATTGACTCCTCCTGCCCTTGTGGTTGCCGGGCGCACAGCTGCTGGCGGCATGGGGACATAGATTTTCGTGGTTTATTCAATTGTATTGTACCATCTTTCTCCCCCCGAAGCAAGGCGCGCAGCCGTCCCAAGTGCCGAAAATTTCAAAAATTATTTAGCAATACTGACAAACTTTTAGCTCAAAACCGCCTCCTTGTGGAAATTCCCTATTTTCCACAGTTCAAAACAGCGAAATTTTACGCCTTTCATATAAAATGACCGGTTTACAGCGGAACTAAAATGGATTATAATGTAACCAAACGAAAAAGTATGGTTTATGATACTTTTTCTCGCCAAATCATTTGGCGGAAATTGAAGGAGGAAAACGATTATGTCCATCAAAGTTGGTATTAACGGTTTTGGCCGCATCGGCCGCATGGTCTTCCGTGCCACTGTGAACCATCCCGAGATTGAGGTTGTCGGCATCAACGACCTGTGCCCCGCCGATTACCTGGCCTACATGCTCAAGTACGACACCATGCACGGCATCTTCAACGGCACTGTGGAGTCCACCGAGAATTCCATCATTGTCAATGGCAAGGAAATCCCCATCTCTGCCGAGCGCGATCCCGCCAACCTGCCCTGGGCTAAGCTGGGTGCTGAGTATGTTGTCGAGTCCACCGGCCTGTTCCTGACCCAGGAGAAGGCTGCCGGCCACCTGAAGGCTGGTGCCAAGAAGGTCATCATGTCCGCTCCTTCCAAGGACTCCACCCCCATGTTCGTCTGCGGTGTCAACCTGGATCAGTACACCCCCGACATGAACTTCGTCTCCAACGCCTCCTGCACCACCAACTGCCTGGCTCCCATCGCCAAGGTTCTGAACGACAAGTTCGGCATCACCGAAGGCCTGATGACCACTGTCCACTCCACCACTGCCACCCAGAAGACCGTTGACGGTCCTTCCCTGAAGGATTGGCGCGGTGGCCGTGCTGCTGCTGGCAACATCATCCCCTCCTCCACCGGCGCTGCCAAGGCCGTGGGCAAGGTTATCCCCTCCCTGAACGGCAAGCTGACCGGCATGTCCATGCGTGTTCCCACCCTGGACGTCTCCGTGGTTGACCTGACCTGCAACCTGGCCAAGCCCGCTACCTACGAAGAGATCTGCGCTGCCATGAAGGAAGCCTCCGAGGGCGAGCTGAAGGGCATCCTGGGCTACACCGAGGACGCCGTTGTCTCCTCCGACTTCCTGGGCGACACCCGTACCTCCATCTTCGACGCCAAGGCCGGTATTGCGCTCACCGACACCTTCGTGAAGGTTGTCTCCTGGTACGACAACGAGGTCGGCTACTCCAACAAGGTGCTCGAGCTCATCAAGCACATGTACTCCGTCGACCACAAGTAATTTTCCTTCTATCACAGGAAATCATACGGCAAAAAGGCGTCCATCCCAGTTGGGATGGACGCCTTTTTGCCGTATCTTCAAGCTTTCCTTCCTGCCAAGCCTCTGGCGGCCTCAGTCCGATTATTTCACCAGATAGGCAAAACTCCCCAGGGTCGTATAGCGTGAAACGTACCAGCGGGGAATGCGGAAGGGATCTGAGCCGGTGATATAGCCGCCGCTGTCCATGAGAAGGCCGATTTCGTACCGCCCCTCCATGAGCGCCAGGGTGGTCTGGTTGTACTTGCCCGTGGGGAAGCAAAGCACCTGAGAGGGGATGCCGATTTCCTCCAAGATCTTCGCCTGGGACTCCTCCAGCTCTTGGAGCTGCCGCTCCCGGGACTGAACGTCCAGATCCGGGTGGGTGACGGTGTGACTCTCGATGGCCACCAGCCCCGACTGCACCATCTCCCGTGCCTGATCCCAGGTCAAAAAGTTGGGATTTTTGTCCAGGTTCCCGGTGACCACAAAGATGGTGGCCTTCATATTGTACTTTTGTAGGAGCGGGAAGAGCTCTTCGTAGTTATTCTTGTAGCCGTCGTCGAAGGTGAGGAGCACCGGCTTTTCAAAGTCCTCCACGTGGGAGAGATCGGAGAAAAAGATGGGCGTGAAGCCGTTTTCCTGGAGGTATTGGAGCTGCGCCTCCATCTCCGACGGGCGGACGAAGAGCTCCGTGACGCCCCAGGTCTCGTCGCTGACGGCGTGGTACATGAGCACCGGCACGGAGTAGCCTGCGGGGATGTCCCAGCTGGCGGCCTCGTAATAATAGAGGGTTTTCCCGTCTTCGCTGGCCGTGCAGGTGAGTCCCAGCACGTCCTCCAAAAGCGCGAGGGGCGCAAAGAGCAGTTCCCCGCTGCAGTAGACGGCGCCTGGCAAAATGCCGGAAGCAGTGTCGGAAAACCAGATGCCGCTCTTGGCGCGGATCTCCACGCTGCCCTCCGCCCAGGTGAGGGTCACCGTAGCGCCGTCCAGGGTCACTTCTCCGTCCAGTACCTCCGCCAGATCCTGGAGGGCGAAGTAGGGCTCACCGTCCACGGTGACGCTGCTGTAGGTCAGGGGATGCGCCATCACCGTCACCCGGGCATGCGCCTTATTGCCGGGCATGGTGTCCGGCTGGGGCGGCGGCACCTCTTTGGGTTCCGGCTGGGGTTCTGGCTCCGGTGCGGGGGTCTCTTCCGTCGCTGCGGGTTCGGGTGTCGCGGGCGGCTGGGGCTCCGTGGGCACGGCCGGGGCATGGCAGCCCGCCAGCGCCAGGAGAATCGCCACAGCCAGAAGAAGCAGTGCTGCGCGCTTTTTCATGGTGCGTCCCTCTCTCTTTATGAAGTTATGTCTCTAAGGCTGCCAAGGCCACTTGGGCATGCAGGGCGGCAAGCACCGGCAGCGCCGCCTCATCGGGGCAGAAGTGGGAAGCATGGAGGGGTGCGCTGCCGCCCACTCCCAGGTGGTAGAAGCTCCCGGGCACCTGCTGGAGGAAATAACCAAAGTCCTCGGTGGTAAGGGTGGGGGCGGCAAGCACCGTCACGCTTTCCTCTCCCAGCAGCGTCCGCGCTGTGCGCTCCACCAGGGCGGTCTCCGCCTGGTGGTTGAGAATGCCGGGGTAGCCCCAGGTAAATTTCGTCTCGGCGGTCACGCCCATGGCGGAAGCGATCCCCGTTGCCATGGCCTCCACGGCGGCGGTGAGTTTCTTGCGGTTTTCCTCGCCAAAGGAGCGGAGAATGCCCTTGAGCTCGGCGTGATCGGCGAGGATGTTCTCTTGCACGCCGGCGTGGAAGGTGCCCACGGTGAGCACCGCCGTGTCTGTGGGCGCCACCCGCCGGGAGACCAGGGACTGGAGCGCCGTCACCAGCTGCGCCCCGGCCAGAAGGGCGTCTGCGCCTCGCTCCGGCTCTGCGCCGTGGGAGGCAAGGCCGTGGAGGCGGATGGTAAAGGGATTGGAGGCGGCGTAGAAGGCGCCGTAGCGCACGCCCACCTGTCCCACCGGGAGATCCGGCCGGACATGGGCGCCGAAGACGGCGTCCACCCCCGTAAGGCACCCGGCGTCCATCATCCGCTTGGCGCCGCCATCCAATTCTTCGTCGGGCTGGAACAGGAGCCGCACCCGGCCGGAAAACTGCGCCCGGCACAGGAGCTTGGCCGCGCCCAGGAGCCCTGCCACGTGGAAGTCGTGGCCGCAGGCGTGCATCATCCCCGGCACCTGTGAGGAAAAAGGAAGTCCCGTCTCCTCCTGGATGGGCAAGGCGTCCATGTCCGCCCGGAGGGCGACGGTCTTGCCCGGGGCAGCGCCCTCGATGTCGCAGACCACCGCCGTATCCAAAAGCCGCCGGGGCTTGAGCCCCAGGCCGGTGAGGGTTTCCTCAATCAATGCCGCGGTCTCAAATTCCTGGTTTCCATGCTCTGGATGGCGGTGAATCTGCCGCCGCAGGCTCTGAATCCAGGGAAAATCCGCCTGGGCTTCCTTTAGAAGTTCCATGACCCCTCTCCCTTCAGCTTGTCCACAAAGGCACTTAGGCGGTCAAGCCCGGCGGCGAGCACTGCGTCGTCACAGCAATAGCTCAACCGGATGTGCCCTTCGCCGCCGAAGCAGAACCCCGGCACCGCGGCCACCCCGGCCTCGGCAATCATCCTGCGGCAGAAGTCGCCGGAGGAAAGGCCGGAGGGGGAGATATCCGGGAAGATATAGAAGGCGCCCTCGGGCTTGACCACGGAGAGCCCCATCTCGGAAAGGCGCGCCAGGGCGAAGTCCCGGCGGCGGCGGTAGGTCTCCACCATGAGGGTGGGATCCTCCCTCAGCGCCGCCCGGCAGGCCTCCTGGACGAAGGACACCGTGGAGACCACGTCATACTGGTGGAGCTTCTCCAGCTGCCGCTTCACCGGGCGGTCGGCCATGAGATAGCCCACCCGCCAGCCGGTCATGGCGTAGGGCTTGGAAAAGCTCTGAATCACCACCACCCGATCCTTGAGATCAGGGTAGAGGGTGGAGAACTGGGGGCAATCCGTGCCATAAAAGAGCTGACGGTAGACCTCGTCGCAGATCACAAACAAGTTGTATGTTTTTGCCAGCGCCGCCACTGCCGCCAGGCTCTCCCGATTTAACACACAGCCGGTGGGGTTGTTGGGCGAGCTGAGCACGATGGCCTTCGTTCTGGGGCTCACCGCCCGGGTGAGCATGTCCTCGGTGAGCTGGAAGTCTGCCGGGGCGGTGTCCACCGGGACGAAGACGCCCCCGGCCAGCCCCACAATGCACTGGTAGAGCACAAAGGCCGGAGTGGGGACGATGACCTCGTCCCCCGGCTCGAGCATGCCCATAAGGGCAGTGAAGAGCCCCTCGGTGGCGCCCACGGTGACGATGATCTCGTCGGGGGCATAGGAAAGGCCATGGGTCTTTTGCTCAAAGGCCGCGATGTCGGAAAGCAGGGCGGCAGCGCCGTTGTTGGGGATATAGTGGGTTTCGCCGCGATCCAGGCTCTCCTTGGCTGCCAGGGAGACGGCGGGCGGCGTGGGAAAGTCCGGCTCTCCCAACGTCAAAGAGATGCAGCCCGGGGTCTCGGCAGCCAGCCTTGCAAATTCCCGGATGGCGCTCCGGGGCGAGGCCACCAGGTGGGGATTGAGACGCTTCTCCATGGCTCAGAGGGTGCGCAGGGCGTCGAGAAGCTCGGTTTTGCCGCTGGTGGTGCCGTCCTTCATTTTGATGACCTTGGCAGGGACGCCGGCCACCACGGCATTTGCCGGGACGTCGGCGATGACCACCGAACCGGCGGCCACCACGGCGCCCTGCCCCACGCGGACGCCCTCGATGACCACGGCGTTGGCGCCGATGAACACATCGTCCTCGATGATCACCGGCGTGGCGCTGGCGGGCTCGATGACGCCGGCCAGAACGGTACCCGCGCCGATGTGGCAGTGCTTACCCACGGTGGCGCGGCCGCCCATGACCACGCCCATGTCGATCATGGTGCCCTCGCCCACCACGGCGCCGATGTTGAGGATGGCGCCCATCATGATGACGGCGTTCTTCTCAATGGTCACCTGTTCGCGGATGATGGCGCCGGGCTCGATGCGTGCCGGGACGTCCTTCAGATCCAGCAGGGGGATGGCCGAGTTGCGGCAGTCGTTTTCCACCACCAGGTCGGCAATCTTATCCTGGTTGGCCTCGAGAATGGGCTTTAAGTCCTTCCAGTCGCCGAAGACGATCTTGTCCCCGGCACCGAAGACCTTGGCAGCGCCATAGTCGATGGCCTCTTTTTCCTTGACATAGAGCTTCACCGGCGTCTTCTTCTCCGCCGTTGCGATATAGTGGATGATCTCCTGTGCGTTCATGGGCTATTCCTTTCCACCGAGCATGGTATCCATATTGTAAAATCCCGCGCTTTTCCCCACCAGGTATTCCGCTGCCCGGAGGGCGCCCTGGGCAAAGAGCATGCGGTCGTAGGCTTCGTGCTTGAGCGTGATGGTCTCGGTGCCGGTGCTCAGGAGCACCTCGTGGATGCCCACGGTGTTGCCCAGGCGCAGGGAGTGAAAGCCAATTTCCTCCTTGGTGCGCTTGCAGGTGCCCTGGCGGCCAAACTGGTAGGTGGCCTCGGGACGGACGGACTTGATGCCCTCGGCCAGCATCAGAGCAGTGCCGCTGGGGGCGTCGATCTTCTGATCGTGGTGGATCTCCACGATCTCAACCTCCGCGTCGGGAAGGGTCCTGGCTGCCTCCTTGGCAAGGTTCACCAGCAGCGCCACGCCCACGGACATGTTGCCCGAGTAGAATACCGGGATCTCCCGGGAAGCCTCGTCAATGGCAGCGCGCTCCTCGGGGGTGTGGCCGGTGGTGCAGATCACCACCGGCAGCTTCCGCGCCTTGGCATAGTCCAGAAGTGCGCCCACCGCGCCGTGGAAGGAAAAATCAATCATGACGTCCGCCGCGCCCTGGTACTCGGGCAGGGCGTAAAACTCCCGTTTTTCCGGGCAGGTGGTGAGCTCAGGGCTCACCGCGGCGGCCAGGGTGCAGCCGGGGGTGGTTTCCATCAAGGACAGGAGCTTTTGCCCCATGCGCCCGGTGGCGCCGTGTACGATAATCTCCATGGCTGCCACCTCAGACCATCAAGCCCTGGCGGCGCATCTCGTCCAGAAGCACCTGGCGATGCTGGTTCTCCATGGGCGTCAAGGGCAGGCGCAGATAGTCCTCGCAGAAGCCCATGGCAGCCATGGCAGCCTTGACGGGGATGGGGTTCACCTCGGAGAAGAGGGCGCGGATGAGCTTGAGATACTTGCACTGCATCTCGGCGGCGCCGGAAACGTCCCCGGCGAAGAACTTGTGGCACAGCTCCGACGTCTCCTTGGGCAAAAGGTTAGAAAGCACCGAGATGACGCCCTGGCCGCCCATGGAGAGGATGGGCACGATCTCGTCGTCGTTGCCGGAGTAGATGTCCAGCTTGTCGCCCAGCAGCGCCTTGGTCTCCACAATGGCGGAGATGTTGCCGTTGGCCTCCTTGATGGCGGCGATATTGGGGTGCTCGGCCAGCTTCACATAGGTGGCCGGCTGGATGGCCGTGCCGGTGCGGGAGGGAACATTATAAATAATGAGGGGCTTGGTGGAGGCGTCGGCGATGGCGTTGTACATGGCCACCAGGCCGTTCTGGGTGGCCTTATTATAGTAGGGCGTCACCACCAGGCAGGCGTCGGCGCCGGCCTGGCAGGCAAAGCGGGTGAGGTCGATGGCGTAGGCCGTGTCGTTGGAGCCGGTGCCGGCGATGACGGGCACCCGGCCGGCAGTGCGCTCCACGGTGAAGGCGATGGCGTCCCGGTGCTCCTGGTCGGTGAGGGTGGAGCCCTCGCCGGTGGTGCCGCAGATCACCAGGGCGTCGATTCCCTGGTCAATCTGCCAGTCGATAAGCCGCCCCAGCTGGGCAAAATCAATGCCGTCGGCGGTAAGGGGGGTAATGAGGGCTGTGGCTGCGCCTCGAAAGATCGGTTCCTTGGTCATGGTATCAGACTCCTTTTCCATGGGGTTTAAAAAACAGCAGCCGACGGAGGCCGGCTGCTGTTCAGAATCGGGGGAGGAATCCACCCGTTCCCTGAAAGTAGCTCTCCGCTTGCGCGACAGTCGAAGAGATATTCTCCCTCCGCCCAGCACCGCCTTCCACCTCGGCGGCCTTCGGCGGTGGTGCCTTTCGCAAGCGGTACAGGCTTGTGAAGCCCTCCCGCCGCTTGTTACTCTTCAACACCGCGCCTCTACTCTCTTTGTTTACTTAATGAGATCGTATCATTTCTTGGGGGAATTGTCAATGGTCTGCCGCAGATTTCCGCGCCGGCCGCATGCTGATACAGTTTATTCATATTTCTTTCAAAAAATGTTCGATTTTTCGTTACCGGTCGTTCAAGATTTCCCGGGGGAAATCCTGTATTATATAGCCATCAGGACGGAACAACAAAGCCTCCTGTCATGATAGATGCAAGTTTTCTCTTTCTCCTCTCTTTTCTTCTTTCTCTTTCTCTCTCTTAAACGCAGGCCGCCCGGTGATCCCGGGCGGTTTGCGTTTT
>ERZ1643251.4223-NODE-4223-length-12647-cov-5.750874_pt1 | contig 12647 bp, 12 predicted proteins | sample MGYA00579261_ERZ1643251 | MGnify/ENA primary metagenome ERZ1643251 (study PRJEB29033, sample SAMEA4952267) | chicken gut metagenome | biome: Broiler Chicken; feature: Gastrointestinal Tract; material: Caecum | place: Ireland | collected 2018 | study: Broiler... | reverse complement strand
TCTTGTCAAACGTTGTATGCTGGCTTTAAGGCGCAAAATTGACTCTTCTTTTCCAAGCAGATACAACATTTCAGCAGCACCGCCTGGGGTCACCGTGTTTGCAGTCACTGCAATGCGGACAGGCCACATGAGTTTGCCAAGTTTCATCTCATGGTCGGTGGCATATTTTGCAAGCAAGTGGTTTAATTTTTCAACCTCAAAATCTGCGCTGGCAAGAAGTGGGAACAAATCTTTCAAAATATCCAGTGACGCTTGCTTGTCCAGTTTATATTTTGCATTTTCAAAAAGTTTTGAGTCCAATTTGAAATTATCCAAAAATTCAAACAGTGGTTGAATATCACTAAATTTGTTTATACGTGACTGTGCCAGGGTGGATGCAAACTCCCATTTTTGCTGTATGAATTTTGGCAAATTTTTGGTATAAGGCAAACTTTTTTCAACAAAGGTTTTGTGGTCCAACTTTTGGATGTACTGAGCATTGAACCAGTCCAATTTTTTGTAGTCAAAAATTGCATCGCTTTTGACAATGCCGTCGATATCAAAATGCTGGATGAGTTCGTCAAGAGAGAAGAGTTCTTGCTCGCTCTTTGGGTTCCAGCCAAGAAGTGAGATGTAGTTGACGATTGCCTCGCTTAAATAGCCTTCTTCAAGCAAATTGTTGAAACTCACAGAGCCGTGACGTTTGCTGAGTTTGCTGACACTGCCATCTTCGTTTCTGCCCATGATAGTAGAAAGGTGAATGGTCTTTGGTGGTTGCCACCCAAAAGCTTCATACAAAAGTTGGTATTTTGGTGTTGAAGAGATATATTCCTTGCCACGGATGACGTGGGTGATATTCATAAGGTGATCGTCCACCACATTTGCAAAGTTGTATGTAGGCATACCGTCACGTTTGAGCAGCACTTGGTCATCAAGGCTGTCATTTTCCACAGTTATGGTGCCATACACTTCGTCATGGAAGGTGGTGGTGCCTGTTAGTGGAACTTTTTGTCTTATGACATATGGCTTTTTCTCGTCAAGGTTTTTTTGGATTTCCTCCAGACTCAAATTCCTGCAATGTCTGTTGTAGCCAAAGCCTTGCTCTTCGTTTTCATCTTCATCGCAAAAACAATAGTACGCATGTCCACTCTCCACAAGCATATGTGCGTATTTAGCATAAATCTCTTTTCTTTCACTTTGAACATAAGGGCCATACTCTCCACCAACATCAGGGCCTTCATCGTGCTTTAAGTTGGCGATTTTGAGTGTGTCATATATGACTTTTGTCGCGCCCTCAACATAACGTTTTTGGTCGGTGTCCTCAATTCTTAAAATAAACTTGCCACCGTTGTGCTTTGCAAAAAGATAAGCAAACAGTGCAGTGCGTAAATTTCCTATGTGCATATAGCCCGTTGGGCTTGGTGCAAAACGTGTTCTAACTTCCATAATTAACCTCACAATATGATATAATCATGGCATTTTTTTGTCAAGGCTTTTTGGCATATGTACATAATGGAATACATATCTTATTTTGAGGCAAACGGTGTTTAATTTTTTTAGTGAACTTATTGCAGATTATGGTCTTGAAATTGATGGTGTGAGTAGTTTCAACATCATCAATATGTCCAACAAACTCGTCTACATCGAGGGGCAAAAAGGCGTGGTCAAAATATCCAGTGAAAGCATGTCCATTCGCATAAAGGGTGGGCTAGTGGAGGTGCTTGGACAAAATCTGAAGCTGAAAAAAATAAGTGGAAGCACTGTTTGCATTGTTGGAAAAATCGAGAGCATAGAGAGTAAATAATGTATAAATTTGAAATTTCTCCCAGAAACACTGAAAGGGTCATAAGTAAACTCTCAACTAAATATACCATTTTTGATGTCACAAAATCAGAGGAAAAGGTGACATTTTGTTGTCATGACAAGGACAGGAAGAACATACTCAAAACTCTCAAATTCATGGGGCTCGACAAAACGGCATACAAAGCGGTCAAAATGACTGGGATTTTCAAACCCTTTTGCAGTGTGGGCATAGTGCTTGGGCTTGTGGTGAGTGCTGTGCTTTGGATAGTATCAAGTTTTTTTATAACCGATGTGATAGTCATGGGTGACATCGATTTCACAGAGCAGAAGATTTATGAAACACTCAAGCAAAACAATATTCAAAACCTTATGTTTAAGTCCAGTGTGGACATAAAAAAGCTTGAAAACGCCATCGAAAGCATAGATTATGTCAGTTACGTTAGCATTGTCATACGGGGCAATGTACTTATAATAAATGTGAGGGAGCAACTCACCAACTCTGAAATAGTCAATTCTGGAAATTTTGCACCACTTGTATCCGTATATGATGGCATGATAACTTCCATAAAACTCATTCAAGGTACCTTAGCTGTTGGTGTGGGGGATATTGTGAAGGTTGGCGACATACTCGTCTATCCATATTCCACCGACAGCAATGGCGACACCCGAAGCGTTCAGCCACTTGCAGATGTTGTGGCAGATGTGTACATCACTTCCTCTTTGACGGTGTACGACCAAAGCATTGAAAAAAACTACACGGGAAATGTCATCAAAAACTACCAAATTTCATTTTTGGGCTTGCCACTTTACAGTGTTGAAAATGAGGTAAGCTATGAGCATTATGACGTTGAAAGTAAAGAGGTCTACATTTCTGACACGCTTCTTCCAATTAAAATAAAGTATGACGAATACCACGAGTACACGGAAAGCTACATTGACACCAACTTTGCTGAAAATGAACAAATCTATGCCATGCAAACACGTGAAATTGCCTTGCTAAATGTGAAAAATTATGACATAATTAAAAATGAAAGCTATGTTGTGCGTGACTTTGATGGCTATCACGTCATTGAATTCACAATCACGGCTAGCAAAAAAATAGCATAGGGTGAACATGAAAATTAACTTTAACGGCTTAAAAGACAAAGAGTTGACACAAAACATCTCAAAAATTTTTGAAATCGCATTAAAAAAGACGCACACAAAGAAAAACATCTCCGTCAACATCACTTTTGTCTCTCAAAGAGAGATAAGGCGCCTAAACAATGAGTTTAGGGGTATTGACAGGGTCACTGATGTACTTTCTTTTCCACTTTTTGAAAGTGATGAGTTGAAAGTCAGCGAGATGCTGGACGAAGGCACGCAAAGCGATATAGGTGACATAGTTATTTGCAAAGTGCGTGCAAAAGAGCAGGCGACAAATTTTGGACATTCAATATTGCGCGAGATCTGCTTTTTGAGTTTGCATGGTTTGTTGCATCTTTTAGGTTACGATCACATGACAAGTGAAGAAGAGAAAGTCATGTTCACGCTTTCAGATAAAATTTTAAAAGAGGCGAAAGTCAACAGATGAAGTATAAATTTGGGTACATTGCAGTAGTTGGCAAACCAAATGCAGGTAAAAGCACGTTGGTCAATTTTTTGACCAAAAACAAGGTTGCGATTGTCTCTCCAAAAGCTCAAACCACAAGAAATAACATCCTTGGCATTTTGACAACGCAAACTTACCAACTTGTGTTTATTGACACCCCTGGTGTGCATAAATCTAAAAATGCACTGGACAAGTTCATGAACAAAAACATTCGCAGTGCTCAAAGCGGCGCAGATATTATTGTATACGTCATTGATGCGACAAAAAAAATAGGGCAAGAGGAAATTGACTATATAAAAAACTTAAAACAAAAATTTGATGTGCCTGTGGTCGTGGTTTTAAATAAGGTGGACATTTTCAAAAAGGAAAACCTTTTGCCAATGATATCAGTTTTGGCACAGTCATGCTCTGTGGATGAAATTTTGCCAATCAGTGCCAAGCAGGGGGAGAATACAGAAAAACTTTTAAACCTCTTTCTTGACTTTCTTCCAGGAAGTGAACAAAAAAACTTTGCCTATGACGAAGATTATTACACCGACAAATCGCTTAAGTTTATTATAAGCGAGATTGTGAGAGAAAAGCCATTATATTATCTCAACGATGAAATACCTCATGGAATAAGTGTCAACATCACAAATTTCACTCAAAAACCAAATTTATGCGTAGTTGAGGCTGACATAATTTGCGAAAGAGACAGCCACAAAAGCATCATTATCGGCAAAAAAGGTAGTATGATAAAAAAAATAGGTGAGAGCGCAAGGAAAGACATTGAGGACATCACTCAAACCCAAGTCCTTTTGAAACTTTTTGTAAAAGTGAAGAAGGATTGGCGAGAAAACTTAAACTTTTTGACGGAATTTGGATACAAAAATGAAGATTTGTAAATTTTTTCTTTGTTTTTGCATATAGTAATAGTATAATGAAGATGTAAAGTCGACATACAAAAAGGTGAACTATGGAAAAATTTGTTTCGGACAATGCAAAAAAACTTTGGTATATATTTTCAAGTACTGGAAATGTGAATGTATATCTTTTGTATTTTGCTGTTCAACATAGTGATGAAAAGGTATTGGACTTTTACGCAAACGAACAGTTGCAAGATCAGGGAATGGAATTATAGTGGGTAGTATAAAAGTCAAAGCCATCGTAATTGGCAGTAGTGACTATAAGGAAAAGGACAAGCGTGTAACTTTATTTTCGCTTGAAAAGGGCAAAATTTATGGTGTATTGCGTTCAGTCAAATCACCAAAAGCAAAGTTAAAATTTGCCAAAGAGTTATTTTGCTTTGGTGATTTTTTTATTGAAACACCTTCCAATGTCATCACTGGAGTTGATGTTCAAAACAATTTTTTTGAACTCAGCCAGGACATCGACAAATATTACATCGCCTGTGCCATTTTGGAGGTAGTAAACACCGTCGCTGGAGAAGGCGTGGAGAATACACCCTTGTTTTTAGAGACATTAAAAGCGCTTGGAACAATAGCCTATGGCAATGTCAACGACAAGTATGTTTTGATAAAATATTTGCTTTCAATTTTTTCTGCCATGGGGTATCGTTTGGCGATGGACGCATGCTCTGTCTGCGGAGAAAAATTTTCTGGAAAAAGATATCTTAATCTAGACTTTGGAGAAATTGTTTGCCTGGGCTGCAAAGCGGCAAATTGCATTGAGGTATCGTCAAGGGTAGGCACTGCGCTTAAACTTCTAAATACCACAGATTATAAAAAATTATCCACACTAAAACTTGCCAAAGGCAGCGAGGATGAAGTGCTGAACATTTTAAATATCAATTTTGATAGGCGATTTAACAAAAAATTGAAGTTACTATAAAAATAAGCATAATTTATTTGCTTATTTTTTTTTAATGTTTTAAACTATCTAAGTTTGAAAAATGGAGGAAAAATGACAAAATACGTTTATCTTTTTAGTGAGGGAAACGCATCAATGCGTAACCTCCTTGGTGGCAAAGGTGCAAACCTTGCAGAAATGACCAATATCGGACTTCCAGTGCCACAGGGATTCACTGTCACGACGGAAGCCTGCACAAAGTATTATGATGATGGCAAAAAATTGAGTGACGAAGTGATCGCACAAGTTCAAGAAGGACTTAAAAAACTAGAAGAGATCACCGGCAAAAAGTTCGGCGACAAAAAAAATCCACTTCTTGTTTCTGTACGTTCGGGCGCAAGAGCATCCATGCCTGGCATGATGGATACAATACTCAATCTTGGTATAAATGATGAAGTTGTTGTTGGACTAAGCGAACTTACTGGCAATGAACGTTTTGCTTATGATAGTTACAGAAGATTTATTCAGATGTTTAGTGATGTCGTCATGGGACTTGACAAGTCAAGATTTGAAAGAATTATTGACGAAATGAAAGAAGCCCGTGGCATCAAACTTGACATTGAATTTTCTGCCGAAGATCTAAAAGAAATGGTTGCAAAGTTTAAAGAATTTTACAAAAAAGAAATGAATTGCGACTTTCCTACAGATCCAAAGACACAACTTATTGAGGCTGTTAAAGCCGTGTTTAGATCATGGGATAATCCAAGAGCCAATGTCTATCGCCGTATGAATGATATCCCATCAAGTTGGGGTACTGCTGTAAATGTTCAAACCATGGTTTTTGGCAATATGGGCGAAACCAGTGGAACAGGTGTTGCGTTTACACGTAATCCTGCAACTGGCGAAAAGAAGTTGTTTGGCGAATATCTTATGAATGCACAGGGCGAAGATGTTGTGGCTGGTATAAGAACACCAAATCCTATCTCAACCCTTGAACAACAAAATCCAGAGATTTACAAACAATTTACTGAAATTTGTGAAATTTTGGAAAATCATTACAACGATATGCAAGATATGGAGTTTACAATTGAAAAGGGTAAACTTTATATGCTTCAAACAAGAAATGGTAAACGTACAGCCAAAGCTGCCCTTAAAATTGCTGTTGATCTTGTAAATGAGGGCAGAATAAACAAAGATCAAGCATTGCTCATGCTTGACCCAAAACAACTTGATGCATTGCTTCATCCAACTTTTGATGAAGTCGACCTAAAAAATGCAGAAGTAATCGCACATGGGCTTCCAGCTTCACCAGGCGCAGCAACTGGTAAAATTGTTTTCACAGCAGAGAGGGCAAAAGAGCTCAGCAGTAATAAAGAGAAAGTCGTTCTTGTTCGTCTTGAAACTTCACCAGAAGATATCGAGGGCATGGCAGTTAGCCAAGGAGTTTTGACTGCTCGTGGCGGTATGACATCGCATGCGGCAGTTGTCGCTCGTGGAATGGGAACTGCTTGTGTTGCTGGATGTGGCAGCCTTTCGGTGGATGAAGAAAATAAGACATGTACAATTTCAGGAAAGACATATCACGAAGGTGATGAAATCGCCTTTGATGGTTCCACAGGAAATGTTTATGGCAGAAAAATAAACACAAAACCAGCCGAAGTTTCTGGAGACTTTGCCAAAATTATGGAGTGGGCAGATAAGGCACGTAGATTACAAGTTCGCACAAATGCCGACAATCCTCGTGATGCAGAAGTAGCCTATAACTTTGGGGCAGAGGGAATAGGCCTGTGCAGAACAGAGCATATGTTCTTTGAAGCAGATCGTATCCCAGCAGTTAGAGAGATGATTGTTTCCTCCACCGTAGAAGAGAGAGAAAAGGCACTTAGTAAGCTTCTTCCTATGCAGAGAAAGGATTTCATAGGTCTATACAAAGCAATGAAAGGTAAACCAGTAACGATAAGATTTTTGGATCCACCTCTACATGAGTTTTTACCTCACACAGATGATGAAATTCGTGATCTTGCAAAGGATATGGGCTTGACTTTTGAAAAACTCAAACATACTGTTGAAAGTTTGCATGAATTTAACCCAATGATGGGTCATCGTGGACTTAGACTTGCTGTGACATATCCTGAGATTGCAAGAATGCAAACTCGTGCAGTGATCGAGGCAGCGCTCACAGTAAAAAGAGAAGATGGTTATGACATCCATCCAGAGATAATGATTCCACTCACTTGTGAATCAAAAGAATTCAATTATGTTCGTGACATTGTGGCACAAACTGCAGATGAGGTAATCAAGGCTAGTAGTGAAAAACTAGACTATAAGATTGGTACCATGATTGAAATTCCTCGTGCAGCACTCACAGCTGACGAAATTGCCAAGACTGCAGAGTTCTTCTCATTTGGAACAAATGACTTAACTCAAATGACATTTGGCTTTAGCCGTGACGATGCTGGTAAGTTCTTGGATGCTTATTATGACAAAAAACTTTTTGATAACGATCCATTTGCTCACGTTGATGAAAAAGGGGTTGGCAAACTTGTTGACATGGCTGTTAAACTTGGCAAATCCACACGTCCTGACATTAAACTTGGTGTCTGTGGCGAACACGGTGGAGATCCTCAATCAATCGATTTCTTCCACAGAGTTGGACTAACCTATGTCTCATGTTCACCATACAGAGTGCCAATTGCACGCCTCGCAGCAGCGCAAGCGGCAATTAGGAACAAATAATATTGTTTTATGATTTCAGAAGTACTCGTAAAAGTTAAACTTTATCGAGTACTTTTTTAATATTATTGTTATTGACAAAATTGTCAAAAAATGATAGCATAATAATGCATTTTATTCGACCATTCCAATTTGCGTTTTTTGTGAGAATTTATATTCTAAGAATGGCAATCTTGATACGCAATTTATTTGCTGTTAAAATTGTCGTAGAAAAAAAAGGAGGTAAATTCAACAGCAAAAAACATTTTTTTTAGGAGGAATATATGGAAGAATTAAGAACAATAAACACAACACTTACATTATTTTTTAAAGACAATCAGATTTTACTTGGCGAAAAGAAAAGGGGTTTTGCAAAAGGCACATTAAATGGCATAGGAGGCAAGCAGGACGAAGGTGAAACCATTGACCAGGCAATGGTAAGAGAATGCCAAGAGGAAATTGGTGCAACTCCTGTAGATTATGCCCTGATAGGCAAAATTCATTTTGACGTATGGTACAAGGGTGAGCATGTGAATATGTACATGCATATCTACACTTGTACAAAGTTTGATGGTGAAATTGTGGAAACCGAGGAAATGTTTCCAAGGTGGTACGATATAGATAAAATACCATATGAAAAAATGCTTGCCGATGATCTTTTGTGGCTACCTATGGCGCTTGAAGGAAAGCACTTTGTGGGGAAAGTTGCTTTTGACAATAATATGAATATGCTAAGCCATGACTTTCATGAAATTGACAGTTGAGTATTGACTTTGAGTGTAAACTATGATACATTTAAATCATATTGTTAATGATAGGAGATTATTGATGAGAAAGTTTAACAAGCAATATTTATACGACGTAAAAATGTTCAAAGATGAGGACAATTTATTAAGAGAAACAGGCAAAGTTAAATTTAAAGATTTATCAAAAGAAGACTTGGTTTATCTATTTGAGGAAGCAGTTATCAAAGAAAGACTTGAATATGGTGTTAAATGTCAATTAGTAAATACTTTGGAAAGAAAAAAAGAATATGAAAAATTGTATAGAAAAGAACAAGATAGATTAGAATCATATTCAAAGCTTGTAAAATTGTTAGCACGCCTTATCAAGGTAAACAAAGAAGACAAGTATAACAAAATTTTTGCAGGAATCATTGAAGATTATTTGGGTGATATCACTTACATTGATATGTACTATGATGAAAATTTTGATCCTTATTGGGATGAGTACTATTGTCCTCGTCAGCAACATGTTAATCACAATAAAGTGGGCTCATATATCATTGATACAAAACGTGATAATGTGCCTCAAGATCTTATCAATTCACTTGAAAAACTATACGAAACACTTTCAAAACCTAAGCTTAAAGACAAATATGCAAAAGAAATTGAAAAAAATATTTATAAAGACTCAATTAAATTTAATGAAGAATTAATTAAATAACAATTATCGGGTGCTTTCTGGTGCTCGATTTTTTTAAAACATATTTGCCTGTTTGCGATTTAATGTGGTATAAATAACTTGGATGGATATATGGAAGTAATAACAATAGGCGAAAAATTTGATAACCAAAAATTCGATTTTAGAGAGACATGTTTTGGAATATGTGAAAGAAATGGAAAAATTTTATTAATAAAAAATAATAAAAAAAATGAAATATCTATGGTCGGGGGAGGCATAGAACGAGGAGAAAGCCAAATAGATTGTCTAACTTTCAGTCACAAATAGCGCTCCAACTGAAGATGGCAATATCCCAGTATGGATTTCAGTTCATGATGTAAAAGATATATTGCCTTTACCATACCAAAGAGAGGCAATGAAAAGATATATATCATCCCAAAAATCAAATTGATTTATTATTTTTAAATTTTATGAGTTAGTTTTATGAAAAAGATATTTTTAATAACAGGTCCTGCAGGTGTTGGGAAAAGCACAATTTCAAAAAAAATTGCAGAAAATTTAGAAAAAAGTATATTGATTGAAGGTGACGAAATATACAACCTTGTTGTGGGTGGTTATGTCAGTCCCTGGAAGCAAGGCAATCATCTGAGATTGTTTTGGAATAATTGTAAAAGCATAATTGAAAATTCAATCAAAGAAGGTTTTGATGTGGTCTTTAATTATGTCTTAGATAAGGAACAAATTAAAGATATAAAACAAAATTTTCCCTTTTGTGAAATTAAATTTGTTTGTTCGATGGTCGACGAAGCAACTATTGTTCAAAGAGACAAATTAAGACCAATTGATTGTCAAATGGGAGAAAGGTCATTAATTTTATTGCAAGAGATGAAGGATGAGAATTTTAGCGACGATAATATTTTAGATACGAGCCACCTGACTATAGAGCAATCATATATGGAAATTTTGAATAACAATAGGTTTATTATTTAGGTATTTGGCGACTTAGCTCATTCCTTTATTTATAATAGTTGACATTTTTATTTAAGTTTGCTATACTAATAAAAGGAGGATGCATATGGTTATTAACATTAACAATTCAGAAAGTTTTGATGATGGTTGCTGGCAAGTAGCAAATGGACAAGATGCTTGTTAGTATTTAGAAGTGGGCATACCACTTCTTTTTCTTATGCAGGAGTTTTTATGGAATATCAAATCAACGATGATGTATGTATTAAAAATCACGATAAAGGTTTTGAAGTTTATGATAATCGTAACGGTAATTATATAATTTTTGATGAGAAGAATGCCGTTGTAGCAAATTTGATTCTTCAGGGTTTATCAATGACTAAGGTTATAAAATGCATACAAGAATACTTTCATTGTGGTAAAATTGAAAGTCTTAAAATCAGAAATAGTGTTTTGTATTTATTGATTAAAGGTGGCTTTGTGAAGTCAAAGACAAAAATTAATTATAAAAATTCTTTTTTATATGTAAAAAGTTGTCTGATAGAAATTATTAATGTATGTAATTTTAGATGTTCTCATTGTTATGTGGATAAAAATAAAATCAAATATATAACTTATGAAAATATAGTCAGTTTAGCAAAAGAATTAAAAAGAGCTAAATGTAATTTTATAACCTTGACTGGTGGTGAAATTTTTATTCATAAAGATTTTATAAAAATATATAAGTATTTATATAAACAGGGCTTTGTTATCAATTTAAATACAAATGGATATAATTTAACTAAACAAATTCTTGATTGCTTGAGCAAATATAAACCATATTCTATAGAAGTATCATTATACGGATATGATGAAACCTCTTATAGTGAATTTACTGGAATAAAAAATTCGTTTTGTACTGTTGATAAAAATATTGAAATGTTAATTAATAAAGGTATTGATGTTAAAACAAAGAGTATAATTTCGAATTTAAATAAGTCATATTTTGACAAAATTAAAGCATATTCTAAAAAATTTAATAATAGTTTTAGATCAGATTATTTAATTTTTCCCCAAATGGGCAAGTGTCAAAAAATAAATCCCCAACAAATATCCGTACCCGAAATTATAAGTTATTTGTCAAAGCAAAATAATGCTGAAAAAAAATTTTTAAAAATTTTCAGCCAGACAAAACAGAATGATCGCATTTTTAAGTGTAAACAAAATGATGATTCACTATTTATAGATTCTTCTTTGCATGTTTGTATGTGTGTTTGTCTACAAAATGAATATCAGGTTTACAAAAAAGGAAATTTATTGGAATGCGTATACAATCTTCAAAAGATAAAAACTAGATTGTATTCTAAAAAAGCAAAATGCAGAAATTGTCCCTATATCTCTCTGTGCAGATATTGTCCTGCAAAATTTTATTTATCAACAGGATCTTATGAAATACCTTCAAATTTTTATTGTGAACTGGGAGTAGAAATCTACAATAAATTTGTAAAAGGCTTTAAATTTCATCATGAAAAATTTTTATCAGAATATCAATTGGACTTGTGCTTTGAGATAATAAAAGACAATATGATCGAACTTGGTTATAATGTAACCGAAAATGATGGTAAAATTTGGAAAAATAATGTATATACAAATGCCCAAAATGAAAACAATGACTTTATAATAATATATAATAATGGCAAGATTTGTGGCTTTGTTATTATTGAAAAAGGAGAAAAGGTATTTATTAATGAAGTCCAACTATCTAAACAAGTTAAAAATACAAGACTCATCTTGGAAATCATAAAATATATATTTTATTATCCATCTTATCAGCAATTTAATGAGATTTATTTTAATATAAATAATCAAAACCAAATGAGCAAAAAAACTTTTACGCATTTGGGAGGAGAATGCGTTTCGTCATCAGAAAAATCTAGCCAGTATAAATTGACAAGAGATAAAGTTCAGCAATATCTTCAAAAACTGTTAAAATAATAAGCAAGTCAAAATAGGACTTGCTTAATTTTTTGGTGCGTCCATCAGGGCTCGAACCCGAAATCTAAGTTCCGAAGACTTATGTGATATCCATTTCACCATGGACGCAAGTTTTGTCAACGAGCCAAACAAAATAAAATTGTTTGCAAGTTGACTTGTTGAATTAGGGGTTTTATATAGTGAATTCATCAGTAAAGTTTTGGCTAGCTGTCAATTTTGCGTTATATATAAATTTTTCTAAATTTTCACCATCTAAAAGCTTACTTTTTTCCAGTATTGCTAAAAAGTTACTTGAATATAGCATTTTATTTTGGGTTTTTACATCTATTTTATTAAAATAATTTGATAATATTTCCAATGAATTTTGATTTTTTTCTTTTAACAATTGTTTTATAATACCTACATAAAAATATTCTGACGCCTGCATTTG
>ERZ1643251.4222-NODE-4222-length-12647-cov-19.797411_pt1 | contig 12647 bp, 8 predicted proteins | sample MGYA00579261_ERZ1643251 | MGnify/ENA primary metagenome ERZ1643251 (study PRJEB29033, sample SAMEA4952267) | chicken gut metagenome | biome: Broiler Chicken; feature: Gastrointestinal Tract; material: Caecum | place: Ireland | collected 2018 | study: Broiler... | reverse complement strand
TCATAACACTTTTTATTCCAACTTCTTCACCAAGTTGCTTGTCTATTTCTTCTACAGTATAACCTTTATCTTTACAATATCTAGTATACATCCTAAGAAGCATATTAGCCCAGTCACAACTTTCAGTTCCTCCTGCTCCAGCATGTATTTCTAATATACAATTATTATGATCATATTCTCCTGATAAATAAGTCTCCAATTTTAATTTTTCTAGTTCTTTTTGTACATCTTTATATTCTGTTTCTATTAATTCATATAACTCTTTATCATTTTCAGTTAACAATTCTAACATATTCAAATTATTTTTTATTTTTTTATTTAAAAATTCTATATTTTCAACTTCTCTTTTTATTAAATTTGTTTCTTTTATTATTTTATTAGCATTTTCAGTATCATTCCAAAAATTACTTTCTTCCATTAATTTATTATTTTTATCTAAAATTTCTTTTTTACTATCTATTTCAAAGAAACCTCCATAAATTTTCTATTTCTTCAATACTTTTTTGATAATTATTTACTAATTCTCTTTTTTCCATATATATATCACCTATTTTAATTATACATTATAAAAATTTTATTTTAAATAGTTTTCTGCTTTTTTCATATTTTTTTACTAACAATATTATTTTTGAATTACCTATTAACTCTATATCTAACTAAATAGAAAAAAATAGACCATTAGTCTACCTTTCTTTTTTAAAAATTTATTACTTTCCACAACAATTCTTATACTTTTTGCCACTTCCACATGGACATGGATCATTTCTACCAACTTTAGTACTTTTCTTTTGAATCTTAACAGTATCTTTTCCATCATTAGTAATCTTGTTTTTTACTACTTCTTTTCTTTCAGTATTTTGTCTTATCTCAGATTTTAATAGATAAATACTTACATCTTGGTTTATTCTATTCATCATGTTATCAAATAGCTCATAACCTTCTAAAGTATAAGCTTGAAGCGGATTTTCATTTGCGTATCCTCTTAATCCTATACCTTCTCTTAAATGGTTCATTGTACTTATATGTTCCATCCAATAGTTATCAATTACCCTTAAAGTTATTGCTTTTTCAAATTCATCTACTACTTCTTGTGGAATATCTTTTAATTTTTCATTATAATCAAGTAATACTTTTTCATAAATAGTATCTACTACTTCTTCTGGAGACTTATTATTAATTTCCGCTAATGTAATACGATATTTCTTTAATAAATTTTCATTACTTGCTTCTAATATTTCTGCATAATCGTTTTCTTTTAATGTATTCGTTTCTACTAAATGAGCATTTACCATTCCTGTTATATAATCTTTAAATAATTGTAAAGTATTTTCATGAATTGATTCACTATCTAATATTTCATTTCTTCTAGCATATATAATTTCTCTTTGATTATTCATAACATCATCATAATTTAAAAGTTGTTTTCTTATGTCAAAGTTGTTTCCTTCAACTCTTTTTTGAGCACTTTCTACTGATTTAGAAAATACTTTATTTCTAATTGCTTGTTCACCTGTAAATCCTAAATTTTCTAACATTCCACGATATCTATCAGAACCAAATCTTACCATTAAATCATCTTCAAAAGATACATAGAATTGTGTATAACCAGGATCTCCTTGTCTTCCAGCACGTCCTCTTAACTGATTATCAATACGTCTTGATTCATGTCTTTCAGTACCTATAACACAAAGACCTCCAAGTTCTTTTACACCTTCACCAAGTTTAATATCAGTTCCACGACCAGCCATATTAGTTGCAATAGTTACTGCACCTTTTTCTCCAGCATGTGCAATAATTTCTGCTTCTCTAGCATGATTTTTAGCATTTAACACTTCATGTTTAATTTTCTTTTTATCTAACATTTTAGATAATAATTCACTAGTCTCAATTGCTATAGTACCTACTAGAACTGGTTGACCTTCATTATGTCTTTTTTCTATTTCTTTTACTATTGCAGCATACTTACCAGCTTTACCTGGATATAATAAATCAGTCTCATCAATTCTTATAACTGGTTTATTTGTAGGAATAGTTATAACATACATATTATATATATTTCTAAATTCTTCTTCTTCTGTTTTAGCAGTACCAGTCATACCTGATAACTTATTATACATTCTAAAATAATTTTGGAATGTAATAGTAGCAAGAGTCTTAGTTTCTTGTTGAATTTTTACACCCTCTTTTGCTTCAATTGCTTGATGTAATCCTTCAGAGAATGCTCTTCCTTTCATTAAACGTCCTGTAAATTGGTCTACTATTATTACTGCATCATCTTGTACTACATAATCAACATCTTTGTGCATAGCATAATTAGCTTTTAATGCTTGATTAATATGATGAACTAATGCTGTATTGCTAATATCATAAAGATTTTTAATATTAAATCTTTGTTCACATTTTTCTGCTCCACCATCAGTTAAACTTACAGCCTTTGTTTTTTCATCTAAAATATAGTCTTCATTTTCTTTTAATGTTTTAACAAAATTATCAGCTTGAACATATAGATTTGCAGATTGCATTACACCACCAGATATAATTAATGGTGTTCTTGCTTCATCTATTAATATAGAGTCAACTTCATCCACTATACAATAATTAAGTGGTCTTTGTACTCTTTTTTCTTTTTTTACAACCATATTATCTCTTAAATAATCAAAACCTAATTCATTATTAGTTGTATATAAAATATCACAAGCATATGCTTCTTTCTTTTCTTTAGGTGATAACTCTCTTAAATTAAGTCCTACTGTTAAACCTAAAAATTTAAATATGCTTCCCATCCATTCAGAATCTCTTGTTGACAAGAATTCGTTTACAGTAACAATATGTACTCCTTTTCCAGTAAGAGCATTTAAATATGCAGGAAGTACACAAGTTAATGTTTTTCCTTCACCAGTTTTCATTTCAGCAATATTGCCATAATGAATTGCTAGTCCTCCTAATAATTGACAATAAAATGGTTTCATACCTAAACATCTACTAGCTGCTTCTCTAGCAACTGCAAAAGCTTCAACTAATATATCTTCTAATGTTTCACCATTTTCTAATCTTTCTTTGAACTTATCTGTATATTCTTTCAGTTCTTTATCAGATAATTTTTGCATATCTTCATCTAATGCTTCTATCTCGTCTGCTATTTTTGTAAATCTTTGTAATTCTTTATATTCGGTATCAAATAATTTTTTTAACACTTTTAACATCTTAATCATCTCCAATGTATATTTTATCAAACTTTCTTTTAAATTACTAGTTTTATAAAGAAAAAAAGCAATTTCTTGCTTATTTCTAAACTAGTTAACTGTTATAATTCCGTAATTACCATCTTTTCTTTTATATAGAACACATAATTCATTACTATGCATATCTTTATATACAAAGAATGAATGTCCTAATAATTCCATTTCCAATATTGCTTCTTCTTCATCCATTGGTTTCATTTCAATTGTTTTTCTTTTTACAACAGTGTTAACTTCTTCTTCATCCTCTACTGGTAATTCAAAATCAAAATTAAATTCTTTATATTTATTATTAACATTTTTCTTTTTTAATTTTGTTTTATTTTTTCTTATTTGTCTTTCTAATTTATCTAATACCAAATCAATTGCAGCATACATATCCTCATGTTCTTCTTCACTTCTTAATATGAAGTTGTCTGTAGGAATAGTAACTTCAATTATTTGTTCATTTCCCCTTATCTTTAGCAAAATATTTGCTGTAATAGAATCCTCTTTGAAATACTTATCAAGTTTTCCAATTTTTGTCTCAATATAATCTTTAATCGCGTCAGTTACAACAAGTTTGTCTCCACGTACATTAAATTTCATTATATCAAATCCTTTCTTACAACTTAATTATATCATACTTTTTATTTTTTTAAACAAAATTGCTAATAATAACATAATTTCACATAATATTAAAGGAGAGGTATCTCTACTTCTCCTCTTTATAAAGTTTAGACAAATTATCTAACTCTTCAACTAAACTGTCTGTTTGAGTCCAACTTGTAAGCCTTGCACCCGATGCATATTTATGACCACCACCACCAAAACGTGATGCCAATTCATTTATATATGGACCTCTAGATCTTATATTTGCCCTAATTAGATTACTTTTCTTATCTTCAGAAAAGAAAACCCATACTAATATTTCATCGACATATTTTAGATTATTAATCATATTCCCAGCGCTTGCAGAATCTACACCAAACTCTTTCATTAAATCTTCAGTAATTTTAATATATGCTACTCCATTATCGGTTATTTTTAAATTTTGGTAAACGTATCCTTGAAATTTAATTTCCGCAAGTGGTCTAATATATAACGGTTCATATACACTAGTAAAATTTAAACTAATTTTATTAATTAATTTAGTTACTAAATCAAATGTTTTTGCAGATGTATAATCATGTAAAAATCTATCAGTATCAGATACTATTCCTGTATAAATGTTTTTAGCAACTTCTTCTGTTAATGGTAATTTTAAACAAAATATCATATCTAATATTATTTGACAAGTACTAGAAGCATTATCATCTACACAATCTATATTTGCGTAATTATCCACTATTGGATGATGATCAATTTTTATAATATAATTATAATCTTTTAAATCTGCTCCATCTATTCTTTTTATATCAGGAGTATCCAAAACAATTAATAATGAATTATTAGGGACTTTTTCTATTTTATCTAGTGCCCCTAAATATTTAAACCTACTAGCTGGATTTCCAATTGCATACACATTCTTATTAGGAAACTTAGTTTTTATAATATCTCTAAGAGCTAGTTGTGAACCTAGTGCATCAGGATCTGGGCCAATATGTCTAGTAATTACTATATTATTATATTTTTTTATTTGTTTATATATTTGTTTATATATACTTTTCATATTACCTTTCTACGATATTATAAGTATCTCTTGCAATCATTAATTCTTCATCTGTTGGAATTATATAGCATAATACTCTAGAATTATCTGAGCTTATCCTTTGAACTTCTCCTCTTATGTTGTTTGCTTGTTCATTTAATTCAACACCAAAGCAAGATAATTTTCTCATTATACTAGCTCTTACATCAATTGCATTTTCTCCTATACCGCCAGCAAAGCAAATAACATCTACACCATTTAATAAAGCATAGTAACTAGCGATATAATTTACTACTCTTCTTTCATAAATTTCTTCTGCTAAAATACAACGTTCATTACCATTTTTTATTCCTTCAGAAATATCTCTAGAATCACTACTTACTCCACTAACTCCTAAAAATCCACTGTGTTTATTTAAATCATTAGAAATTTCCGCTAATGTCTTACCTGTTTTAGCAATTACATAAGGAATAATACTTTCATCTATGTCTCCACTTCTGGTTCCCATCATAAGACCAGCATTTGGAGTAAATCCAAGTGAAGTATCTAAAACTTTTCCTGAATCTATTGCAGTAATACTTCCTCCATTACCTAAATGACAGCTAATTACTTTTAAATCTTTTCTTCCTAAAATTTCAGATATTTTAGAATTTACATATTTATGGCTAGTTCCATGAAAACCATATTTTCTAACCCCATACTCTGTATACCATTCATATGGTGTAGGATAAATATAAGCAGACGCTGGCATTGTTTGATGAAATGCTGTATCAAAAACCGCTACATTCTTAACATTTGGCAAAATTTTATTAAATACTTCTATTCCCATTAAGTTAGCAGGATTATGTAAAGGTGCCAATCCGCATAATTCTTTTATTGTATTTTTAACATTCTCGTCAACCAGTACAGAATCTGTATATTTTTCTCCTCCATGTACTACTCTATGCCCTACTGCACCAATTTCTTCTAATGAATTTACTACATGATTATTAACTAATTCTTCTAACAAAGTTTTAACAGCAACTTCATGATTAGGTAAATCTTTTTCTTTTTTAATTTTTTCTCCATTAATCTTTATTGTATAGAAACTATTATCTATACCTATTCTTTCAAAAACTCCACTAATTAGAACTTCTTCTTGTGGCATTCTAAATCCTGTAAATTTTAAAGAAGAACTTCCTGCATTTACTGATAATACTATCATATATTCCACCTCTTTCAATTTCATTATATCATATTTTTTTTAATTTTATTAATCTTCTCCCATTTGATTCATTATTTGTGGTAACATTTGTTTCTTTCTAGACACTAATTTGTCAACAAAAGTTAATTGTTCTAATTTTGGTAAATCAAATGATAATTTTAATATTTCTTCTGCTCTATCACTATATATTAGATAAGAACCATTTTTCAAAATATCTGTTACAAATAATGTTACAAAATAATAATTATTTCTTTCACATACATCGTTAAGTAAAGTTATATATTCTTCTATATCTTTAGATATTTCTTCAATATTTGTTGTTATTATTTGTCCTAATCCAATCTTTTTATTATCTACTGTATAAGTTTTAAAATCAGTATATAATATTTCTTCTATTGTCTTTCCTTTTAATGATGTACCAGCTTTTATCATATCGTATCCATATTTTTGATAATCTACTCCTGCAATTTCACTTAAGTTTTTTACTATTTCTCTATCTAGTTCTGTAGTAGTTGGAGAGGTTAATATTAATGTATCTGATAAAATACCTGACAACATTAATCCTGCCATATCCTTAGGAATATCAATATTATTTTCCTTATATAATGTATATATTATAGTATTTGTACTACCTACAGGCATATTTCTAAAATTAATTGGCATATTAGTACCTATTGTACCTATATTATGGTGATCTATTATTTCTAGTATATTAGCATCTTCTAATCCAATAGCACTTTGTTCATATGAGTTATGGTCAACTAAGATAACATTTTTCTTATTATCATATCCAACATCTGAAAATCTAAGTATACCCATACATTTTCCATTTTTACCAATTACTGGATAATAACTATATCTTGTCTTATTAGCTATCTTTATAAAATTATTTAAGTCTTCATTTTCATCTATACATAATACTTTACGATCATTTAATATAGTTGTAACATTATTACATAAACTAAATAATTTTGTCGCCTCTAAAGTTGAATAATCAGTAGATATTATGTTTACATTATTTTGTTTTGCTAATTCAAGATGTTCCTCTTTTATAGATCTTCCACCAGTTATTACAATTAATTTTATACCATTTCTTATTGCATATTCTATTATGCTATGACGATCTCCTATTATTAAAATATCACTATTATTAAGTTTAATTTCTTCTATAAATGTGGTACTTCTATAACCCGCTACCAATAAATTACCTTTAATTTCATCATTGTATCTAAGTATTTCTTTACCTTTTATTGCATCCATTATATTATCATATGAAGTATCTACTAAATTATAGTTTCCTTCAAATTGTGCTTTAGCAATATCTTTCATTCCAATTATACCTAACATTTGTTTTTTACCATCCACTACTGGTATTTTACTTATTCCAGCTCCTTGCATTTTATAATATGATGTAAATATTGATTCCTTTTCATTAATAGTATAATTTTTTGTATATTTTAAATCCTTTACTTTTATATTTACATCATTTAAAAACATTGGCTCTTTTACATTGAAATAATTTAAAGCAAACTTAGACTCTAAATTTATCGAACTTAATACAACAGGTATTGTATTAAGACCTAATTTGTTTTTTAAATATGATAAAGTTATCGCCGCTGTTACACTATCTGTATCGGGATTTCTATGTCCAAAAATATATATTTCATCTTTTTTTTGCATATTTCCACTTCCATTTCTATATGGGTATTATAACATTGATGTATAACATTGTAAAGAATTATACATTTAATTTTATATAAGATTATTGTCAAATTATGTCGAAAATGTTATAATAGATAAAGTAGAAAAGGTGGTACAATTAATGGCAAATGATACAAATGGAAATTTAGAAAAGAAAGTTGTAAAGAGAAGAAAAATCAGTTATCAAAAAGTTTTTTCATTCGTAAGTGCTGGTTTTATAATTGGATGTTGTATATTTTATGGAACTAGATTTATAACTTTATACTTAGAAAATAGAAAAGAAGAAATAAAATTAGAAGATACTTTATCACAGGTTGTTAAAGAAAATAATAATTTAAAAGAAATTAATGGTGACTATTACTTTCAAAATGATGTAGATAACAATTATTTAATGTACTCTAATATATTATGGAGAATAATAAAAGTTAATAATGATAATACAGTAAAATTAATTAGTAATGATGTTTTAACATATTTATCATATGGAGAAAATGATTATGAAAATTCTTATATGAATATGTGGTTAAATAAAACTGATGATGATAATACAGGAATATTAGAAAATTTACTTAACACACCAAATAACTATTTAACAAATGATAGCATTTGTAAAGATAGCATTAGCGATACTAAACATATAACATGTGATGAAATTAATGATACAGATTTAATTGGAACTCTATCTGTGTTTGACTATATAAATGCTGGTGGGAAAGATTCTTATTTAAATATTGATAAATATTTTTACTTATCTACATTAGATAAAGACAATAATATATGGTTTGTTAATGATAGTGGTAATGTTTCTAGTGCAGATGGAAGTGATATTTATGGTATAAGACCTACAATTACATTGAAAAGCAATAGCAAAAGTATTGCTGGAGATGGTACTATCGATAATCCTTATGTGATAGACGAAAATTATATATTTGGTAGTTATGTAAAACTAGGAGAAGATATTTGGAGAGTTTACAATATAGATGGAAATAATATTAAATTATCTTTAAATGATTACTTAAAAGAAGATGGTGAAGAAGTTTTATATAAATATTCTACTAATGGATATTATCATAATGATACAATAAAAGGATCACTTGCATATTATCTTAACAACACATATTTAAATAGTCTATCATATAAAAATAATATAATTAATAATAAATGGTCAAATGGAATTTATGGTTCTAGTAACGATTACGATTACAAAGATACCTTAAATACAAAAGTAGATACAAAAGTTACTTCTCTTAGTGTTGGAGATGTCATATTAAACGGTGAATTGTCAGATTACTACTTATCAACTGGAGTTTCTAAATCTAGTTCACTTGTATATACTGTAAAAGGAAATGGTACTTTATATGGAAAAAGTTCTACTAGCACTTCAAAGATTGTACCAACTATAAGTATTGATAAAAACATTTTAACAAAAGGAAATGGTACTATTAATAGTCCGTATGAAATGGAGTAAATTATGAAAGAAAAGAAAAATAAAAAGAAAAAAAAGATATACAAATCCACAATAATGTTTATAATTTTAGATATAATTGTAGCAGCATGTTTCTTTATTACTTATGGACCTTATGATAAATTAAGAAACCTTTATGTTACAACAGCAATGAAGACTATGAATCATCAATATTTTGCTAAAATATTCTATAGTGATGCAACTATTGAAAAAATTATGGCTTCCAACTATTTTGTGGAAATAAATGAAGATTCAAATTTAGATGATTTAGTTATTGATACCTCTGAAAAAGATCACTATGATAATGAATATCAAAAAGAATTATTAACTAGAGATCCAGGAAATGATTTATATAAAGTAATCGACTTAAAAGTTGGTAGTAGTGATGGTTATTTAGTAGCTATTTACGAACCAGAAAAAGTTAAATTAATTTCAAGCAAACAATTTAATGCAGGAACATATGGAGAAAGAATTTTAACTATGTGTGAAAGATACGGTGGAGTTGTTTGTATTAATGGCGGAGGTTTTGTTGATAATGGAATGGGATCTGATATACCAATAGGATATGTAATAAAAGACGGTGAAATTGTATGGCCTGCTGACGGAAATAGTGATGCAAGAGGAAATTTAGTAGGAATGACAGCAGATGGTAAACTTAAATTAATGAGTAATGCTAATGGACAAGAAGCATTAGATGCTGGTGTTGTTGACGCAATGGAATTTGGACCATTTCTCATCGTTAATGGTAAATCATTAGAAATTACTGGTGATCCTTGGGGAAAAGCTCCTAGAGTAGCTATTGGTCAAACAAAAGAAGGTGTATTATTATTCTTAGTTGTCGATGGTGAAAATTATATAAACGGTGCATCACTTAGAGATATGGTAGAAATATTTGAAAGATATGGAGCTGTTAATGCAGCTAACTTAGATGGTGGTCAATCATCTTCATTAGTAATTAATAACAAATTATATAATAATCCTCCAGCTGCAGCAAAAGCACAAGGCGGAAGATATGTTGTTACAGGATGGGGACTAATCCCATAGAAAAAAGGCTTCAAACAAAGCCTTTTCTTTTATTTAGATTTTTTTAATATGGTATCTATATTTATTTCTTTTTTATTATCTATAATAGTATCTATTATTATATTTTCAATATTAGATACTATTATTTTATTTATTTTTCTAGCCCCAAATTCTTCATAATTACTTAAATTTATTATTTCCTTAATTGCATTATTTGATATATTAATTTTGTATTTCGAATATTTATTTTTTAATTTTAATAATTCATTTTTTATAATTTTTTTAATATTTTCTTCATTTAACCTGTTAAAATCAATTATTCCATCTATTCTATTAATAAAAGCTAATTTAAATTCACTTTTTAATGATGATAAAATTTGATTTTCATGTTCAATATTAAAACCTACATTATTATTTTCATATCCAATATTCGTAGTCATTATTATAATATTATTATTAAATTTTATTGTATTCCCTTTAGCATCTTTAATTTCTCCTTCATCTAATATTTGGTATAACAAGTTTATAATTTTAGGATGAGCTTTGTCTATTTCATCTAATAAAATCACACTATTAGGTTTATTTCTAATTTCTTCTAAAATATTTTTATTATCATCATAGCCTACATATCCTGGAGCGGACCCAATAATTTTATTTACAGACATTGAATCAGAATATTCGCTCATATCTAATCTAATAAAATTGTTTTCTCCAACTAATTCTTTGGCATATATTTTAGAAAGAAAACTTTTTCCTACTCCCGAAGGACCTACAAACATAAGTGAATAAACTTTATTGTCTTTATATCCAAGTTTAATTCTTTTAGTAATATTTACTAATTTATTAATTGCATTTTCTTGTCCGATAATATTATTTTTTAATTTATTTTCTATATTTTTAATTATTTTTGCATTATCTTGTAATATTTCATAAACTGGTATCTTTGTTTTAATATTAATAACATTAGCAACATCTTTAATTGTTACTTCTTTATATTCTGTTTTTTTGTTATGATTTAACCCTAGTTCATTAATTTTTGACAATATCTCTTTTTCTTCTTTTCGATATTCATAAGCTTTTTTTAAATTATTTTCTATAATAAAATCATTCTTTAATTTATTTAATTCTTTTAACCGATCGTTTAACAAGTCAATTTTGCTTTTATTACTATTATTTTGTATACTCACTTTAGCACACACTTCATCTAAAATATCAATAGATTTATCAGGTTCATTTCGGTCATATATATATTTTTCCGTTAAATTTAATATTTCATCTATTAATAACTCAGATATTTTTACTTTGTGATATTTTTCATATATTGGTCTTAATTTTAATAATATATTTTTTGTTTTTTCTTTAGAAGGAGATTCTACTATTATCTTTTGAAATCTTCTTTCTAATGCTCCATCTTTTTCAATAAACTTTTTATATTCAGAAATAGTTGTGGCTCCAATACATTTTATTTTCCCTCTTGCTAAAGCCGGTTTTAATATATTAGAAGCATCTATTGCGCCTTCCGCGCCTCCAGCTCCCACTAACGTATGTATTTCATCAATAAATAAGATTATATCTCCATCTTCTTCTATTTCTTTTAATACCTTTTTTATTCTTTCCTCAAATTCTCCTCGATATTTTGTTCCCGCAACTGCAGAAGCCATATCTAAAGATATTACTTTTTTATTTTTTAAATTATCAGGAACTCTATTGGACGCAATTAAATTACATAATTCTTCCACTATTGCTGTTTTACCTACTCCTGGTTCCCCTATTAATATAGGATTATTTTTAGTTCTTCTACATAGTATTTCAAGTACCCTGCTCACTTCTTCTTCTCTTCCAATAACCGGATCTAATTCACCATTTTTAGCCTTATCTGTTAAATTAATTCCTAATTCTTCTATCAATAACTTTTTATTCCTTTTATTTCGTGCTTTTTTTGTTTTTTTAGATATAAAACATTCATAAATGTCATCCATGTCTACATCCATTTTTATAAATATTCTAATCGCTATACCTTCGCCTTCTTCAATTAATGCTGAAAATAAATTTTCAATTTCTACTTCCCCATTAGAACTGTCTTTACTATCAATTATAGCATTTTCAATTATTTTTTTTAAAAGTGGCGTATATAAGAATAATTCTGTTTCCTTTGTACCTTTACCTATTACATTTATAATTTCATTTTTAAACGAATTATAATTAACCCCATAATCATTTAATTTATTAGAAATCCCATTGCTTTCTTTTAATATTGCTAATATCAAATGCTCTGTCCCAACATATGGATGTTTTAAATCTTTCATTTCTTCTTTTGCATTATTTAAAATAATTTGTGCTTCTTCACTAAAGTTACCTAACATTTTATACCCCTTTCTTTATATC
>ERZ1643251.4220-NODE-4220-length-12649-cov-5.169763_pt1 | contig 12649 bp, 29 predicted proteins | sample MGYA00579261_ERZ1643251 | MGnify/ENA primary metagenome ERZ1643251 (study PRJEB29033, sample SAMEA4952267) | chicken gut metagenome | biome: Broiler Chicken; feature: Gastrointestinal Tract; material: Caecum | place: Ireland | collected 2018 | study: Broiler... | reverse complement strand
TAGGAAGAATTTAAAAGGAGAGTAAGAGAAATGAAAAAACAAAAAAGACATGCTTTCGGTAAAGATATCTATCTATTGGGCGCTGACAAGGAAGGCACTTTATATTGGTTAGAAGCTGCCTCATGGGATTGTAATTGGTATTGGGGCGGTGGTTACGTGGAGACGTATATCAACAACAAAAACCCAGAACACGCACGAGATATAAACAGTCACCAGCATTTTAACTGTTTATTCTTTAAACAAAGTGTAGATGGGTACACTGCGTTTAAAAATTTCTTTCAAGATACGCCTTTTACAGATTCTGAAATCTGGAAATTATTGGAACTCATGAGGGCGTTTTATATCGCAAGGGAATATTCTGATATGATACACAGAGGGGGAGCGAATTATACAGAAAACCCCGTTAAAGAAGTTATTCAAAATCAGACGGAATATGACCGGATCAATAAAGAAGTAATCCCTGAAATTATGCAGGAAGTCTACAGGATTATGGGAAATTAATTAAGATGCTGCCTAAATATAAAAGAGGAGTATAGCCATGAACCAGAAAATTTTATACATAACAACAACAGCAGTCATCGCCATGACTGCCTTTTTTATTGGGAAGAATAGCGCAAATAGTGAGGATACGGCTATAACAGAACCAATAACAAGTGTAATATATGTACTGGAAAATAATCAATCTGTACAGCCCGATTTGCAAGACATATCCATTAATCAGTATGGAATACAATTGACATTTTCGGACGAAACGGGTTATTGGATAGAGTCAGAAGAGATGGAAGAACAAGGCTTAATTCACATAGAAAATATAGTTAACTGGAATATAAACGATGAGCAATTATCTGTTAATACTGCCAGTGGCTATGAATGGTATGCGTATAAATAAAATGGAAGGAATAAAAAAATGAGAATATTAGGAAAGAAAGAAGTTTATAAATTGTTTTATCAAAACAAACTGAATGGATGTTATAAATTATATCCTGATGAAACTGAAGCAGAATGTATGGACGTTTCTTTAGATGAAATCAATAAACATTTTGATAATGGCGGGACATTTGGAATAGAATATTTTAATACATATGAAGCCTACGAGGATAACGGCGGTGGTCTACATCTTGTAATTTTGCAGAATGGAGAATGTACACATTATTTTACAAATTTTGAATATAATCCCGGATCGTTAAAACAAGCAATCGCGGATCTGAAGAACGGAAGTAACCCAGATACATGGGACGGAGCGTGGGAGAATCCACAGAAATTATATGATGACATTGCAAATGATTGTACTGCTGATCTAATAGCCGATAATGACGGAATTTATCTAGAACGCATGGGCGGATCAGCCTGTTTGGATTTTGGAATTATTGAAGAATAAATATGAGGGAGGTATAAACATGATAAGGCATTATAAAATAATTAAAGCTCATAATGGGGCGGAAGTGCTGTATCCGGTATTAGGATCGGAATATCGAACAGAACTTTATGTAAGAAAAAAGAAAAAGAGAAGGCGCAAGAGGAAAGAGATTGTAACTGCATATATAGGAAGTTTATTAGTGTGTGGATGGATTTTCTGCATGTTTTTTTATTGGCTATTTTTTGGTTACAGAAGTTATGTGTGGCTTGCATTTGTGATATGTAGTATTAAATATCTTTGGAATAATAAATGGATTGGATAAATAGTATCCGTCATTTTTATATAAGAAACTGTAAACTATAAAAGATGAATAGGGGATTAAAAAAATGAATACAAGAACAAAGGAACAGATGTTAGATGTGATGATAAAGTTAAATAAAAAAAATAAGCAGAATACAGATGAAAAAAAGTTGGCAGTTATGCTAATAAAGAACGCTGTTAAATCTGGAAACAAAATATTTTCTGATTTACCACTAACATCATTAAAGGTTGATTCAAAAATGTATCAACGTCCAATTCAGCGGCATGTAAAAAGTATTGCTCAGAATTGGAAAGATGATAAATGTGATCCGTTGCTTGTAAATTATCGAGAAGATGGATTTTTTTACATAATAGACGGGCAGCACAGATATGAGTCTGCAAAAATGCGAGGAATGGAAAGTTTAGTATGCTCTGTTCTTGTAGGATTGTCGATTAAAGAAGAGGCAGACTTATTTGTAGAACAAAATAATGATACTAAAAAACTAAGTCCATATGATACATTTAAGGCTAATCTTTGTCGGAAAGATGCCAGAGATCTCGCCATCGCTAAAGTATGTGAAAATTATGGAATCCAAGTCGTCAAATCAAATAAACCAAAAACACTGAAAAGCGTTACCGCTGCACGAAGAATTGTGTCAACGGGATCACAGAATTATGATCCAGAAACATTAGACAGTGCACCGTTAGAATGGATTTTTGACGTATTTCAATCGGCCAAATGGGATGGGTTTAAAGAAACATATAGCAGTGCCTTTTTATATTCACTTGATACAATATATCATCAAAATGAGTTGATGCTTGATTATATTAAAACAAAACTTGTCAGAAAAATGAGTGAAAGCACACCGAGAGATATATTGAGTTTAGCTAATGTACAGTTCCCGCAATATCAGGGAACATCCACCAAGCTTATCAAACTATTTGATATGATTATAGACCACTCAACTGAAGCGGATATCTCAAGAAAAAATTTCAATGTAGTTTGATAATTAAGATCAAACACGGATTTTACTTGAAAGGAGAAAATAGTATGCGGGTTTTAACAGGTACAAAACGAGAAATAACAATCATGCAATGGCAAGAACAGCTTGAAAAATACATGAAGAGAGCTAATGACTCAATGGAATGTTTTAGACGTTTTCATGAGACAGATGATTTAATTCATCTTTCGGAAGATTGCGAAAAACTGATAGAACTTTGTAATCACACCAAAGAAGCTATTGGTTTTATGGATAAGAATAATATTAGATAAATCACGAATTTCATGGTTATAGAAAAGTGGGAGGCAATCAATATGTTATTACATAAAGAATGTGAAAAAAATGAAGTATTTGTTGGAAATATAAACGTTATTGTCCAACTTGATACAGAAAAAGATAGGTTTGAAAAGAAAGGAATAAAATATCGTATCGGAAATATTGCATATGATATTGATGGAAAAATTATAAAAGGTAATGTTATAAAACCTTTATTTATCGCTAAAAAAGATTGTGAAAAGTATGATAAATTACAAATAGAAGAATTGAGAAAGATAAGAATGGGATAAAACGGAAGGGGGAATATGTTATGTCATATTATGGAAGTCCAAAAGAATATGAGTCCAAAACAGGCAAAGAATTTACGGAAAATTGTTCTTGTATTCATGTAACTGGAAGCATTAGAGGAATGGTGAAATTGGGTTTTTGGGATAAGGATAGCGACAAGGTAAGACACGGAAAATATGTTTATCAGCAACCATACAGAAGTTGATTTTAGAGGGTGGGAAAGGTGCATAACATAAGAATTAAAAACGGCGATATTGTTGCTGTTGGAACAAATGAAGATTGTTTCGACGTGATCGGAGAATATCTCGGAAGTGAGATTGTTAATATGGTATCTGAATATTGCGCGGATAAAATAGAAGTCTATCGGGATATCGCTAAAGTGGAATCGGAAAAGAATGGAAAATTACGAATCATCTTTGGAATATTATAGGAGCATGTTATAGGATACAATGGATGAACTAGACGAAGTGATTAATTACATAGACAACAGTGGGCGGATTAACCGAGAAAAGATTTGTTCAACTTTAACCGATATATCAAGAAAAATATATCGAGAATTATAGGAGGACACATAAATGACAAGACAGGAATTTGAAATAAAATCATTTAATGAATTAATGGAGATTTTAGATGAAACACGAGACGATATTACTACATATGAAATGTTAAAAGAATTTGCAAAGCAGAAAATTGATGAAGATAAATTTTGGTTTGCAATACATATTTTGGAAAGTTTACAAGGCGATCCGGCGGAATGGTATCAATATGATTATACCATGGGTAGTATGGATAGACCTTGTGGATTAACTTGTAAGGATGATATAGAACACTTGTATGAATCATTTGGATAAAAGAGGCATTTCAACTATAAAAAGTGAAAGGGGATAATGTATTATGAAACTTGAAATTTCTAAAATGTTGACTATTTCCACTGTTCATATTTCAGAAGAAACAGCGAAAAAAATAGATATAACTGTTGAAAATGGGGAATTACCACTGTCGGTATATAGAAAAGAAAGGTATGGCTGGTGGATTTATTTGACTCCCGGAATATCAAACAATAACTATCTTCCAAATGATCTCAAAGATTGTATCACGTTGGCAGCGGAAAACCATTGCCAATGGCTTTGTATTGATTGTGATGGCAGAGTTGTTCCAGGATTGAAAAAGTACGAGCATTCATGGGGAGATTGTTAAACAATATGTTGAAGAGACTGGTGTCCTTCCAATTTGGAATATCATATATCGTGAAACTTTTTTGATTTTGGTTCAGATAATAATTCGGAACATGGAGTTGATATTGATATATACACAAACGGTTGTATTGACACAAGTATCTATGCAAGAAAATGATTAGATGAAAATATTATAAAAGCAATGGAAGAATTGTTTAATATAAGCGTAGAAGAAATGAATTAGATTTGGAGGTTTTACGAATGGTTAAGCCAGCAATCTGGAAATTGGAAAATGCAGAAGGATTGTATTGTCCAACATGTAAATGTTTTATGCCTGATTATGAGCATCCGTTTTCTGTTTGCCCTAGGTGCGGAGAAGAATTAGAAGGATGGATTGATGGAACAGGAAAGACAATAGAAGAAACCATTAACGAGTTTGAAAACGAATAAAATACTGATTTTAAGGAAAGGATGAGGGTATGAAAGTTGTAGATCGTTGTACATTGGCGGATGGAACAGAAATCCAGTTAGAATATTGGTCTGAACACAATACAGAAGAATTCCCTGATTTATATGGACTTACAATAGTTGCATATCCAATTGCAAAGAATACAGGAAAATATGGATGGATTAAGGGTGGGGAGCGATTTCGTCTCGGGATGAGTTATAACAAATATTGCGGCTATATGAATGAAGATGTTAAGAGAGATTATGAAAGATTAAAGAACGGTGAAATCACCTTATTAGATCTATCTGACCATTTTAATAATAGAGATAAAGACAAGTGGTATCTTGGAATGGATGTAGAATATCAAGGATGGTAGGGGGATATTATGGCAAAATTTTTAGTTACATATTATGAAACGCTTGTCGGAACATACGAAGTAGAAGCAGATAATGAAAATGAGGCAGAGGAAATTCTTTTGAATGGTATAGGTACAGGAGAGAAAACTCCGCCGGAAACATTGCATGGTTATAAATGTATAGTTGAAAAAAAGAAGGAGTCAAAAAAATGGCAAAATACATACTTGAATATCAAGAAATATATAGAAAGCAGTATGCTGTTGAAGCGGATAGCTATGAAGAAGCTGAAGAAAAAATGATGGTCATAGCAGAAAATTGCACCGAGAACCTTATGGATTTGGAAGAAGACTTTGACTATTGGGAAGTCAGGAGCGGGGATTTTGGATTTAAAGACGTATCCGAAGAAATGGCAGAGATATATGATAAGTTGCCGGAATAAAATTCACATTTTAAGGGAGGAAAACATCTGAATGTGGCAAAAATAGCTAGGGGTGTCGCGATGGAACTTGTTCTTTCACTTTTGTGCAGGGCTTAGAAAAGTTTCTCCATCTACAAATGAAGATATAGCGTACAATAATGCTCTTGGAGACATTTTTGATTATATTATCGAGAGTGAGAAAAGTGTGTTGATGCCTGGAACAGTACGTAATGGAAAATGGGTAAGAGATAAAGAAATTTTTAGAGAAAGGGGAAGCAATGATTAAATATCACGAATATGGAAAAGAGTATGATTATGGGGAAGATCGCAGCCTCACAAATAACTGGAATCCAAATATAGATTATGGAAATGAATATGCAAAAGTATATTTTCAGATGGATAGTAAAGGATATGGCTATCCATCGTTTTGTTTTACGGAAGAACAAAGGGGAAAATTCGATGATGACATTAAAAGAATTTTTTCTTCCGTAGGTTGGGAATGTAAGAAACTGGCACACAATGGATTATGTTCTACATGGGTGAAAGGAAAATCTCATTTGTACCTACATCCACAAACTTTTAGCGGGGAAGTGTTAAAAAATAACATTAAAGAAATTGCACAAGTCTTACAGATGGGAGACGTAATTTCTTTAAGATGGGTTGATATTCGAGATACTGTATATGAGCTTTCAGATGGAGAATATTTACAGCATTTGAGAGGAAAATCAGAAGAAATTCAGACGGATTTATATGATAATTTTGGAACCACAAGAGTGACAAAGTTTTATTATACTGATGAAGTTGTATGTTCTTTATTAAAGAAATATGGTCTTTTAAGAATAGGAATTTCCAATGACAAGGTTGGGAAGGAATATATAGAAAATGTCATAAAAAATATGTCTGAGAAAGAGTTGATAAAGTTGGAACGGGGTAGCGAATTTATTAGAAGTTTAAATAAAACGGAAAAGAAAAAGAAACCGTTTTTATTGTGCACTTGATGAAATGTACCTTTGAAAAAGGTCTTTGATAGGAGGGTAAGATGAAAATAATGGATTATAAAGAAATACTTTATGAATATTTAGAAGAATTGTGGGACGAACCCCCAATTGATGATGAAGAGACTATTCGGGATTGGATGTTTGGTGCAATAAGTTATGCGTATAATGCAGAAATAATATCATTCGCTGAACGAGAAAAATTGTTTCGAAAATATGAGATTTAGGAAAGCATTTGGAGAATATACAACCAGATGCTTTTTATTATTTTTTAGAAGGGAGATTGGGAAATGAAGCGTTTTTCTATCGAAACTGTTATTGAAAACGGACAAGGACACTACAAAATTATAGACAACTTGAATGGAAACGTGATACATTGCGATTTCGCAGAAATTAATGAAACGCTATATGAACTTACAAACGTGTAAAAACAAAAAAATATATCATAAGAAAAGGAGATTGAAATTATGGCAAGGAATGTAAATGTAATCAATAATGTAGGGAATAATGTAAAGGTAACAGTGAATGAAATCAATGGGAAAATGCAGATTGTAATTGATGTAGTAGGGGAAATGGTTGAGTTGTCTACTTTAAATCCCGGTGATATTTTTAAAGATAATGATGGTATCGAATATATCGTATGTGAGCATTTTTCAGACGGAACAACGGCTGTCGTAACAAAAGAATTTTTAGAGAATAGCATGGATTTTGGTAATACAAACGATTGGAAAGAAAGTGGTATCCGTACATATTTTAATGGAGATTATCTCAAAGAATTGGAAAGAAAATTTGGAGCGGAGAATATCATTACCCATGAATCAGATTTACTATCTATGGATGGATATGATGATTACGGTACATGTATGGATAAGGTGAGTCTGATGTCATTTGACCAGAATCGTAAATACCGGAAACTGATCGGAAAACCGAGTGAGCTGGAATGGTTACTTACACCAGACCAGACACCAACATCTAACAACAATTCTTCTTATGTCCTGTATGTCGGCTCGTATGGCCGCGTGGTCTGCGGCGTTTGTAGGTACGTCGGGGGTGTCCGCCCGTTTTTCATCCTTAAATCTTCAATCTCTGTATCTTCTAATGTAGAGTAAACCGTAGTCATGGCAGCAGGCAAGGGGCGTAAGTCCTTTGCCGGATGATGGAAGGAGCGGAGAAGAGTAGTTGGGGATAGATTGGTAAGCATTAGAGATTTCAAATGCTTATATGAATACATATCAAATAATATGAAAAAACCACCAAAGAAGGATCTAATACAGCGGCGTCCGACTTTAGTTAGAGAATTTTAGATCGCAGCGAATGATTTGATGGAATTGTAGGTTTTTATATAGTATAATATAAGGAGTATTTGAATATGGATTATGAATTGATATCAAAATTTTCATCCGTATCAAAAGATGGGAAAAGAACAATGGAAATGGTTGTTGTTAGAATGAAAGGCGCGGCGTGTATTATATCAAAAGATGAATACACAAGTATACGTACAGGAAGTAGAGAAAGGAAGTAAGAAAATGGTTGATTTATTAACAATTATCATAACGGTAGCTTTATTTGGAATAATAAAATTCATTGTGGAAACAAATAGGAACAATCGAGATGTTGAAGAATTTAGAAGGGAACTAAATAGGATTCATCAGCAGTATGGAAATGACAGTCATAGTGACGAGGAATAAAGCGAGATAAAATTTAACTTTCATTGGTTTAGAATGGAGAATATAATAATGAAATTTACTGACATACCTAAATTTTTGACGAATAGAGCAAATTATAAAATAGATGTCGGTTTTAAATATTTTGCCGATACTATCGAAAACTTTGTGAAAGAAGAAGGACTTATTCTTAATCCAGAGTTTCAAAGAGGACACGTCTGGACAGAAGAGCAGCAATCCGCATATATAGAGTACGTGTTAAGAGAAGGAACTTCTGGAAAAGATATTTATTTCAATAAACCAAGCTGGCATTGTAAAGCACAGACAGATTATGATGAGTTTGTTTGTGTTGATGGATTGCAACGAATTACAGCAATCTGTAAATTTTTGAATGATGAATTAAAAGCGTTTGGTTTGTATATGAATGAATTTGAAGGAAGTCCAAGAGAAATTACTACTAGAATTACTATTCATGTAAATGATCTTCAGAACGAAAAAGATGTTTTACAGTGGTATATCGAAATGAATGAAGGGGGAACACCACATACAAAAGAAGAAATTCAAAGGGTGAAGGATATGATTGGTAGGTTATAACGGATAAAATGTAATTTTTATTGGAATAGATTGGAGCTGATTGTATGAGGTATGCAGAATATGATGATCGTATCTATACTATTGACGATTTAGAAAAATATAAACGGTATTTTGAGAATGATATACAAAATAAACAAAAGGAATTGAAAGAGTTCATTGGTAGAGCAAATAAAAGAATAGATACGGTTAAACAATGGGAAGCGGAAAAGCAATATAAAATTCTTGGTAGTTTATCCAAAACTGGACGAAGAAAAGATATACTTTTTATTGTTAGATATAAAGATGGAACACAACGAGAAGAAAGATATTCCTTTGATAAAGTATCTGAAGCAAGAACGAAACTTAAGGAACTAAGAGTCAAATATGACGGCGTCGATTGGTCTGACTTTAGAGAGGAAATATAATAAAATGACGAATTCATGGGAGAAGATAATGTGCAAAAATAAAAAGTACAAAATACAGATTGAAGATATACAAGATAAGGCGTTTCATATAACAAAAAAGATAGAAGATTTATGTATAATACATAAAAGCCTAAATTCTAAAACTATGAAAAAAATTATCGGAGATAATATTGAAATAAGCACAAAGATTATGCAGGTTGTGTGGGTTGTTAGTGAACACATAAATAAGAATTTTCCGAATTATGATGAGTTGTCGAAAAATATAGTGTATGAATTGCAAAAAACTCTTTCTGATCAATTTGGGGTTTTCAAATGAAGATATAATAAAGAACTTAAATGATAGTAATTCTATATCATTAATGAAATCAGTGATTCAAGGAAAGTATACATTACAAAAATACATTATAGACTTTGATTTATTATTACTTGATTTAATAGTGTCAGTAATGGATTCTGATTACATAAACATAAATAGTATAATTGGAAAGATAGTTGAAATTATTGGAGATAATGTACCTGTTTTGTCTGATATAAAAAATATGATTACAACAGTGAAAAATGTTGCCTCTGTTGTAAATGAGTTGGATGAATCGAGTTTTGAAAAAGATGGTGTAGATGAGTTACAAAAAGCGGATGAATTGTTAAATGTATTTGAAGCGAGAAATAAATTACTAGAATATACATATGAGTTTGCTATAAGTTTAACATTCGTTCAAAAGGAATTGAGTGATGCAATTACATGACCTTATAAGATATAGAGAAAAAATATCAATAAAACTAGGAATTTAAGTGAAAATAATATTTGAAAACACCGGAGAAATCCAGTGTTTTTCTTTTGTTTGAAACAGAATATAGATATGAAAGGTGGTTATTTTATGTGCTATAAGGTTGAAAAACATAGAAACATTACTATTTCACTTGCAGAAAAATTAAAGGATGTACCGGATTTCATATCTGATTTCTTTGATCGATATAAGTCGGCAACAACGAAGAGATGTTATTGGGGGTATATCCGCGATTTACTGCAATGGCTAATTAATAAAGATTATATAAAAAAGAAGTCGATTTCAGATATAACCAAAGAAGATATGACTTTAATTACCGATCAGATGATTATTAAGTATCTTAATGATTTGAAACTTGGAATGTCCGGTAAACAGAATAGATTAGATTCTCTTCAAACAAAGAAAAATATCTTCGGGGCATTCTGGAATTACATGTTAAAGAATCATTATGTTTCTGATAATATTATCCGGAATATTCCGAGCGGTTTATATAAATCGGAAAAAATTAATAAAGAAGTTAAGATTCCAACTGATGAACAGGTGGATCGGTTCATAACACATCTTAATGACGGGAATAGGAATGAGTACGATATCATTAGGAATATTACAATTGTCCAGCTGATGCTTGGAAGTGGGATAAGATCTGAAGAATTGATCAATTTAAATATTGAGGATCTTTATCTTGATAAGGACAAACCATATATTATGGTGCTTGGTAAAGGGAATATAGAAGAGTATGATAAGGTTTATATCTCTCAATCCGCAAAAGACACATTGATAGAATATTTAGAGAAGGCGCGGAACATTTTTGTGAAAGATCGGGGCATTAAAGAGAATGCTCTCTTCTTATCAAATCAAAACAGGCGAATAACCAAGACGCCTATTACAAATTTCTTTGCAACATACTCTAATGGCGAAATCAACCCACATATGTTGCGCCATTGGGTTGGAAGTAAGTTGTATGAAAAAACAAAAGATATTGTACTCGTACAGCGACAGTTAAGACACAAAAGTTTGGAAACGGCTGCCAGATACTATGTTTATATGAGTGATGAGGTGGTTGCAGATGCCATGGCAACATTATGATTGATATAGGCAATATCTTAACAGTTTTAAATTGTTGGTGGATCATTAGCAGAATATTAAGGTAGGAGAAAGGTAAAATGTCATTTGCAAGAGGAGATAAATGCTATATATTGGAAAATAATATACGTGTGAGACAGGCAAAGGTAATATCTAAGCAAGGAAAATACTATATAATTCAACTTGTTGGATCCTGTGGAGCAATTCGATTGTTAGAAAATCGATTGTTTAAAACTAAAACTGATGCCGAAAACAGCAAGAAAAGATATACTAACAATAGAAATCAAATCACTCCGTCAAAATATATAGATATATTTGAGGGAGGATCAAATAAAAACCCATATAACTAAAACGATACCATCAATTGGTATCGTTTTTTATTATAAAATCTATATCTATATCTAAGTTTAAGGCGTTACACATTAATATTAAGGTTTCTAGGCGGGGATTATTTATGGAAAAAATTTGACTGACAGATTGTTGTGATTTATGCATTCTTAGTGCCAATTCCTTGATTGAGATGTCATTTAAAAACATAAAGTGTCGAATTTCTGACAAAATTTCTTTGGTGGTACGATAAATCATAGTTTATAAATCCTCCTGATGATATATATTGATTATACAATGTTTATATATAATTAACAATATTTTTGTTTGAAGTTTGTACATGTTTTTACAATATATAGATTGAAAAAACAATTTATTTATTGTATAATGTTTTTGAACAGATATCTACACTTAATACAAGAAGGGAGGATGTGTTATGACTGTTAAGATTAAAAGGTTTGATGTTGTGCTTGTTGATTTTGGAAATGATATTATCGGATCTGAACAAGGTGGAATTCGCCCCGCTGTAGTTGTACAAAATGATGATGGAAATCTACATAGCAGCACTACAATTGTTATGCCACTTACTAAGAATACTACTAAAAATTCAAAACAACCAACGCATGCTCTTTTGTATAAAAAAAAGGGAAATGGGTTACGTGTTAATTCAATGATACTTGGAGAGTGCATAAGGCAAATATCTGAAAAAAGAATTTTAAAACATCTTGGCTCTATTACAAATGATAATCAAAGGAAAGATATAAAAAAGGTTTATGATGCAAATTTTGGTATGGGATGGTGATGGATATTATGAAATATGTAGAAATGACAATTGAAGAGGCATTAGCATACAACAAAGGAAATAAAAAAAGTATTGTTCTTGTTGCTGTAAAAAATTTAAAAGATCAAGAAAATGATGAAATACAGTCTTTTGTAAAGCGAACGAAAGGCGATTGTGCAACTATAATTAAAGAAGCGGAAACTATTGCTTTAGCATGTGATGACTTTATGAATATGATGAAGTGTTTTTCAGCAAAGCAAGATTTGCGACACATAAGACCAGTTGGAAAAGTAAGTACTATATTGATGGAAGGTCGGCAGTGATCAAAACAAACATTTGTTCGAAATTCCTATTGACTCGAATGTAAGTTCGTGTTAGTATAGGTTTAGCAATAAAA
>ERZ1643251.4219-NODE-4219-length-12654-cov-7.031114_pt1 | contig 12654 bp, 17 predicted proteins | sample MGYA00579261_ERZ1643251 | MGnify/ENA primary metagenome ERZ1643251 (study PRJEB29033, sample SAMEA4952267) | chicken gut metagenome | biome: Broiler Chicken; feature: Gastrointestinal Tract; material: Caecum | place: Ireland | collected 2018 | study: Broiler... | reverse complement strand
CCTTGTAAAATAAGGGAAAGGGGTATTGGAAAGTATATAACCTTTCACAATACCATATAACGACAGAGGTATATACAGGAACAGATGGCGAAAATGGATTATACTATCATGATGGAACAGGAACATATACCAATGCTGATCAAGAAGCTGGTGTTAACTCATATAGATTTAGTGGAGACCCTAATAATTATGTATGTTTTGGAAGTGATGTAACTCCATGCCCTTATGATAATTTATACCGAATCATAGGAGTATTTGATGGCCAAGTAAAACTAATAAAACATGATTATGCAGGAGAAAGCACACTCGGAACAGCGCCATCAAGAAATGGAACACCAAGTTCTAGTTACTATAAAGGAAGTTTAAGTAGTATACCAACTTATTATTGGAGTGGTTCTAGCAGTATTGAAAGTAACATTTGGAGCGATAGCACATTAAATACAGAAATATTAAATGGGACATATTTAAATACAATAGGAAGTGAATGGGCAAGCATGATAGCAACAATAGAATGGAAAGTAGGGGGACAAATACAGCAAAACAATACTATACAACGGAACTAGGAAGCAGTTCAAGTATCACAACATATAGTGCAAAAGTAGGGTTAATGTATATAAGTGATTATGGCTATGCAGTTAGTTCAGAAAACTGGAATAGGGGTTTAGCTAATTACAATAATAGTACAAACGATGATAATAATTGGATGTATATGGGAGTAACGGAATGGACAATTTCCCGCCGTTCGAACAATACGACTAATGCGTTCGTCGTGCGGTACACAGGCCAGGTTATGAACGCTGGTGTGAACAGCAGTACTGCGGAGTACGGTGGCGTGCGCCCGTCCTTTTATCTTGAGTCTTCGGTGGCTTATGCTGGGGGAACTGGCACTGCCAGTGACCCGATTTTGATTACTGACTAACGAATAGTTTTAAGATAATAAAGAAAAAATACATTTAAAATTGTCTTTTAAATAAACTGGTAGCAATACCAGTTTTTATGTGATAAAATTATATAGGAAGTGGTAGTATGATAAAAGAATTTAAGAAATTTATTGCTAGAGGTAATGTGTTAGATTTAGCTGTTGGGGTTATTGTTGGTGGTGCTTTTTCATCAATTGTAACTAGTCTTGTTAATAATATATTTACACCAATTATTGGTCTTATTCTTGGTGGTGTTGATTTTTCCAATCTATCCATAACATTTCGGGATACCCAAATTATGTATGGGGCATTTATTCAAAGTGTTATAGACTTTTTAATCGTGGCTTTCTGTTTATTTTTAGTTGTTAAAGTAGTAAATAAAGTAACTGCTAAAAAGGAAAAGAAAGAAGAAAAGAAAGACACTAAAAGTGCTGAACTTAAAACATTAGAAGAAATAAGGGATATACTTAAAAATGACATACAAAGCAAGTAATGGATTAGAAATAGAAGTAATAGTAAATAGAAAAAATAATAAAAATATTTATTTTCGAGTTAAAGAAGATTTGAAACTCTATGTTAATGCACCAATGTTTTTAAGTTCTAATAGTATATTAAAACTTATCGGAGAAAATGAGAAAGATATTTTGAAAATGTATGAAAAAATGGAAGATAGATGTAAAGACGATGATAAGTTTTGGTATTTAGGTAAAAAATATTATATTGAAATAAAAGAAGATGCTGATGAGGTAATCTTTGATGATAAGTATGTTTATACACCATCATTAAAGGATCTTGATAGATTTTATCAAGAAAAAGTTGTCGAAATATTTACTAAAGAAGTAGAAATTGCTAAGAAATGTTTTGCTCATTTGCCGGAATTCACACTAAAATTCAGAAAAATGCGAACGAGATGGGGAGTTTGTAATACTGCTAAAATGACAGTTACTTTAAATACTGAGTTACTCAAAAAAGATATCGAGTTACTCGATTATGTTATTGTTCATGAGCTTTGTCATTTTTTTGAAGGAAATCATAGCAAGAATTTCTGGAATTTAGTTGGACAGGCCTATCCTAATTATAAAGAAGCAAGAAAGAAATTGAGGTATTAGATGAATATAACTAGTTTACAAAATGAACATGTTAAGTATTGGAATTCTTTGAAAGAAAAGAAAGTTCGTGATAAAGAAAGAAGATTTTTAATTGAGGGTGATCATTTAATTAATGAAGCAAAACGTCAAAATTTAATAATTGAGACAATAAGTGTGATTGATTCAACAGCAGACTATTTAGTAACTGAGGATATAATGAAAAAAATAAGTTCTCAAACATCGATTAGTTATAATGCTGCTGTAGTTAGATTTATTCCAGAAGATAGTATCAGTGGTAATATAATTATTTTGGATGGTATTCAAGATCCAGGTAATTTAGGAACGATAATTCGTTCTTGCATCGCTTTTAATTTTACTACGATAATTCTAGGAGATAACTCAGTCGATTTGTATAATCCTAAAGTTGTAAGAGCAACCGAAGGAATGATTTTTCATATCAATGTTTTGCGAAGAAATTTGGTGGAATTTATTCCAACTCTTAAAAATTTAGGTTATAAAATAGTAGGAACTGATGTATTAAATGGAGTTGATATAAAAAACTTGAAACATGATGATATTACTCTTGTTTTAGGTAGTGAAGGTCAGGGAATTAGTGGAAGTGTTAGGAAATTATGCGATGAATTTGTTTATATAAATATGAATAAATCTTGTGAATCATTAAATGTTGGTGTTGCTGCAAGTATATTAATGTACGAGGTAAATCATGAATGAATTAGTAATAGTTGGAAAAGTAATAAATTTCTTTGGAATTAAGGGAGAATTAAAAATACTTAGTGATTTTGATAAAAAAGATTTAGCATTTAAAGTTGGCATGCCTGTGATGATAAAAGAACAGTGGCTTACTATTACTAGTGTTAGGTATCATAAAAATTATATCTTAATTAGAGTAAATAATTTAAATGATATTAATTTAATAACTAAGTATATTGGATTTAATGTCTATGTAAAAAAAGCAGATCTTGATTTAAAAGATGATGAATATTTGCTAGAAGACTTAATTGGAGCTAAAGTAATAGAAGATGATGAAGCAATTGGAGAAGTAATTGATGCTTATATTGCTCCGGGATCTAGTTATGTACGAGTACTTAAAGATAATAAAGAATATTTAATTCCTTTAGTAGATGCTTATATTAAGAAATTTGACAAGAATAATAAAACATTATATACAATTAATGCAAAAAATTTAATTATTTAGTATAATAAAAATGATGGAGGTGAATTATGCGAATAGATATAATGACTCTTTTTCCGGGGATGATTGAAGGATTTTTATCTGAATCAATTATTAAAAGAGCAATTGCTGCAAATCTTGTAGAAATAAATGTTATCAATTTTCGTGATTTTTCACCTCTTAATAATAAACAAGTTGATGATACTCCTTATGGTGGAGGGGCAGGGATGTTACTTAGATGTGAACCAATATTTGAATGTTTAGATCATATTAAAACCCCTGATTCTCATGTGATACTGCTTTCTCCGGAGGGCAAAACTTACAATCAAAAAAGAGCAATAGAGTTAACAAAATATAAGCACATAATTATTATCTGTGGTCACTATGAAGGCTTTGATGAACGCATAAAAACACAGGTTGATGAAATCATCAGTATTGGAGATTTCATCCTAACTGGTGGCGAAATACCGGCATGTGCAATTGTTGATTCGGTAGTTCGTTTAATTCCGGGAGTAATAAATAGTGATTCTTTAACTAGTGAGTCGTTTAACAATAATTTGTTAGATTATCCACAGTACACCAAGCCGAGTGAATACCGAGGATTAAAGGTGCCAGATGTCTTGATTAGTGGAGACCACAAAAAAATTGCGGAATATCGCGCGGCAGAACAAATTAAAAAGACACAAGCGCTTAGACCTGATTTAATGGGGGATAAAAATGAATAGTTATATTTTAAAAAAAGATGATGAAGAAAAAAAAGTACTGCTTTATAAAGAACAAACCGGCTATGAATTTTCTCCCAAGAAGGGAATTAAAAGAGTTAAGAAAATTACTGTTATCGATGAAGATATGGTAAGCAGTATTTTAGAAGATAAAGTAGTTAGGGCTTATAATAGATTGATAAAAATAATATATAGTCTTATAACTGCTGGAGATGAAACAACTAGCGGAGATGTTTTAGTTGCTTATACTGAATTAGATCGTATTCGAAATATATTACTTTATAAATATAATCAATATTTAAAAAAACAATTTGTTGAAAAATATACGAAGAAATTATATGTGTTGGAATTAGAATTAAAAAAAGTACATGTTATGGAATTAACTGATGAAATAGAGGAAGAAAGAGGAAAAAGTAGATAATGGAGAAATTAGATAAGAAAAAAACTATTTTAATGGGGATTTTGTTGGTAGTTGCTGTTGTTCTTATATTTCTTTATCTTAATTATTTTAGAACATTTACAGTAACTTTTGATGTGCGTATTGGAGCAGGGATAGAAGCACAAGAAGTAAAAGTGGGAGATACAGCTACAAGGCCTGAGGATCCAACTGAAGAAGGTTATACCTTTTTAGGCTGGTATGTTGATGGTAAGGAATATGATTTTAGTACACCGGTAAAAGAAGATATAACTATTACTGCTGAATGGGAAGAAAATTAAAAACTATAGATGTTTCGACATTTATAGTTTTTATTTGCTAAAATTAGACAAAATCAATTGAAGAAAAAAATGGCGAAGAAAAAGGTAATGTCTTATTCTGTCAAATTGGCCGATTTTATCTTGATATATTCTATGTTTTTTGTTAAAATGATTTTCAGGATGTGAAAATAATAAATGCGAGAAGATAAAGTTGGTACAGTTGGCAAAACTGTAATTTTAGTTGTTTTAATATTATTATATTTTACAAGTCTATTGGCATTTTAGAAAAAAACACTAATAAAATTTATTAGGTGTTTTTTTATGAAATTTATTGCTCATCGAGGTGTTTGGAATAAAAATGTTAGACCTAATTCTTATGAAGCAATTTCAAATGGTTTAAATAGTGACAAATATATTGGTATTGAAACAGATATAAGAGTTACAAAAGATGGAGTGTTTATTTTATATCATGATGCTTTATATAATGGTTCTTTAGTTAAAAATGTATTGTATAAAGAAATTAAAGATGATACGTGTAAGTTAGAGTATATTTTAAAAATTAAAAGTAATAAAATATTTTTGTTAGAAATAAAAGATTTTCAAATGAATGTAATAAGTTTTTTAAAACTATTAAGTAAATATAAAAGAAATATCATGCTTATGTCTTTTGATAATAAAATAATTGAAAGGATAAGAAAAGAAACTTCTATCTACAAAGTAGGAGTTTTAAATTATATTTTAAACAGTGACTCTGATTATAATTTTGACTTTATTTGTTTACTTGATGCTTTTAGTAGTAATCTAATTATTGAAAGTTTTAAAAAGAGAAACATTGATGTATTAATTTATGGAACAATAAAACCTAATCAAAATTTGACATATATTATAGATGATTATAAATTAAGTATTGCGAAAGGTAAGTAATTGTGATATATTTTAATTGTACTAGAACAAATAGTACAAGGAGGATATATGATTGAAATCAAAAATTTAAAAAAAAGCTTTGATACTAAAATAGTTTTGTCTGATTTGTGTTCAAATATCCCAGATAATGCCATTTATGGTTTAATTGGAGCAAATGGTTCGGGAAAATCAACACTGTTAAGATTAATTAATAGTATTTATAAGCCTGATGAGGGAACTATTCTTATCGATGGAGTTAGTTCCTATGATAATGAAGAGGTAAAAAAGGAAATGGTATTTGTACCAGATGACTTATTTTTCTATCCGGGATATAGCCTATATGATACTGCTAAGTTTTATCAAGCGATGTATCCGAAATTTAATTTGGAATTTGTCTTTGATACCGCTAGAAAATTAAAACTAGATTTTAATAAGAGTATTAATACATTTTCTAAAGGAATGCGTCGTCAGTGTGCAATTATTTGTGCTTTAGCCACCAATGCTAAATATATTTTCTTTGATGAAACATTTGATGGTATCGATCCTGTAGTGCGCCAATACTTTAAAAAACTTATTGCTAAACAAATGACTAAACAGGATACAACTATCATCATGACATCACACAACTTAAGAGAATTAGAAGATATTTGTGATAACTTAGGATTAATATCAGAACATAAGATATTGTTTGAAAGTGATGTTAATTCATTAAAGACCGATATGATAAAGGTTCAAATATCTTTTAAGAATGATTTTGATGAATCGCTATTTGCTAAACTAGATGTATTATCCTTTAAAAAGATTGGTAAAGTAGCCACTTTAATTATTAAAGATAAAAAGGGCAGTAAAAAGTATTTGGAAAGTTTAAAACCAGTGATACTTGATTACTTGCCACTTACTTTAGAAGAAATATTTATCTATCAAATGGAGGCTTTAGGATATGAATTCAACTAAACTTTTTAACTTTAAATATTTATGGCAAAACATCAAAAAATCAAAATCAATAATTATATTTTTGATGTGTGCAATTCCTTTTATAAATTTATGGATTGTTGGCTTAAATTCTTTAAATGCTAATTTTGTCTTAGACTTTACAGGAATTAGTAATATAACTGCTATTTTATCTTTCTTTTTTCCAAGTTTATTAGCATATATATTATTTGGCTTTGTTTTTAAGAAAAAAACTGTCGATTTTATAATGTCTCAACCGATTACGAGAAAAAAGATTTATGCATCTAATATATTCGGGGGTATAATAATATTATTAATTACTGTACTAATTACGACACTTGGTTTTGGTTTATTATCATTATTTACTAAGATATATATTCCACTCGGGGCATTAATAGATTATTTTATCTATTGGTTAATTACTTACATATTTGTCTTTTTAATCTCTTCTTTAGCAATATGTTTCGCAGGCAATATGATGAGTTCTTTAGTAGTATTACTTTTACTTTTGTTCTTATTTCCAACAATTAGTTATGTTAATTATACTTTTAAATATTTAAACAATAATGCCATATATGTATGTACTGATGAAGAATGTATCCCTGATAGAGAAATATATTGTTTAAATAGCACAGATAATTGTGAAGTCATTGATGAAAGTAGAGTAAATTATTATTTCTATTATAACTTTACAAGTAATTTATCTACTCCAGTTAATTATTGGGCCACTTCAGAATTTAGTACCCCTAGCATAATTAAAACAGCAATCCTTTCTTTAATCTATTTAGTTTTAGGATATTATGCTTTTAAATATCGGAAAATGGAAGATAGTGAAGTAAGTTTTAAAAATAAGTATTTGTATGAAATTATAAAAATTGCTACATTTATACCAGTAACTTTTATTGCTTATACAATGTCATCTGATAATTCTGCTTATATACTGATTAGTTTAGTTATATGTTTAGGTTATTATTTTGTTTATGATTTAGTTTTAAAAAGAGTAATTAAAGATCCAGTAAAGTTAATTTTAAAATCAATTATTGTAACTGCTTTAATATTTATTATTTATATTATAGCAAATAGTGTTTATGCAAATAATACTCCAGTTATTGAATCAATTGATGAAGTTACTGTAACTTATAATGATGCAAAACTAGGAATAAACCAATCTATTTCAGTAACCGATGAAGTTTTAATCAACAAACTAATAAGGGGTGAAGATAGTGTAGGAATGGCCAATTATATAGTAGATATAGAAATTGAAGATAAATATTACACATATCGCAATGTATCAAATGACACCTATAACGAGTTGATAAACTATGCTGAAGAAAACAATCTTGGAGAAAAATTTACAACAGATAATATAGTTTATGTTGCTTCATTACTAGACCCTTCGATAAGTGTTTCATTAAATGAAGAATTTAAAGAGGATTTAGTAGAATATATTAATAATTATGAAACACCAGAAGCTCCTGATAATTTATTCATTAGTATTTATAAATATGAAAATCATGAGTTAAAAAGAATTGATTTAAAAATAAATGATAATTTAAATTTGCTAAATCATATTAAAACATCCTTTAATGATCATTTTATTAAAAACTTTGATGGCGATGAAATTAGAATAGCAGGGACTGATGGAACTGATAATTATGAAGAAGAAAACCAAGCGCTTAATAAAAATCAAGATAGATTATTAGAATTTTTAAAAGAACATAAAAATGATGAAATAGATGGCGAATATGTGATATTATATTATGAGACAGAAAGATATATAACAAATCGGGATGTTTTTTTGCAGAGTATATGATTTATACTTCAAAATAGGAGTGGTTTTTTTGAATATCAATATTGATTATCAAAGTAGAGTACCCATATATGAGCAAGTAGTTTTAGAAATTGAAAAAATGGTTGCTCTAGGGGTATTAAATCCAGGAGATCAAATCTCTTCCATTAGAGATTTAGCATGTGAGTTAGGACTTAATCCAAATACAATAAAAAAGGCCTATGACACTTTAGAACAAAAAGGAGTAATTATATCTAAATCGACGAAAGGAACATTTATTACTGATGATGTTGCTAAAGTAAAGGATGGAAAAATAGAAAGCATTATTGATGAAATAAAAGAAAAAATACAAGAATTAGAAAATATTGGTTTAGATAAAAAAGAGATTAGTAAAAGACTTGAGTTATAGTTTATAAAATGCAAGTTATAAATATTAAAATAAAAACTGATAAATATGTCAAACAAAATGATAGTTTATCAGTTTTTTTCTAAAAAGTTATTATTATTTTCATATTTAGTGTATAATTATATCAAGGTGATTAAATTGAAAATTATCGTTTCAGCTGGAGGTACTGGTGGACATATTTATCCAGCTTTAGCAATTATAAAAAAATTTCAAGAATGTGAAAAAGATTTGAAAGTGCTTTACATTGGTACACATGATAGAATGGAAAAAGATATAGTTCCTAAAATGGGAATAAAATATGAGAAGATTGAAATATATGGGTTTAGTAAAACCAAGATTGTTAGAGATTTTAAAAACGTGTTTTTGATTTATAAGGCGATAAAAAAATGTAAAAGCATTATGGAGAATTTTAAACCGGACGTAGTAATTGGAGTAGGTGGTTATGTTACTTATCCAGTAATTAGAGCAGCTCATAAACTTGGTATAAAGACTTTTATACATGAACAAAATAGCATTGCTGGTAAGAGTAATATCACACTGGCTAAATATGTCGATTTAGTTGGAGTCTCTTTTAAAAATTCAAAGGATTATTTTAAAACTGCGCGGAAAGTTGTTTATACGGGAAATCCTTGTGGCGAAAACGCTTTAACTGTTCCCAAAATATCTAAGACTACTCTTGGATTTAAGACTAGTGATAAGCTTATTATTATTGTAGCTGGTTCACTTGGTAGTAGTGCTTTTAATGAGAAGTTTAAAGCTTTTTTGCAAATTGTGGGAGATGAAGATTATAAAATTCTTTATGTAACAGGTAAGGCATATTATGATGATTTTGTAAAGGATACAAAGTTTCCTAAAAATGTTAAGGTAGTGCCATATTTCGATAATTTGGCGGGATTAATGAAAGATGCTTATTTACTTATTAGTAGAGCTGGAGCTAGTACAATTAGTGAAATATTAGCATTAAAAATTCCAAGTATTTTAATTCCGAGTCCATATGTTGCAAATAATCATCAGTATTATAATGCTTTAGATTTAGTTAATATGAAAGTTGCAGAGTTAATCGAAGAAAAGAATCTAACTACTGATTTAATTCAAGTGTCAATTAATGAACTGGTTAACAATAAAGATAAGTATAATGAACTAAAGAAAAATTTGGAAAAATTAAATACGAAGAGTTCATCGACGATTATTTATGAAAAAATAAAGGAAATGCTAAAATGAAAGAGTATGGCGAAGTTTTAGAAAATGTAGATTTAAGAAAATATAATACTTATGGTATTGGTGGATGTGCTAAATATGTAATTTATCCTTCATCAGTCAGTAATTTGCAAAAATTATTAAAATGCTTGGCAGATAAAAACATTCCTTGGTATGTTTTAGGTGGCGGGTCAAATGTTATATTGCCTGATCAAGATTTTGTTGGAGCAATAATTAAACTGGATAAATTGGATAAGTATGCGGTTAATCATGATAAAGTTATAGTTGAAGCGGGTATCTCTTTAGCAAAATTTGTCAAGAATATGCTAGATGATGGTTATACTAATTATGGCTCTTTAATGGGAATTCCTGGTCTACTTGGTGGAGCTATTCGTGGCAATACCGGAGCATATGGTGTAAATATATTTGATTATTTAATTAGTGTAACTATTATGGATGAATTAGGAAATATTCGCAAACTGAAAAAAGATGATATTAAATATGATTATCGGGAAACGGAGTTTAAAAAGCAAAATATCATTATAATTGAAGCAGAATTTCAGGGTGTTAAAGGTGATGTTACTCTTGAGTTAGACAATATTAGAGAAAATGCTAAAAAACGTAAGAATACTCAACCTTTAGAATATAAAAATGCAGGTTCAGTTTTTAAAAATCCACCGGGGCTTTCTGCTGGATATATGATTGAACATGCCGGTTTAAAAGGTATTACTATTGGTGGTGCTCAAGTATCGGAAAAGCATGCAAATTTTATAATAAACTACAATAATGCAACAGGTCATGATATAATAGAGTTGATTGAACTTATTAAAAAAGAAGTGAAAAATAAATATAAAGTAGAATTAATTTTAGAACAACAACAAATTATTTGGTGATAATATGGGAAATAAAAAGGTAAGGAGAAAATTAAATAAAAAAGCTTTATTGGTTATTCTTTTAACATTATATTTAATTATAATGGCTTTTTATTATGTATTTACTTTACCTATTAGAAATATTAATATTGTTGGAAATAATTTGGTAACAGATGCAATGATTATTGAAGCTGCTGGTATTAAAGATTATCCAGATATATTTAGGACAAGCAGTAAGAAGATTGTTAATAGTGTTGAAGCATTAGATTTTATTGAAAATGCTAAAGTTAATAAAAGTATTAATGGGACAATAACAATAATTGTTACGGAATCTAAACCATTATTTTATAATGTTTTAAATAAAAGTGTTGCTCTTTCAAATGGAGAAGAAGTTGAAAAAAATGTTGCAGATATTATTGGGATACCAACACTTGTAAATTATGTGCCAAGTGATATTTATAAAGAATTAATTAGCAAAATGAGTGCAACAGAAACTGATATTATTTCTTTAATAAGTGAAATAGAATATAGTCCGGACGTGAAAGATGATATAACAATTAATGATAGTAGATTTATTTTAAGAATGAGCGATGGTAATCATGTCTATATTGATTTAGTTAACTTTGAAAATTTAAATCGTTACAAAGTTATATATTCTAATTTGGATGAAAAGGGAGTGTTGCATTTAGATGGGGTTTATTCAGGTAGTGATTCTGATACAATAATATTTACATCGTTTGCAGCGTTAGAAGCACAAAATAGTAGTGAAGAAGGTGGCAGTAATGAATTATCAGAATAAGATGCAAGAAATAATAAAATCATTAAGTTTTCGTCCTAAATTATTGCTTCACAGTTGTTGTGGCCCTTGCTCGACGACTGTTTTAACTTTGCTTGTCTCACATTTTGATATTACAGTGCTATATTATAATCCTAATATTGAACCTAAAGAGGAATATTATAAACGCAAGGAAGAACAAATTAGATTTATTAAGGAATTTAATAATGAACATATAAAGTTTATGGATTGTGATTATAATAATCAGGATTTTCGTAGTCGAGTTGTGGGCTTAGAACAAGAAAGGGAAGGCGGAGCAAGATGTGCTGTTTGCTTTAAATTGCGATTAGAAAAAACAGCTGAAATTGCTAAAGCTTTAGATTTTGATTATTTTGGAACAACTTTAACAGTAAGTCCTCATAAAAATAGCGAAGTAATAAATAAAATTGGGGCTTTATTAGAAACTGAATATGGTGTAAAATATTTATATAGTGATTTTAAAAAGAAAGATGGATATAAGAAAAGTATTGAACTTAGTAAGAAATACAATTTATATCGTCAGGATTATTGTGGATGTGAATTTGGGAGAACTAGTTTATGATGGAAGTTATTGAATATTGTGGTTTGATTTTATGGATAATTTATTTATTTTTGTTGGTTAATCGCGAAATTGGTCGAAAAAATAAATTTGCTAAGGAATATAATAAAGAATTAATTATAAAAAGACCATTTCATATAATAAGAATCGATAGTTTATTTTTCTTAATAGTATATTTAATATATAGTAATTTTGCGGATAATAGAGTTTTACCTTATTTGTACTTAATAATTGTTCTTACAAATATTGTGTATGTAGTATATGATATTGCGGATAATTATAAAAAAGAAAAAATTGATTTGAGAAAAGAGTTAGTTTATTATTCTGGAGCAATAGTTTTAGTAATAGTAGCTTTTGGATATATGCTTATTAGTAAAAATTTATTTAATACTTGTACGCTTACATTAGCATTGAATTTATTGGTGCCAATTTATATTTGGTTAATAAAAATAATAAAAAAGAAAAATTAATATTAACTTGATTTTTACTTATAATAATGTTATTCTTAGAATAGAGAATATAAAAGGTAATGGGGAATAAATAAT
>ERZ1643251.4218-NODE-4218-length-12660-cov-4.367870_pt1 | contig 12660 bp, 11 predicted proteins | sample MGYA00579261_ERZ1643251 | MGnify/ENA primary metagenome ERZ1643251 (study PRJEB29033, sample SAMEA4952267) | chicken gut metagenome | biome: Broiler Chicken; feature: Gastrointestinal Tract; material: Caecum | place: Ireland | collected 2018 | study: Broiler... | reverse complement strand
AAAGGCGCTGTCAGGCAATCACGAAAAAAGATGATCTGCAGGTGACGGATATCGATATTTTGTATTATGTGGCCCATTCCGGTCCCAGGAATCTTTCCAGGGACATTGTAGATATGGGTATGTCCAAGGCCAATGTATCCAAGTCGGTGGAGCATTTATACCAGAAGGGATTGGTGGAGCTTACGGAGGATAAAGAGGATAGAAGATGCGTGCATATTGAACTGACAGAAGAGGCCCGCACCGTAATAGAGGAGGCGGCGACAGTGCGCAGAGAGCTGAGGCATTCCCTGATGCAGGGAATCGGAGAGGAGGATACAAAAACGGTGATCCGCGTGCTGCAGCAGATCAATGAGAATATGACAAACGAATTGGCTCATATGGAACAGATTAAATCGTAACAAGAAAGAGAGGGCATGGTATGAAAAAAAATGACAGCTATTTTGCGGATTATGCGGAGCTTTGCAGGGAAGCGGACAAAATCGATGTAAATTTATTCGATGAATACGGAGTGCAAAGAGGGCTTCGCGACAAAAACGGAAACGGCGTTTTGGCCGGGCTGACTCATATTTCCCGGATAGAGTCCTTCAAGACGGAAAACGGCAGAAAAGTTCCCTGCGATGGAAGACTGTGGTATAGGGGCTATGACTGTATTGAGCTCGTCAACGGCTTCCGCGGAAAACGTTTCGGATTTGAAGAAATTGCATATCTGCTGTTGTTCGGGGAGCTTCCCGACAAGCGGGAACTGGAAAAGTTTCATCATATTATCGCGGCTAACCGCACGCTTCCCACCAATTTTACCAGAGATGTCATTATGAAGGCCTCCAGCAACGATATCATGAATTCTCTCACAAGAAGCGTTCTGACGCTTGCATCCTATGACAGAAGCTGCAATGATACCTCCATTGAGAATGTTCTGCGCCAATGCATCGGGCTGATCAGCGTGTTCCCCATGCTGGCGGTGTATGGATACCATGCCTATAATCATTATGTCAACGATGACAGTATGTACATACATAGACCTCAAAAAAAGCTTTCCACCGCTGAAAATATTCTTATGATGCTGCGTCCTGACAAGAAATACACGGAACTGGAGGCCATAGTGCTTGACATTGCGCTGGTACTTCATATGGAGCATGGGGGTGGTAACAACTCGACCTTTACCACCCGGGTGGTGACTTCTTCGGGATCAGATACCTATTCCGTGATAGCTGCGGCGCTTTCCTCCCTGAAGGGACCAAAGCACGGAGGAGCAAATATCAAGGTTGTTGAGATGATGCGGGATATAGAGGCGAACGTTGCGGACTGGAAGGACGAGGAGGCCGTTGAAGATTATCTCAGAAGGATTTTGAACAAGGAAGTATTTGACAAGAAGGGACTTATTTATGGAATGGGGCATGCGGTATATTCACTGTCCGATCCAAGAGCCCAGGTGTTCAAAGGGTTTGTGCAACAGCTTGCATCCGCCAAAGGCAGAGACAAGGATTTTGCGCTTTATTCTATGATAGAGAGGCTTGCCCCCAGGGTGATTTCAGAGAAGGCGCGGATTTACAAGGGCGTCAGCGCCAATGTAGACTTTTACAGCGGATTTGTGTACAGTATGCTGGAGATTCCTTTGGAGCTTTATACTCCTATTTTTGCGATTGCCAGAATTGTGGGCTGGAGCGCTCACAGGATTGAAGAGCTGATTAATATGGATAAGATTATTCGCCCCGCTTATAAGAGTGTGATGGAGGAACGGGGTTATGTGGAAATAGAGGAGAGGTAACACAAGGCCATGGAAAAAGGCGCCTGAAACCGTGAGATTTGCTCATGATTCAGGACGCCTTTTTTACGTACTGCAAAGCTGACGGAAGGGCTTTTCATTTGTCATAGAAAAGTACGCCGAGGGTAGCAGGTCCGCAGTGGCTGGAGATTACGCCTCCTGCTCTGGTAATATAAACATGTTCAAAATAGTCAAGACCATCCAGATATGAGCGAACTTCCTTGATGATATTGTCCTCACAGCCGGAATGAGTAATGAACACGCAGGAAGGATCCGCGCAGAGCAGATCAGCTTCCATTTCCTTTACATATTTCATAATGACAGAGGATTGTTTTCCGCGGAATTTTTTAGCCACTCTCATGGCTCCGTGCTCCACTACAATCTGGGGCTTTAATTTCAGGGAGTTGGCAAGCAGCGCCGTTACAGCCCTGCATCTGCCTCCTCTGGCAAGATAGGTCAGGGTTTCCACTACAAAGCTTGCACGGACCTTGCCTCTGCGCTGTTCCACCCGCTCAACGATTTCCTCCACAGCTTTTCCATCTGCAATCAGGCTGGCCGCATAAAGAAGCTGGAGGCCGATTCCGGTAGAAAGATTCATGGAATCAATCACATGGAGCTTATCATAGTTCAGATCCTCCCTGATGAGACGCATCACATTGCAGGTAGTGCTCATTTGTTCGGAGATCCCTATAAAAATAATGTCTTTGCCCGCATCCATAAAGGGCTTTAGAATTTCTAATGCCTTCTCATAGGATACGGCGGCGGTTTTAGGCGTCTGGCGGTTGGCATCGGACCACTGGTAAATCTGATCCGGAGTGATTTGTTCCCCATCGAAATAGCTTGCATCCTCCAGAATAATACAGAGAGGGATGGTAACTATGTGAAAAATCTCCTTTAGCTCGGGCGAAAGATCACAGGTTGAATCCGCAACTAACTGTATATCAGGCATAATGATTCCTCATTTCTTTCATTATAAATATAAATGCGGCAGAGCGCACTTCAAAAATAACATATTATCAGAAAAAATACAATGTTTACACTAATTTTATTTTATTTTCAAGGCAGAGTGTGCTATGATTAGCTTTCAAATAGACTGGACGGAGAGAGGGAAGGCTATGGCGGGAACAATTATTGATTATTTGCGGAAATACGGGGATCGCTCCTTTGGTGAGCGCCCTATGAATGATGTGGACAGTCTGGTTTTGTGCCAGCTTGCCTATCTGAAATTTGATGGGATGGTGCCGGATATAAGGGAAAACAAGCCCTTTGTATATTTAAAGGAGCTGCGGGAGCATTCCGATTTTGACAGACTGTTTGCAGATGTGCGTTTTGAAAAAAGTAACCGCGCTATGGTGGAGGCCGCGCTGGCCGGAAGAAGATTCAATACCCTTAGACTAAACGGCTATATCAATCTGGTGGAAAAGGAGTGGGAAACGCAGTTTTGCGCCGTTACTTTTTTGCTGGAGGACGGAACAATTTATATTGCTTTTCGCGGAACGGACGAGACCATTGTGGGGTGGAAAGAAGATTTTAATATGGCCTTTCTGTCACCGGTTCCGGGACAGGCTTACAGTGTGAAATACCTGAATATGGTTATGGGACGTCTGCGTCGACCCTTTTATGTGGGCGGTCATTCCAAAGGAGGCAATCTGGCGGTGTATGCCGCCATGAAGTGCATTCCAGGAGTAAGGGAATGTATTTTGAAAATATATAGTATGGATGGACCGGGTTTCCGGCCGGAGGTTCTAAGAGAAGGAGATTATGACAAAATAGCGGACCGGGTTGTGAAGATTCTTCCCCATTCCTCTATGGTGGGGATGCTGTTTGAACGGGATATTCGTTATCAGGTGGTGGAAAGCAGGAGCTTCGGCCTGGCACAGCATGATCCGTACAGCTGGCTGGTGGAGGAGGGAGAGTTTGTGCAGGCGGAGGATATTTACGAGAGAAGAAAGCGGATGAACAATACCATAAACGAATGGATTTTATCCCTGAACGAACAGCAGCTGCGCACCTTTGTAGATACTCTTTATCAGGTGATTTCCGCCTCCCAGGCGGAGGATTTGATTGAATTTACAAGCAACTGGAAAAGAAGCATGAACAGAGTGATCGCAGCCTTAAAGGAGGTGGATGAGCAGACGGCCAGAATCCTGCGTGAGATTGTCAGATCCTTGTTTGAAATCGCAGGGGCACACATGCGCCGGGAATTCAGTGAGCGCCGTTCTTCAGGGAAGGGACACGGGAAGCACAAATCCAGGAGGACAGAAGAGTCAAAAGAGGTGCCCCCGACAGAGTAGTTTTTGTGTTATCCAGCCGCTCAGGATGCCACTGCAGGCCCAGGACAGGAAGCGTGTCGTGAACGATGGCTTCAATACAGCCATCCTCCGGACACCACTGAATGACATTCAGACCTGCGCCCAATTTGCCAAGTCCCTGATGATGAGCGCTGTTGACCAGCGCTTTTTTCCCGTAAAGTTCGTAGAGACAGGAATTTTCCAGAATAACAGTGGAATGATACTGATCCTGTCCCTGAAAGCGGTGTATGGAGGCGGTGGGGAGATCCTGTATGATGGTGCCGCCGAAGGCCACATTGATGACCTGCATCCCTTTACAGATTCCCAGCACGGGAATGTTGCGGCGCAGAGCATAGTCCAGAGCCTGGAATTGAATAATGTCCAGCTCTGTGTCGATACCATGGGAGCCCTGATTATTTTCGCCGAAAAAGGCGGGGGTGATGTCTCCCCCTCCGGGCAGGATCAGAGCGTCGCAGGAGGACATTTCCCCAAGACTCAGGGCAGTAACGGGCAAAGCGGAAAATTTCTCTATGTATCTTTCATAATTCACTGTATCACTTTTGCGTCCTGCAATGAAGATTTTCATTTCTGTGATCCATCCAAAAAAAAGTCTTAGTTAATATATGCTACAATCAGAAAAGAATGCACTAAAAAATCGGCAATTTTTATCTTACCTTTTATAGAAAAAAATTGTAAAATGTTTAAAGCTGTAAAACAGAAATTACGGAAAGGGAGTGTAGATATGGAAGAATTAGCGGCAGAGCTGCTTGCGGAGCTCGAGTGTGAGACGGCGTTTTCCCTGCAGATTCCCCAGAGCGTTCCCCTGGTAGGGGGCGTCAGACTGGATATTGCGGAATCTGTTGTGATCACTTGGGTGATTATGGCGGTTATTCTGCTTGCGTCGCTGATTTTGACAAGGAATCTCAGAGTGAATAACATTACCAGAAGGCAGCTTGTTGCGGAAACCATTGTGACCAGGCTTGACAGCTTTGTGACAGGGATGGTGGGAGAAGAGGCAAAGGCGTATGTTCCCTATCTTGCAACGGTTTTGATATTTATCGGAATTTCCAATATTATTGGACTTTTCGGACTGAAACCGCCTACCAAGGACATGAATGTTACGGCTGCGCTGGCGTTGATGAGCATTATCCTCATCCAGTACGCAGGCATACGGAAAAAGGGCGTGAAAAAGTGGCTGAAAAGCTTTACAGAGCCCATAGCTATTGTAACCCCCATAAACATTCTGGAGTTGTTCATCAGACCACTGTCTTTGTGCATGCGTCTGTTCGGCAATGTAGTGGGAGCCTTTGTCATTATGGAGCTGATAAAGCTTTTGGTACCCATTGTGCTGCCGGTGCCCTTCAGCTTTTATTTTGACATTTTTGACGGGCTGATTCAGGCGTATGTGTTTGTATTTCTGACTTCCCTGTTTATCAAGGAAGCCATAGAGTAACGAATATTAAGGATAAAAACAAATTGACTGATTAAAAATAAAAGGCCGTCTGTGCGACGGAGGAATGGAGGATCATTATGGTAGCAATTGGAGCAGGCATTGCAGCGATAGCATGTATAGGAGCCGGAATCGGAATCGGTATCGCAACGGGAAAAGCAGCTGAGGCAGTTGCAAGGCAGCCGGAGGCGGAATCCAAAATCACAAAACTTCTGCTTCTGGGAGGCGCGCTGGCAGAGGCAACGGCAATTTACGGCTTCGTTATCGGCATTCTTGTGATTCTGTTTATGGGCTGATTGAAACGGGACGAAAAGCGAAGCAGGAAAGGAAGAAAAAATATGTTAAGATTAGACATCAATGTCCTTTGGACGATTATCAATCTTCTCATTATTTACTTTATCGCAAAAAAGTTTCTGTTCAAGCCTGTGAGAAAGGTGTTGGAGGCCCGACAGGCTGAGATAGACAAGCAGTTTTCGGATGCAAAAACAGCCCGGGATGAGGCGGATCAGCTGAAGACGCAGTATGAGCAATCCCTTGAGGGCGCAGACAGAGAAAAAACACAGATTTTAAGCCAGGCCAGAGAGAAAGCAAGCGAGGAATATGAAAAGATCATCGCAGACGCCAGGACGGATGCGGATAAAATTGTTTGTGACGCCAGAAGGATGGCGGACGCAGAGCAGGAGAAACGCATGCGTCAGGCTCAGGAGCAGATCGCCGATTTGGTAGTGGCTGCAACCGCAAAGCTTGTGGCTTCCAGACAGAATCCGGAGGCGGACAGAGAACTATATAATCAATTTATAGCAAAGACAGGTGAACAGGGTGATTAGTACAGCTTTAGATTACGCAAGAACATTACATGAACTGAATATAGCAGGCGATATTGTGGGTCAGGCGGATGATATATTTAAGGCTGTGCCACAGGTAAAGACGGAATTTGAGGATCCAGAAGCAGCGCTGTCAGGGAAGCATCATGTCATCGACAAGGTGTTTCCCGTGCAGATTCGCGACTTTTTAAAGGTTCTGTGCGACAATAACGATGTGTACCTTTGGGAGGATATTCTGCGGGCATATAGGGAGCTGTCGCCTGAGAGAAAGGAAGAGCTTACGGTTACGCTCTCCTATGTCACTCCTCCCAGCGGGGAACAGTTGGACAGCATCCGCGATTTTGTTGAAAGAAAGTACGGCCAGAAGAATCTGGTTTTTGAGGTCAGGGAGGATGCCTCCCTGGGCGGAGGCTTTGTGATCAGGGCGGGAAATGAGGTTTACGATTGGAGCACCCGGGGACGAATGAAGCAGCTGCAGGAGAAGCTGGAGAAGGCTTCTGGAAAGGCATCTTTCAGTGAACAGGGAATCATATCTATTTTGAGAAGTGAGATTGAGGACTTTGAGCTGGAGGCAGAGGATAATGAGATTGGCTGTGTAAGCTGGGTGGGAGATGGCATTGCAAATGTAAATGGCATCGATCATGCCATGTATGGCGAAATCGTTATTTTTGACTGCGGCGTTAAAGGTATGGTGCAGGACATCCGCAGAGAAGAGATCGAATGTATTCTTTTTGGGCGCGATACAGAGATCAGGGAAGGCACGAGAGTTGTCCGCACAGGCAAGAGAGCGGGGATTCCCGTAGGGGAAGCCTTCAAGGGTAGGATCGTGGACGCTCTCGGGGCGCCTCTTGACGGGGCAGGCCCCATCGAGGAGGATGGCTACCGTCCTATCGAGGAGCCTGCTCCCTCCATTGTAGACAGGAAGTCGGTAAACGTTCCCATGGAAACGGGTATATTGGCCATCGACTCCATGTTTCCCATCGGGCGGGGACAGCGTGAGCTGATTATCGGCGACCGTCAGACAGGAAAAACCTCCATCGCCGTGGATACCATTTTGAACCAGAAGGGCAAGGATGTGGTATGCATTTATGTGGCCATCGGGCAGAAGGCGTCCACCATAGCAAAGTTGGTTGGAACCTTGAAAAAATATGGCGCTATGGAATATACCATTATCGTATCCGCTACGGCCAGTGATCCTGCGCCTCTGCAGTATATCGCCCCTTATTCGGGCACGGCCCTTGCGGAATATTTTATGTATCAGGGCAAGGATGTGCTGATTGTGTATGATGATTTGTCCAAACATGCGGTGGCATATCGGGCGTTGTCCCTTCTTTTGGAGCGCTCTCCGGGCCGCGAGGCATATCCGGGGGATGTGTTTTATCTGCATTCCAGACTGCTGGAGCGTTCTTCCAGGCTTAGCGAAGAAAAGGGAGGAGGCTCTATCACAGCTCTGCCCATTATAGAGACCCAGGCAGGGGATGTATCGGCTTATATTCCCACGAACGTGATTTCCATCACCGACGGGCAGATTTTTCTGGAGAGCGATCTGTTTTTTTCCGGGATGCGGCCTGCGGTAAATGTAGGACTTTCCGTTTCCCGTGTGGGCGGTGCGGCTCAGACCAAAGCCATGAAGAAGGCTGCGGGAAGCATTCGTATTGATCTGGCTCAGTTCCGGGAAATGGAGGTGTTTACTCAGTTCGCCTCTGATCTGGACAAGGCGACCAAGGATCAGCTCCAGCACGGGCATGTGCTTATGGAGCTGCTAAAGCAGCCTCTTTGCCGTCCCCTAAGTATGGCGGAGCAGGTGATTACACTCTGCGCGGCAAACGGAAGAGTGATGCTGGATCTGCCCATAGAGAGCATCAAGGATTTTCAGATGCGGCTTCTTTCCCATATGGAGCAGGAACATTCTGAGATTATCAGACAGCTGGAAACTGCAAAGACCTTGGACGATGAACTGACGGAGCAGATTATAAAGGCTGCGGAGGGATTTAAGAAAGAGTACCAAAATAAACATTAGGAGGGACCGACATGGCAAACGCACGAGAGATACAAAGCCGGATGAAAAGCATTCGGGACACCATGAAGATAACAAATGCCATGTATATGATTTCTTCCACCAAACTCCGCAGAGCCAAAAAAAATCTGGAAGAGACGGAGCCTTATTTCTATACTCTGCAAACGATGATAGCCAGAATTTTAAGACATTTGCCCGAGATAGAAAACAAGTACTTTGACGCAAGACCAAAAAAGAAGCCGGAGGAGCGCACAAGAGGACTGATTGTTGTGACGGCGGATAAGGGACTTGCGGGAGCGTACAACCACAATGTGCTGAAGCTGGCCCAGGAGTGGATGGAATCGGAGGAAAAGTATAAGCTTTTTGTGGTAGGAGAGCTGGGGAGACAATTCTTTGCCGCCAGGGGGATACCTGTTGCGGAGCAGTTTCATTATACCGCTCAGAACCCTACTCTTCACCGGGCGCGCTTCATCAGTGAGACGGTTCTGGAACAGTTTAAGGAAGAGGAGCTGGACGAGGTTTATCTTATCTATACCAGCATGAAAAACAGCATTACCACGGAAACGCAGATTCTGAAGCTTCTGCCCATGGTCGCGGAGGACTATGCAAGCATGGAGGTCCAGAAAGCGGGTATTTATCAGGAGGAGCTTGTAATGATGCCTTCTCCCCATGCGGTGCTGAATAATGTTATTCCGGACTGCGTGATGGGGTATGTGTACGGTGCTCTGGTGGAATCCTTCTGCAGTGAGCAGAATGCGAGAATGCTGGCTATGGAGGCTGCAAATAAAAACGCGTCCGCAATGATCCATGACCTATCCATAGAATTCAACAGGGTGCGTCAGGCTATGATCACTCAGGAGATCACAGAGGTCATTGCAGGGGCGAAGGCACAGAAAAAGAAGAAGAAGGCAAGAAAGGAGGTTCTGAACATTGAATAATGCGTATGGTAAAATTGTTCAGGTTATGGGACCTGTGGTTGACGTAGAATTTGAAAACAACGACCTCCCTTTTATTAAGGATGCCCTGGAGGTGATCTGCGATGGCAGGCGTCTTGTGATGGAGGTGGCACAGCATATCGGAAACAACACTGTCCGCTGCATTATGCTGGCCTCCAGTGACGGTCTGTGCAGGGACATGAAGGTGACGGCTACCGGAAGGGGCATCCAGGTGCCTGTGGGAGAAAAAACTCTGGGAAGACTTTTTAATGTGCTGGGAGAGACCATTGACGAAGGAGAATCCCTGGAGAACGAAGAGCACTGGGTAATTCACCGGGATCCTCCCAGCTTTGAGGATCAGAGTCCCGTTGTGGAGATGCTGGAAACCGGCATCAAGGTAATTGATCTGCTTGCTCCCTATGCAAAGGGCGGTAAAATAGGTCTGTTCGGAGGAGCCGGGGTGGGCAAGACGGTGCTGATTCAGGAGCTGATTCGAAATATTGCCACAGAGCATGGCGGATATTCTATCTTTACCGGTGTGGGAGAGCGCTCCAGAGAGGGAAATGACCTTTGGACGGAGATGAAGGAGTCAGGAGTGCTGGAGAAGACTGCGCTGGTGTTCGGACAAATGAACGAGCCTCCTGGAGCGAGAATGCGGGTGGCGGAAACAGGGCTTACCATGGCGGAATATTTTCGCGACAGAGAGCACCAGAATGTGCTTTTATTTATTGACAATATATTCCGGTTTGTCCAGGCGGGCAGCGAGGTGTCGGCCCTTTTGGGACGTATGCCTTCCGCGGTGGGGTATCAGCCCACTTTGGCCACCGAGGTGGGTGAACTTCAGGAGAGAATCGCATCTACAAAGAACGGGAGCGTTACCTCCGTGCAGGCGGTCTATGTGCCGGCGGACGACCTGACAGACCCGGCGCCCGCCACTACCTTTGCCCATTTGGATGCTACGACGGTGCTTTCCAGAAAAATTGTGGAACAGGGTATTTATCCGGTGGACCCACTGGAATCCACCTCCCGCATTTTGGAAGAGGACGTAGTGGGTAAGGAGCATTATGAAACTGCCAGAGAGGTGCAGGCAATGCTCCAGAAATATAAGGAGCTGCAGGACATCATTGCCATTTTGGGGATGGAGGAGCTGTCAGAGGAGGATAAAGTGACTGTGTACAGAGCAAGAAAAATCCAGCGTTTTCTGTCACAGCCGTTCCATGTGGCGGAAAACTTTACCGGCGTACCCGGAAAGTATGTGCCTGTAAAGGAAACTATCAGGGGATTCAGGGCCATTATAAACGGCGACATGGATCAGTATCCCGAGGGCGCTTTCTTCAATGTGGGCACCATTGACGAGGCTGTGGAGAAGGCAAAAAGGATGACTGCGGAATAAGCGTCCGCAAAAGGCGGTGCAGAACTTGGTTATAGCAGATATGAGGTGCGGAAATGAATACATTTAATTTAAAGATTATTGCCAGCGATAAGGTCTTTTACACCGGAAAGTGCGGTATTATTGTTGTGCCGGCGCTGGATGGGGAGCTGGCCGTCATGTCCCACCATGAAAATATGGTAATTGCAACCAGGGAAGGCGAGGTTCGGTTTAAGGAAAAGGAAGAGGCCGAATGGAGGCGTGCTGTGGTGGGCATCGGATTTGTGCACATTGCCAATAATCGCGTGACCATGCTTGTGGACACGGCGGAGCGGCCGGAAGAGATCGACAGAGTCAGAGCGGAGCAGGCTCTGGAGAGAGCTCAGGAGCAGCTGCGTCAAAAGCAGAGCATACAGGAGTATCACGTATCACAGGCATCGCTGGCAAGAGCCATGCTGCGCCTTAAGGAAGCAGGCAAATACAAGTTAAAATAAGAGAAAAGGCGGCATGTAACAATATTGTAAAAAATAAGTAATATTTAACAAAAAAAAGTCGGAAATTGCAGGAATTATAGGCAAAACATAAATTGTCATTTTCTATTCATTGCTTTAAAATGAGCACATGAAAAGAGGAGGACAGCTATGGATTATTTGCAGAAGAAACCCATATGGGTGGTGCTCCGGGCAATTGCCGGCTTTTTTGGGGGGAAGCTTAAGAGCCTGGGAATTACGAGGCAGAGATTCCCATCCTGCGTTGCCCTTGTGATCTGCCCGGTTATCACCTTCTACCTGTTTGATTTTTATACGCATAATCCCCTGAAGGATATGGATTTCAAGACCCAGCTGTTGAATATCGTATTTTATGAGCTCACGGCTTTTCTGCTGTTCGGGCTGGTAAAATACGTCCGTGCGGCGCTGATGCTGCAGAGCGGCTTTTTTATGCTTGTGGGTCTGATCAATTATTATGTATTGAATTTCCGATCGGCGCCGATTATGCCCTGGGACATTCTGTCTCTGGGCACGGCGGCCAGTGTGGCGGGGAATTATGACTACAGCCTTGAGCGTGAGACAATTTTGATTTTGGCGTGTTTTGTGATTCTTATGGCGGCGGAAAGCCGGTTTTCCATGAAAGCTCCCGGGCATCTTTTAAAGAGAGGAGCCTTTATTGTTGTTCCGGTTATTTTGCTGTGGGGATATACCGGAATGATCCAAAGCGACAGCTTTGTGAGCAGCTTCGGACTGTATGACAAGCTGTTTACGCCCACGGTAATGAACCGCAGGGATGGTAATATTGTGGCTTTTTTGATGGAAATGGAATATATGAACGTGGAAAAGCCGGATAATTATTCCGCTAAGGAAACACAGAACAGTTATTTGGCAAATCAGCCGGAAGAGACCGGAGCTGCGCTTGCGGATCCGGATAGACTGAACAGACCGAATATCATTGTGATTATGGATGAGGCTTTTTCGGATCTTTCCGTGCTGGGAAAGCTGGATACCAGTGAGGATTATATGCCCTTCATACATAGTTTGCAGGAGGGCGCCGATAATACTGTTACAGGCTGGTTGAATGTATCTGTGCTGGGAGGGAACACTGCCAATACGGAGTTTGAATTCCTCACAGGAAGCACCATGGCCTTTCTGCCACAGGGAAGCGTTGCTTATCAGCAGTATGTCAATCAGGAAACGCCTTCACTGGCCTCATACCTGAAGGAGCTCGGCTATTCCACTGTGGCCGTTCACCCTTATTACGCGGACGGTTGGGAGAGGGATGCGGTTTATCCTCTCCTTGGATTTGACCGTTTTCTTTCCAGAAATGATTTTTCCGGGGCGAAAAAGCTGCGCAGCTATATTTCCGATGAGGCGGATTTTGAAAAAATCATTGAACTGTACGAGGAGAAGGAAGCGGGAGAGCCTCTATTTGTGTTCAATGTAACTATGCAGAATCACGGAGGGTACGAAAAAACAGAGAGCTTTTCCTCATACATCACTGCGGAGGGAATTTCCTCAAGC
>ERZ1643251.4217-NODE-4217-length-12660-cov-4.420309_pt1 | contig 12660 bp, 10 predicted proteins | sample MGYA00579261_ERZ1643251 | MGnify/ENA primary metagenome ERZ1643251 (study PRJEB29033, sample SAMEA4952267) | chicken gut metagenome | biome: Broiler Chicken; feature: Gastrointestinal Tract; material: Caecum | place: Ireland | collected 2018 | study: Broiler... | reverse complement strand
GCTGATTTTTCCCTCCAGTATCTCCCTGCCGATGGACGCTATCTTTCTTCCCACATACCGGGATATGGCCTGTAGCTCCTGTGCGCTCATCACCGAGGATCTGGCAGAATAGCTGCCGTCCTTTTTTTTCTCCACCGGTATCACATCGGACTTGTCCTGCATATATCTGTCTAACCGATTAATGATATTGTCTTCTCCGTTTATCACTCCGTTCATGCGCAGCTTTTCCAAAAGCTGCCTGTTGATTTCCTCCTGTGTCAGCTCCTCTGAAGACTCAACCATAGGATCATCAACGTGATAATACAAAAGAGCAGCCGGAACCGTCTCCTTGCCGGGATGCTTAGCCGCCTCCAGCTCCATGGCTGCATTCATATAAACCACAAGCTGAAGCTGCAGTCCGTAATACAGAGCGGCCAGATCAAACTGTCTGCTTCCGGATTTATAATCAATGATTTTCACATAAACCCGTTCCTCGTCCTGCGCAATGTCAATCCGGTCAATCCTTCCCTTTAGCCTCATCCTTTCCTTTTCAGACAGAGCCACATGAATACTCTCCAGACTGTCCGCAGACTGGAAAGACACCTCGTATTCATCCGGCATAAAGCTGCCCTTTCTCAACTGGTTCTGCAAGGTGAGCACCGTTCTGGCAAGAATTCTCTCCATGCGTGTAATTGCATACTGATTTCTGGCGCTGCTGTAAAGCACAGTTTCTCCGTAGGCCGCCGCAATGACCTCCAAAGCCTCGTGCACCGTATTCCGTCCGAATTCCTCCGGAAAATCAAACCACGTATAGGGACTTTCCTCCAGCCGGACCGCAAACTGTTCCAGCACCCCATGATACACATTTCCCATGTCCACATTTTCAAAGGAAAATTCTTCTCTTTCCTTCAGGGTAAGCCCATACTGAAGAAAATGCCGGTATGCACAGGCTGCGTAGGTCTCCAGCCTGGTAACGCTGTTTTCCAGATGTCTGCCGTACAAAGCCCTGGCTACTGCTGCGGACAATCCCCTGTCCCGATAGCGGATAAACGCCGCATTGGTCAAAAGGGTTCTTGCCTCCTTGGTCTCATCCTTCCCATATGCCTGATATATGGTGAAAAATTCCATCCTCTCTTCCTGCCTTAAAGAGCCCTGAACATATTCCTGAAGCCCCTGAGCAAGATAGCTCAGTCCCTCTTTTCTGGTGACAATCTGCTCTAAAACACTTCTGTTCTGTGGATATTCCACCTCAAGACAGGGAAAAAGCTTCCTGACGGTATCAATCAGATACGCAGGACGCAGAGATTTTCCCTGACTGTTTATCTTGGAATAGGAGAGATACAACCGCTCAGATGGCTTTGTCAGATTCAGATACAGGTACAGCCGCTGGATATACATCTGCTGTCTGGGCGTGGGAGCAAGCTCCATCTGAGATTCTTTGAGAAACTCCCTGTCCATATCGGAAATCAGGCCGCCCCTGGATGCGCTCTTTGGTATGTTCCCATCATTTACCCCCAGGAAAAACAATGCCTTTACCTGCTTTAACCGGGTCCGTTCCATGTCCCCGGCCAATACCCGGTCAACATTCTGCGGAATCGTCCCCACCTGAATTTCTCCGAAGCCTGCCTCTAAAATATCATAAAATTCCTGCAGGGATATGGTTTCCGAGCCCAAAAGGCTGTAGATCTGATCAAGAAGCTCCATAATAAGCCGATAGATCTGCGCATATTCCCTGGCCTCGGGCAGACAGCCCCGCTCCTTAAAAAAGCTTTCATAGCCGGCCAGCTTTTCCTGCACCTTATTCTGGACCAAAAAGTCATACAGCTGGTTTACATAGTCCTTTGCCAGCTGGTTTTTTTCCGGCCGAAGGCATTCCACCTGGGCAAGGAACCTCTCCCGAATGCGGTTGAGCCTCTTTAGCTGCTCCTCTTCCTCCATCCCAGGAGTCTTTTTTGCAAAATGCCTGGCATAACTTATCCTGCCCCGCAGCCCCGTACGGATACAGTAGTTTTCCAGCTCATCCGCCTCCTCCCTGGAAATATCCGAAAGGCCGCTGCGCAGATAATGAAATACCGCTTCATAGGAAAAATCCTTTAAATATAGTTCCAGAGCGCTTTTGATGTATTCAATCATAGGGTTTAAAACAATGCCTCTTGTCCGGTCAATAAAGCAGGGGATGTCCATTTGTGCAAATTCCTCCTGCACATAAGGGGCATAGCTTTCCAGATCCCCCGTAATTACGGCCATATCCCTGTAAGCCATGCCCTCTTCCTGAACCAGCCTCTTAATCTCAAGTCCTGCCTGGCGAACCTCTTCCTTTACGGTCACTGTCTCAAAGATGCGTATTTCCTCAGTGGTTTCCCCGTAGGGACAAACACGGTATCGAAACAAATTTTTCTCAAGCGCTCCCAGGGCCGGCGCCTTCTGAAAGCGATGAAGAGAATTTACCTGTATCCGGCAGCGTTTTTTTACCTCTCTCTCCAGCTCCTTCCTCTCCGGCCCGGCAGACTCGGACTCAGACTCACCGGACACAAGAAACACATCCCTCGCTCCTTCTCTGGAAACTCCCTCTTCCTCCGCCAGCCTCTCCAGCTTTACAACGGTCTTTTTGCTCAAATGAAAAAGCTTCTGCTCTCCATCCGGCTGATAGGGATTCTCTTCTTCCCCTATGGTGATTGTCACAATCACTTCCCCGCAGATGGACAGCATCTTCTGGATCACTCGGTCCTGAATGGGCGTAAACCCCGTAAAGCCGTCAAAAACCACCACGCTGCCCGGCAGAAGCTTCGATTTTGTCAGAGCGCGACGAAGCACATCCAGAGTTTCCTCCGTGGTGATAAAGCTGCCCTGAATATAATCCTGAAATCCCTGGTACAAAGTTCCCAGGTCCTTCAGCTTTAATGCCAGAGCTCCCCGTTTCGAGGCATATTCCGCAAGCCCAGCCACATCCTTTGGGCTCAGGCCGTACTGCATAAACTCCGACAAGGCGCTTTTTACCTCGTGAATATACCCCTGCTTTTGCAAAAGGCTTCCCAGAACGGGAAGCTCCTCCTTCAGACTAAGGGCAACCTTCTGCAGCACCAGGCTCTTCCCGGTATCATCCAGCACAGGCGTATTCTCCCTTCCCACCTCTTCCAGGATGCGATGGCCAAGTCTCCCGAAGCTGAGCACATCAATATTCATGATTCCGCCTCTTGTGTGCAGAGACACAATATCCTTTTGCGTCTGCATGGTAAACTGATCGGGCACGATAATAAAAAAATTCCTACGGGGCTCTTTTTGAGCTCTTTCAATGATCTCCTGATACAGCAGCCTGCTCTTGCCGCTGCCGGATGGCCCGAAATAAAAACGTAGGCTCATAAGTAAAATCTCCAAAGAAAATCCGCCGCTTCCTCGGCGTAGTCAATCCCGATTCTTTTTCCTTCCCTGACCTGCTCCGGCATTACCTTATTTCCCTCCGTCACATAAAAGCTTTTGCTTTCCACCATATCAATATCATTGTCCCTGCGGGAAATATCCATGGCGATACAAAGTTTTCCCGGCCCATCCGCCAGATGCTTTTTCAAAAGCTCTTCTCCGCCCGGTTTCTTCCCCTTCCTGACTGCAGCCTCCCGGCGTAGTTTCAGCATAATGCGCTCCGATTCCTGATCTGCGGGAATCACACTCCTCAGAAGCACTGCCTGAGGAATCCCCTCCTTCATAGCCGCAATATTCATACAGCTGTACATTCCGTAAATCAAATACACATAAGAGGTTCCTCCCTTGTGATACATGGGTTCCGTTCTCTCCGTGCGTTTACCCCCATAGGTATGAGAACCCTTGTCCTCCTCACCCATATAAGCCTCCGTCTCTGTGATAATCCCCCTTACCAGGCCAAAAGGCGTCTCATGAACAAGTATTTTCCCCAAAAGCTCCTTCGCCACTGTGATACCATCTCTTGCAAAGAAGGATCTGGGAAGACGTTTCCGGGCCCTCATCGCAGCGTCAGCTCCACCGGACAATGATCGGAGCCCATAACCTGACTATGTATTTTTGCATCCTCAAGGCGGTCTTTCAAAGTCTCAGACACCACAAAGTAGTCAATGCGCCACCCCGCATTTTTGGCTCTGGCCTGAAACATATAGGACCACCAGGAATAAGCTCCCTCCATGTCAGGATAAAAATAGCGGAAGGTATCTATAAAGCCATTCTCCAAGAGCTTGTCAAAGCATTCTCGCTCCTGATCCGTAAAACCAGCGTTATTGCGATTGGTCTTCGGATTTTTCAGGTCGATCTCCCTGTGAGCAACATTCAGGTCACCACAGAAAATCACAGGCTTTGTCTCCTGAAGCTTTTTTAAGTAACCCAAAAAATCCGCTTCCCAGCGACACCGGTATTCCAGCCTGGTAAGCTCCCTCTGGGAGTTTGGGGTATACACGGTAACCACATAAAAATCCCGATATTGTGCTGTAATAATGCGTCCCTCATGATCGTGCTCCGGTATTCCCATGCCGTAGGTCACCTCATCCGGTTTTTCTCTGGTAAAAAGAGCCGTTCCCGAATAGCCCTTTTTTTCGGCATAATTCCAGTATTGATAATAGCCGGGCAGATCAAGATCATGCTGCCCTTCCTGCAGCTTCGTCTCCTGAAGGCAGAATACGTCCGCATCCGCCTGACGGAAAAAATCAAGAAAACCCTTTTGCAGACAGGCCCGCAGGCCATTTACATTCCAGGATATTAATTTCATTTTATACACCATACCTTTCCAAATCTGATTCGGACGTTTCCGGCCGGGAATAAGGTCATTTTACCATATGAAAGCCTCATTTGTCATTCTATTCCTTGCCTTCTGCCGGGACATTTGCTATACTCATGTTGCAGTTCGCTCTGCGCCGCTGACAAAGCCGCATGGACCTGCTTACTGCAAAACAAACCCAGAGAGGAATTTATGGCTTCATCGGAAAATTTGAAAAATAAGAAACTCTTTCTGTTTGACATTGACGGAACTCTGGCGGTGGGAGACACACTGTATGAGGGCAGCAAAGAGCTATTGTCCTATATCCGTTCCATTGGCGGAAAAGCTTATTATATCACCAATAATTCTACAAAAAGCGGCGCCGATTACGTAAAAAAATTCCGGCATTCCTTTGGCCTGGAGACAGAGGAGGAGCAGTTTGTTACCTCCGGTTACATGACCATCCGGTTTCTGAAGGAACATTTTTCCGGAGAAAAGATTTTTGTCCTGGGCACCGCATCCTTTATAAATGAATTAAGACACAGCAATCTTCATGTAACGGAACGCTGTGAGAAGGACATTGCCTGTGTCACGGCAGCCTACGACAGCGAGCTCACCTATGAAAAACTGGTGGAAATCTGCCGGGTTCTGTTCACCATGGAAGTACCCTTTTACGCCACCAATCCGGATCTTTGCTGCCCCGCAGCATTTGGCTTTATCCCTGACTGCGGCTCTATCTGCGGGATGATCTCTCAAACCACGGGCAAGTCCCCCGTATACCTGGGAAAGCCAAGCCGTACCGTGGTGGATTTGTGTCTTGACCGGTCCGGTTTTTTGCCAGAAGAGACCCTTGTGGTGGGTGACAGGCTTTACACCGATATTGCCTGCGGAATCAACGGCGGTGTGGAAACCTGCCTGGTGTTCACAGGAGAGGCAAAGCCGGAGGATCTGAGAGATACCGCCTATCCCCCGGACTATACCTTTGATAATATAAAAGAGCTGTGGAAGGCTTGTGTCAAATAATGCCTTTCCCAGCTCTTTTCTCCCGCTTTCTTCCAACGCCGTGGAGCGTATATTTCAGCTTTACAGGGCCTTTTGTATAACGCCCACTCCAATAGGATATGGTCCTGTGTGTACGCCGATGGTCGCACCAATCTGATAAGGGGGATCCCCGATATGGAATAGCCCTTTTCTCTGAGTGCAGCAAGCAACCTGTTTCTATACTCCTCCCCCTCTCCTTCATCATATCCGAAGCCTACGGCTATGCTGTAATCTTTTATGTCCGCTTTTTGCTCTTTAAGGTATTCCAAGAGAAGCTCTATGGTCTTATCCACTGTTTTCCTGCGGCTTCTGCCGATACCCGATGGAAAAATTTCTCCCTGTTTCAAGGTAATGATGGGACGGATTCCAAGCACGCTTCCCGCAACTCCGGCTACTTTTCCAATCCGCCCGCCATGCTTTAAATATTCAATGCCTCCCACCGTAAAAAAGATCCTACCTGTGCCTTTGATCTCCTCCAGGCGCTTAATGGTTTCCTCATAGCTCCTTCCATTATCTCTGAGCCTGACCGCTTCCAGAACCAGCAGCCCTTGAAGAACCGTATTTACGGCAGCGTCCATTACTGCGATCTGCGCCTTTGGATATTCTTCCAAAAGCATTTGCTTTGCATTGAGCGCGGACTGCATGGAACCGCTGAACTTTGTAGTAATACATATGCAGATAACCGGGACGCCAGCCTTTACAAGGGGTTCAAAAACATCTGCAAAATCCTGAGCAGAGGGCATGGAGGATTTTGGATACACACCCGGTTCATCCACCATTTTCTGATAAAATTCTCTGACGCCAATTTCTTTTGTCTCCTTCAGATAATCCTCATTTCCAAAGGATACATAAAAAGGAACCACAGTAATATTCTTCTCCCCCGCAAGCTCCGGAGGCAGGTCGCAGGAGCCATCGCTGACAATATGATACGCTTCTTTCATACTATAAATGCACCTCTTACATAGTTTATTCACAGGGTATAGAATACCATTTATTACTGATGAAGGCAATATAAAACAGTTTTTAAAACTATGTTCATAATCCTGCCGACGTCAGGCCAGAGGAAACGATCTCTCCCCGGCATCTTTCAGATCATAGCCGCTGCTAATCAGGTCAATTTTCAGGAATTCCCTTCTGGGTAAGGAATCCCTTCCAAAGCAGGCATAAAAAGCACAGCCTGAGGTCTTTGTCCTTTTTCCCTCTGAAGGCTTCTGCTCATAAGCAAGTGAAAGGCCTGATCTGTTCCTCCAACCTCAAGATCGGCTTCCAGCTCCACCGAGTCAAAGGCCTGCAGCAGCGGATAAAATAATTCATGAAGCCCTATGGGAGTGTTGCTTTGAAAACGCCTTTCAAAATCATCCCTTTCCAGCATTCTCTCCACAGTGATGCAGGAAGCAAGCTTTAAAAGCTCATCCGCCCCAAGCAGCTCCAGCCATTCGCCGTTAAAACGGACCTGCGTCCTCTCTCTGTCCAATATCCGAAAAATCTGATCCTGACAGGTTTGTGCATTCAGCAGAATTTCTCTGTCCGTCATGCCCCTTCTGCCTTTGCTTTTCCCTGTAAAATCCCCAATTACAACCACGATGTCATGTCCCAGCTCCTGCAGCTGTTTCAGCTTGCGAAGGAGTACTGTATGGCCCAAATGCACATCGGGCCCACTTGGATCCACGCCGAATTTTACAGTCAGCGGTTTACCGGTCAAAATGCACTCTTCCAGCTTCCCGTAAAGCTCTTCTTCCCCTACAAGCCTTTCCGCTCCCTTTTTAATGATGCGCATTTGCAGCTCTACCTGTTCTCTGATTGTCATTTTTCCCATCCTTTCCATTTTGCCGCCGTCAGTCTTCAGCGGCTTGCTGACACCAAAACAACTCTCGTCCTTCAAAAGGACGAGAGTCAACCTCGTGTTACCACCTAATGTTTATAAGCAGCTCACACTGCTTATCTCTTCGAGTACGGCCCTCAGGCTTATACTCTAGCACGATAACGGATGCAGGAACCGTCGCAGTCTACTATCTCCGCCCAGGCAAAATCCGGATTCACCAGATGACTCCGAAAAGCGCCGCCCCGGGCCCGTGAAAGAATTCGGTGCGAAGCTCAAAGATGTATTCACACAAAGCTTCCCATGCGCCTCTCATCACCCGGCTGCTTTCTGTATGTTTCCCTCTGTGCTACTTCTTCTTTTCATTGCTTTTATCATCAAAAAATGATATATGAAATTGATTGCATTATAAGCAAATATTTCCGGAATGTCAACCCCCTGTTTTTAATATATCCCTGTATACCCGAAGCACATTTTCTGCGAATATTTTATCAAGCTCTCCGGAAGTAAATCCCGCCTTATGCAGCGCATCCCATAGTTTTCCTATACTCTGGACTCCGGGCAGCGCTTCGTTAACCTCTATTCCGTCAAAGTCACTGCCCAGCCCCAGAACGTCAACACCGCCCACATTCGAAATATGTCTGGCATGGCATACTGCAGCATCCATAATATCCCGGACCACATCCTCCTTGTCTCTCGCTGATCCCATGGGCTGACTTGCATCAGCCATAAGAAAATCCACACAATAATTCAGTCCCATGCAGCCTCCCCGTTCTCCAAGACTGCGTATCATATGATCCGTCAGGTTCCTGACGCACCGGCCAACCCCTCGGGCATTGGAATGGCTGGCAACAAAAGGTTTTTGCGTGCAGGCAAGCACATCGTAGAAGCCTCGGTCGGATAAATGAGAGACATCCACAATCATTCCCAGACGCTCCATTTCTTCCACAAATTCCCTTCCCCTGTCCGTCAGCCCCTTCTCTGTATCCGGTGTAAAAAGAAATTCCTTCGGATCCTCCCCGGATACCTGCAGTTGTTCTGCGCGGCGGGCATTCAAATTAGGGTGACCCAGCTCGTTGGGATAATTCCAGGTGAGCGTCAGCATGCGCACACCCATTTCATACAGCCTCTGAAGCTTTGCAGACTCTCCCCCGCACACAGCTCCCTCTTCCACGGTAAGCATGGCGGACATCCTTCCCGCCGCTTCATTGGCCTCCACATCCTCATAGGCAAAAACAGGAGCAATTCTATCTCGGTTCGCCTCCAGCTCCCTACAGTAAAGCGCATACTGATCCAGAACGCACTCCCAGGGATCCTCACAGCCTCCTAAATCTACAAAGAGAGCAAAATTCTGAAGAAGATACCCTCTTTTCTTCATGCGATTCAGGTCCAGCTGAAGGCTGTTTTCCCTGAGATGAACCTCCTTTCCCTTGCGTCTTCGTGCCCAGATCTCCGATAAGGTATCGCAGTGCATATCTACAATTTTCACGCTGTTCCCCCTTTTTTCCAGCTTCTTATTCTCTTGTTCAAAAGCCTTCTTCTCTTTAGGGCATTACCGGAACATGGGTTTTCAAAAAGTCCTTCCAGATAGGAACATACTGCGCCTTCAAATGCACTCCGTCAAAGGTGTAATCGGGATTCATTCCTCCTGTCTCATCGCAAATAAACGGATTCACATCCAGATAATAAATTGTCTCATAATCCGCCAGCTTTTGTATTTCCGCGTTACGCGCGTCTATGCCTTCGTTGGTAATATAGTCCCCCTGGCCGGAGCGCTCCGTAGTCACCTTCATAATAGCCTGCAGATAAATAACGGCATCCGGCTGCAGCTCTCTTAAATGCGCTACCACTTCCCTGTATTTCTCCATAAAGCTTTCTACCGTGCCTGTTCCCATCTCATTGATCCCGATCATCAGATAAATTTTGGAAAAAGAATTCTGGCTGAGAGCTTCCTCCACGGTCAGCTTTTCCTTTTGTCCGGGTACCTCCACAATCGGTGAATCAAAGAGCTTATACACCGTCAGTCCGGTGGAGGCATAGAAATGAGAAATCTCCTCGAGTCCGCCGTATTCGTAAAGGCCCACGGTACGGGAATCTCCAATAAATACCGCGTCGCTGAAATATTCATCCTCCACCGTGCAATATTCCACCTCTTCGGGGCTGCGCGCACTCTCTCCTGGCCGGCTCTCGGTCTCCTGCGCTTCGGTCTCCTGTGCTCCTGTCTCCTGCGTGCCGCCGTTTTCTCCGGTTTGCTCCTGTGCTGTACCGGTCTGCTCCTGACTCTCGGAATCCGGCTCCATTGCATCCGTTGGGGAATCCTCTCCTGTAATGTCGTTTCCGCTGACGTTTTCAGGCTCACCCTCGCTTGCGCTCTCCGTGTCTCCTGCTGTTACCGTATAATTTCCACTCACTGTATTTTCTCCCCTCCCCAGAGTCTCCTGGTACCATTCTTTTATCTGAAAAAGGGGCTTTGCGTAGACCCGCCAGTTCTCCGCCGAGGCAAGATAAATGGCGCCCATTGCAGTCAGCAGGATTAAATAGCAATATTTCCTCAACCGTTTCAAGTTATCACCACACATCTGTCAAATTGTTATTTTAAAAATTAAAGTACATAAAAGGATTTTCTCCCTCCACTGCAATCCGCCATACACAAACCCAAAACAGCGCCGCCAGCACAAGCATGCCGGGTATGGTGTCCTTCCATTTATGATATATCTTCTGCATGATCGGCGTACAGGCAGCTATCGAAACCGCAAAAAGAGGGCCGTAATTTTCCAGCGCAGGCTGCCAGTCCCCGCTTCTTACGTTAATCCCCTCCACCAGACCAAACATCCTGCCCAGATAAACCTGTAGCTGGGATAAATCCGTAATGGCAAAGCACATCCAGGTAACAGGAATCACCGCCCACAGATACAAATGGGGTAAAATCCCCAGATGCTTCCCAAGCCCCGTCTTTCCCAGCTGTCTTTCCACAGTAATAAAAAACCACAGCATACCTCCCCAGACAAAAAAATTAGCCGTGCTGCCATGCCACAGAGAAGTCAGCATCCAGACGGCCAACAGATTCCTCACAGTCCGAAACTCTCCCCTGCGGTTTCCTCCCAAGGGGATATAGACATATTTGCAGAACCATTTTCCTAAAGTTATATGCCATCTTCTGTAAAAATCTCTGACCGAACGGGCCATATAGGGATTCCTGAAATTCTCCGGAAGCTGAAAGCCCATCATTCTGCCCAGACCAATCGCCATAAGAGAATAACCGTAAAAATCAAAGTAAATTTCCATGGAATAGGCAAAGGCGGCCAGCCAGGCCAGAAATACTTTCAAAGCCTTTCACCTGAACTTCATTCCATAAAAGTCCTATCCTGTCAGCTAAAAGTACCTTCCACACAAGCCCCACGGTAAATATCTTCAATCCATCCTGTATGCTTTCCGCCGTCATCTTTCTGTTTGAAAGAGCAGGTTCTATTTCCGCATAACTCACAATGGGACCCGAAAGCAGCTGTGGAAACATGGCGATATAGGAAGCCAGGCGCAGAAAGGAACGTTCCCTTTTGATTTCTCCCCTGTAAACGTCTGTCAGATAAGAAATTATCTGAAAAGTATAAAAACTGATCCCCAGGGGCAGTCCCTCTCCTCCCGCTCCGCTCTTAAAAAAGGCAAGGCAACCCACATTTGCCGCTATCGCCGCAAGAAACAGGAGTCTTCTAAATCTTTCGTGCTTTTGCTGTCTTTTGTATTTTTTTCTTTTTTTATTTTTATCTGATCTATCTTTATTCTCTTTGCTTCCTCTGGCCGGCTGAATATGTAATCCTGCAAAATAGTTTATGAAAATGGAAATCATCAGCAAAACCAGATATTTCGGTTCACCGAGGGCATAAAATATCAGACTCCCTGACAGAAGCGTCATATTTTTCAGACTTTTGGGAGTGATACCGTACAGGATAAAAAAAACCGGCAGAAAGTAGAGTAAGAATTCTATGCTACTGAATACCAAGAACTATCACATCTTTCATCTCTGCTATAATTATATACTATCGTTTGTCGGACTATAATACAACTAAATAATTCTTAATTTTAACTTACAAATTGTTACAAAATTGTAGTAAATATGTAATTTTTCCAATTGCCATATAGAAGCCCATGCCTTAAAATAGGAGGAAAAGCAAGCGCGAAAAGAGGTATTTATGAAAGAGCAGTTATACACAATTCCATTAAACGATGCTGTAAACGCCGGGGATGAGTGCCCCTTTTGCCATATAGAGCGCAGTATTGAGCAGGATCTTCTGGATTTTACGCTTGGCTCCGGCTCCTCGTATATGGAAGCGGATATCCGGGAAATCACAGATCAGGCAGGTTTCTGCCGGATGCATTTCCAAAAGATGTTCGACTATGGCAACACCTTGGGAAATGCCTGGATACTGAAAACCCATTATCAAAAAATCATCGGGGAAATGCAGCAGCAGTTCGCTGGCTTCCGTCCAGGCAAAACCTCCCTGAAGGATAGGCTGCGCAAGGCTTCCTCAGGAGACAATCCCATAGGCGTCTGGATCGCCCAAAAGGAGACCTCCTGTTATATCTGCGGACAATATAAGGACATGTACGCACGATATTTGGACACTTTTTTCTATCTCTTCAAACAGGATGACGCTTTTCGGGATAAAATAAGATCCGGCAAGGGATTCTGTCTGCCTCATTTTAAGGATCTGTGTGAAACCGCGGACAATAAACTTTCTGATAAGGATAAGGAAGCCTTTTACGGCATGGCCCTGCCTCTCATGGAACAAAATATGAAAAGAATTGCCGATGATGTGGCATGGCTTGTGGAAAAATTCGATTACCGCAATAAGGACGCCGACTGGAAGAATTCCAGAGACGCCATTCAGCGAGGCATGCAGAAGCTCAAGGGCGGTTACCCTGGCGATCCGGTCTACCGGATGAGCAAATAGCCTTTTAAGGATTCTGTATCAGCTGCAGCGAATCCACATCCGGGCTGTGATTCAAAGCCTGTCTCATCATATCGAGGTAGTCTGTAATTTCCTCATAGAGCATTTCCGGCTGAAAGGAGGCATTCCGGAAATGCTCTTCCAGCAGTCCCTTTGCTGTA
>ERZ1643251.4216-NODE-4216-length-12661-cov-5.471363_pt1 | contig 12661 bp, 26 predicted proteins | sample MGYA00579261_ERZ1643251 | MGnify/ENA primary metagenome ERZ1643251 (study PRJEB29033, sample SAMEA4952267) | chicken gut metagenome | biome: Broiler Chicken; feature: Gastrointestinal Tract; material: Caecum | place: Ireland | collected 2018 | study: Broiler... | reverse complement strand
ATTTTATTTACATCACCTATTTGAATTGTATTAGGATAATTATATTGAGTTACTTTTATAGCTATATTTTTTATTTCACTAGCAAAATATTTATCTACTTTAATACCTGCTCTTTCTAATGCTATTTGACCACAACTCATCCCATCACATAAACTTAATACGTTCATATATTCCTCCTTTAAAATGGTGGTTCAGATAAAGGTTCGATATTTTCCAAATCGCTATCGTATAATTTCTTGAATTTTACAACAGTTCCATATTCTCCATACCTTGTATAATATTTTTGCTTTGAATTGTAAACTTCAATTATACCGTCTTCTGCCCACTTTTCTTTTACCATGTTAAAATTAAATCCGAACTTTTCTAAGTATTCTTTCAAACAGTTTAGATTAATATATACTTCCTGTTTTTCAAAATTTATTTTTCCATTGGTCTTATTTCTTCTTAACCTTTTTTCTGCCTTTACTTCTTCGCTATCTTTTTCGTCATCAAAGTAATATCTTTCCCTTATTATCTCTGAAATAACACTTTCCTTAGCTCTTATTGCAATATTTATTTCGTCTTCATCTTTTACTAATCCTAGAAATTCACTATTTCCTAATTTCTTTTCTTCAGAAAATAATCTTTCCCTTACTAATTCATCAGCTAATTTTAGGGCTGATACTGCATTAAGCTGCTTAGAATCCAATTTTACTTGTGATTCTTTCAATAATTCTTCTTTTGTTTCTTCAAATCTTTTTCGTATTTCATCTTTACCTAACTCTATTAAGTATTTTATGTATTCTTCTCCTGCAAATCCATAATTATTCTTTATTATGTTTGCAAATTGCATTAAATCAATATCTTGATACATTTCGTGACTATTCTGAATTTCAATACATCTGACTTTACATCCAGATCTAGAACTATCGCTAGTAATTGGTATTTCTCCAGTTGTTAGCATTACTAAATTCCAAGAACTTTGTCTATCTAATTGTCCATCTTTTGTTCCTCTTCCTTTTCCAGAGCCGTTTGAAATCATATAAATTAAAGTGTCATTATTAAATTGCTTCTTATCAATATTTTGCATTTCATCTCCTGAAAAAGGTAAATTTTGTAGAAATTCAGCTCTTTTTTCCAAACCAAATAGAGTATTATCAATACCATTAGTCAAACATCCCATCTCTGGATTACCCCATACAGACATTGCAAACATAAGAGAAATAGTTTTACCTTTTCCTCTATCTCCATATAAATGCACTATAAATCCATTTATCCCAATAATTTTTAATAAAGGACTTGCAAATGATGCATCAGTATATAATCTTACATTATGATTTTCCCTAGCATTTAAAAAGTTGTTTTTCCATACGTCATAGTTTCCTCTTGATGTAAAATTTTCCATTATTTTTTTATATTCCCCTTCTACATCACATATTATATTTCCTTTAACATATGGTAAGAAACTATTAAATCTGTTGTCTATCCAACCTAATCTACTTATACTCTTTACAGTAGGAATAATTACGGAATTTAAATTATAAAAATCATTTATATAATTACAAAAGTTGTTTGCATTACTAGGAGCTATACAAATTCCATAATTTACTAACTTTGATACATTACTTCCTGATGATAACATAGTCCTTGGAATATTTTTCTTCTTCCATTCTCCATTATCATCAAAAGTTAATTCAAACATTTCTGTATCATCTTCTATATTTATTAATCTTTTAGTTACTATAATAGTTTGATATGCTGCATATACTTCTAAATCATTTATTCTTTTTATTACTCCGTATTCACTTACAATCCAACTTCCAGTATCATAAGTAGTATCATTTTCTTCAAAATAGTATGTATAGCTTTCTAACTTTTTTGAATTTCCACCTTTTATTTCTCTTTTTTCGACCTCGTTCCAAAGCTTTACTTCTCCTACCATTCTTGCAACTTTTTTTATGTCTCTACATTTAAATACTTTTTCTAAATCTGGTAAATTATTTACTGCATTAATGAAATCCTTATTCCTTAAAAGATTGACAAACTTATCAGCGTCAGCCTTAGTTTTTATTTGATTTAAATATTCATCAACCATACTTTCACCTCTTATTTAATTTCATTAAAATACATTTTTACTTCATCATTAGATTCCGAATAATTCTTATTAAGATATATTAAAGCTAATGCAGTTGTTATACTACATCCTTTTCTAGAATTAAATATATTCGCTATATGTGCTGGAGATGTGTTTAAAGTCTTTGCTAAACATGTATATGTTCTACCATCTAATAGCTTGTGTTTCATATCTTCTTTTAAAATATATCTTTTATTTAATTTCATATCTATCACCTCACAATTAAAATTATACATATTACCTTTTAAATTGTCAATACCTTTTAAAGTCATTTTTTTACTTATAAGATAATTATGTCTATTTTACTTATAAATATCACCATATTTTCTATTAAAATATATTTTAGATTTTTTTACAAATGTTTTTTTACGTTTTACAATTGTGTTATTTTTTATAATTTTAAAACATAATTGTAAAAAAATCACGTTTTTTCGTTATGAAGACATTGTAAGAATTTGTAAGAATTGTAAGAATTGTAAGAAAACGGCTAAAAAATTCTCACAAATTCTTACAATTCTTACACCGTGTAAGAACGCTACAACCCTACAGTATCAAGGGTTTGAGGGCAAAATTCTTAATTCTTACAAAATTTTCTATACACTATATATATATATAATATATTATTTTTTTTATTATTTTATAAAAATATGTATTTTGCCTCGTATGAGGACATAAGAAAAATGTAAGAATTGTAAGAATGGATTTTTAAGAAAATGCTTATAAACGTTGATATTTCAATATATATATATATTTTTTTATAAAAATAAATATATATATATAAAATCTCTGAAAGCCTCTATTTTCAAGGGTTACAAAAAATTCTTACAATTCTTACATGCAATGTAAGAACGTGTAAGAACGTGTAAGAATTTATAAAACAAAAAAAGACTAGCTCTCGCTAGTCGGGGAATTTGTTATTGAAAAACAACAAACAAGTATGGCATTGGTAGAATATTATCTGTGTCAGAATTATCACGTATTCATTTTAAAAGATTGGAATGCTGTTGTATGAGTTTATATCTTAAACAGAACCAATGAAAATAATGTATTCAAAAGTAATTAAAGTATATCATATAGCTTTTTAAAAGTCAAATGCTTTTAAATGGCTTTTAAAACGATTTTAAATGCTTAGTAAAGTAATTTTATTAGAAATGAATAAAAATAAAAATTTGGCACATTTCTGTGCCAAATTTACCCATTACCTAACCAAAAGATAAAGTACCAAATTACGTTTGGTAAAATCTTGCTTAAAAAAATGAAAAATAACATTAAAAAAAGTAAGAAAAGTAGTAAATAAAAAATGGTTTTAATTTTTTTCATATTTTTTCTTTAAAAGCTCATAAGTTTCAAGCATATATTCAAAGTTATTTACTACTTGATCATTTGAAAGCTTATTATCAGAAATATTTTTCATTTTTCTAGCTGCTTTTTTTAGTCGATTTAATTGACTTCTTTTCATAATTATCACTCCTTTATTTCCAAGTTGACATTTCAAGATTGTGAAATTTTTTCCTTGTAACTTGACTTAAAAATGGATCAAGGTCATCCCTAAAAGCTACGTATAAATAAAGTGGTAAGTAAGTTAATTTAGCTGCATAAGTGGGATTTACTGCCCAAACTAAAATATCATCCATTCTTATTTTTTTTATATATTTTTTATTAAGATTTCTCCATGCTCTTTCAAAGGTACTTTTAGAAATTTTATCGCTTAATATTTCAAAAATATCATCTTTAGTCATTGGTTCATACTTTTTTTTAGCATATTTGTTGGAAGAATCAATTTTTCTCATAAACAGATTATCTTCATTCATAATTCTACAAATCATGATAAAAACATTTAGGTCAGGACCTTTCAAATCAAATCCCGCATCAAAATATATTTTTAAAGGTTTGGATTTACTTCTAAACTTATAGGATTCATTTTTCCAACCACTCCAATTAACGTATTTTTTATTGTAAATTATCTCTCCAGTGTCGTTGTCAACTACATTTGTACTAATTGTATAATAACTATCTGAAAAACTCATTTAATCACCCCTATAAAGTTATATCAATTGCCTTTGATTTTAAATCTTTTGATTTACATTTACAATTTCCATTGCATTGAGACTTCTTTAATTCCTCATACATTCCTTTTATCTTTAAAAGCTCTTTGTATTCCTCTAAATCTATTGTAATTTTATCTTTCATTATCTTCACTCTCCTTATTTTTATTCTTGTTTATTGCATCTATAGCAACTTCTTCTGAACAAAAAAACATATAAATTACCCCTAAAAATGCAATAAATCTAAATATTGGTATACACGATAGTAAAATAATGATTTTTTTAGCACCCTTTTTCTTTTTCTTCTTTTCTTTTGTAGTCATTTTTTCATCTTTTCTGAATAATTTTAATCTTTCTGGCTTCATTTCTCCTAGTACAAATATTGTTGCATAATATATTATAATCCATATTATTACAGATGAAATATAAATTTTTAACATTTTATACCTCCCTATTCGTCAAATTCTACATCTCTTGGCTCTATGCCAAGTTCTTTCTTCAATAATGGTTTAATCTTTTTTTCATAGCAATCTTTACATATATCAAATGTTTCTCCAGATTTTCCTCTTGAATCTCCATAATCATACCATTCTGTAAGCATACCGATAATTGGTTTATCTACTTGTGCATCAAACTCATCAAATTCAATATTTCTTCCATTATCATATCTTGCATATTTTCCTATTTTTTCATTGCATAAATCACAATATATAATGTCATATATATTTGTATGTTTTACTATTTTCTCTTCTATAATTTCTTTTTTTTCTTTTAACATTTTTTCACCTACTTTCTAGAACATAATTCTCTATATATTCTCTCATCATTATATAAATAATTACCTTTTAATCCACATAATTCTATATTAAATTTAGCTAATTGGTTATTTTCTTTGTTATTTATATATGAATTTATAAAAGCCTCTTTAAGTATATCTGGAAATATAAGTTCTTCTACATATGATTTATTAATTTTAATCATTTTATTCTCCTTTCAGCACTTTTATCGCCTTTATTCTATCCCCAAAAGTTAATCCATATTTCGTATTTGTTTGAATTATATATTTTCTATCAAAAAATGGTAAAATATCAAACGTATCATCATCTATTATTACAAAACTTTTTTTACCTTTTGAATGTTCTTTTAGCCATTCTGATATTTCAGCACCTCTATTCATACCAAAATTACTTGTTTGGTCGTATATTTTTAAGCCATATTCTGCAAGTCTTGCTCTCAAAACAGCCATATGCTCTTTATCTAGTCTCCAAGTGCTTGTTAAAACTATGTTTGCACCTGTTTTTCTCACAATTTTTGCAAGATTTTTTAAATTATAAGGGTCAAATGGCGTACAATACATACTCATTGACTTTTTTCCATTCTTTTTATAGCATTTTTTAGTATAATTTGTGTTATTTAAGACCCCATCACAATCTAGAAATACTATTTTCATTTGTTTTCACCTCTTGCTTTATCCACTAGTTCTTGTAACTCTTCTTTTGACTTACTTTTAAAAAAATCATCAATTACTTTTTTATATTCGTTAAAATTATTATCACCTAGTCTCATAAAATCACATCCTTTTATGTTAATTTTAATTGCATTTTCCAGTTTACATATTCTGTTATTCTATCTAAATTCATTTCAATTTGTCTAAAAGCATCAATTTTTTCATATTCATCAGGATATTTTGAAGACAAACCTCCAACTGCTATTTCGTATTCATATCTGCACCAATATTGCCTTTGAAGTGTTAATTTTAGATACTTTTTTAACTCTTCTAAAGTTTTTATTTTTCCTTTTGTATATTCTTTATAAATATCCTCATTATAGCCATATAATACATTGTAATTCTTTATTTTCCTACTATTTAAATCTGCAAGAATTACATTCCATTCTAAATCAACTTTTCTTTTTGCCATTTTCCATTTTCCCTTCTATTAAAAATTGTCTCAAATGCTTTCTTTTTATTATTAGAAGATACAATATTTATTATATCTTCTTCATCAAGGTATAAATCGTATTTTCCTTCATATGGATCTCCATATAATACAAAATCAACTGTTATATTAGCTCTTTTATAGTCTATATATACAGTTTCTCCATATACTGTAAAAGGTATTTTTAAGATGGTTAGAAGCTTATCTAAACATTTAAAAGCGTCATGTTTTGTACTATAACAAGCAATTAAAATATTTTCATAATATACACCTTTATAAATTCTTTTATATAATTTTTCTAATATTATTTTTAGCATTGTAGAATACCTCCAGATGTAGAATTTATCCAAGTTTCACTATTAAAAGGAATATTATTCTTTAATTCTTTATTAATATTAAGGTCAAAATTAAAACAACAAGTTTTAAGTTCCTCATATCTACCTTTTATTTCCAAAAGTTTTTTATATTCTTCCATAGGTATTGTAATTGTATCTTGCATATTATCGTTCCTCCTTATCTGTAAAATCTAAATCTTGCAAATTAAATGAATGAGCTATAGGTTTTGAGTTATCTTCAAAGTCATCATATACTTTATTATCAATCCAATCTTGATAAATATAGTGAATTTTCTTTCCACTTAGATTAGTGCAAGAATAAGCCTTTGTTTTTTCTTCTGTTTCCCAAATTTCAAACACCTTTAGCACCATTCCATTTTCTAATAAAACATACTCATTTACTTCAAATTCCATAATTTACCTCCTATTCTAATTTTAACTGCATTTTCCAGTTTACATATTCTGTTATTCTATCTAAATTCATTTCAATTTGTCTAAAAGCATCAATTTTTTCGTATTCCTCAGGATATTTTGAAGATAAACCTCCAACTGCTATCTCATATTCACTTCTACTCCAATATTGTCTTTGAAGTATTGATTTTAAGTATTGCTTTAACTCTTCCAAAGTTTTTATTCTACCTTTTGTATATTCTTTGTAAATATCCTCATTATAGCTATATAATACGTTGTAATTTTTTATTTGTCTACTATTAAAATCTGCAAGAATTACATTCCATTCTAAATCAACTTTCCTTTTTGCCATTCAATTCCCTCCTTTTGACTATATAAAGTTTTTAATAATTTTTTCCTGGTATTATATGTTCTATTACCTTTACACCATTTACAATTTCCGTGATTTCTACAACTTAAATCTATGCTCTTAGCATATCCACTCTTTCCTATCCATTTTCTATGTTCTTTTCCACTTAATATCGCTTTTTCTAAGCTCATTTAATATCACCTTATTATTTTTTAGGAATAATATAAACGCTATTTTTGCAAGTAAAAATCTCGTAAAGTATTTCTTGTGCTCTTTCATTAGTATCGAATTGACCTAAATATCCCATATTTTGGTTATCATTATCATCATTTATAAAAAGGCATTTGTTATAAACACATAATCTAAACATTTTACTAGTATTGTATATTGCCTCTTGGTTTTGATTTAATATTAACATTTAAAAATCACCTCTACAATTTTTTAAAAACTTTAGTCTTCACAATATAGCTCATTTATTATATTTTTATTTCCACACGACTTGCATATAACTACCTTTACATAGCTTCTTAGCATTTTTAATTCGCTATATTTGTTTTTATAAACTCTTTCTTTCCTGCCTTCTAATACATCATCAGCTTTATATATATGTTTTGTGCCACATTTACTACACTTTTCTATAAATTCATCAAGTCTTAAAAAAGGTATTTCCACAGGATATAGAAAATATTTTTTACCTCCCATTTTTTTATATCTTTTACAAAGTTTGTTAAAATAATATTCTGATTTTTTTAAGCTCTTATATGCTTTTTTCCTATTTTGATAATCTAATTTGTAAAAATTATCTTTAGAATTTGATATCTCTTCAATTTCTTTAGAAATCTCTTTTATATCGTTTTCAGTTTTTTCTAAAATACTTTGTCTTCGCCACACAGGTAAAAGCTTTATTAATACACTTTCAAACATATTTCATCCTCCTCTTTTATATCCATCTTACAAAGCTATCTCCTTTATAGCCTTTTTCCCAAATAAACCAACAATAGCAAATTGCACTTGATTTTATACTTTCAAAGTTATTATTTAAAGCACATATCTGACGTTCACTATTTACATAGATATACTTTGGAGGATATTTTTCAAATAATTCTCTTCTTGCTTTACCTTCTAAAAATTGTATTTTCAAGTACATTATTACATAATCTCCTTTAGAAGATATTTCTAAAGCATGTTCTACAAACTCTTTTGCATATTTATATGGTGGATTTGTTAATATATCTACTTCAGGTTCTTTATACATACAATTTAAGAAATCTACTCCACTAATTCCATATCCTCTGTCAATTAAGTCTGTGCTCATTACTTGATAGCCATTCTTTTCTAACACTTCGCTTATATTTCCTTCACCACAAGCACATTCCCATATTTTATTACGAATTACTACAAAATCTCTTTTTAGAGCATCTAAAAATATTTCTACACTATGTGGATCTGTAGCATAATAATCGTTAGTTTCTCTAATTGCATCAGAATGATTATTTGCAGCTAATGCAACCCATACACTTTTCTTATTTCCAGACCAATCTCTCATTCAATCTCCTCCAAAAGTTTTATTTCCTCTTCTGATAGAACATCTCTAAGAAGTCTATCAAAGCTTTCTCGTAGTTCTTCTAGCTCATACTCTGTAAGGTAAACTGTTTTCCTATATTTTGTACGATTTAGCATAAAAATTTCTTCATTTTCCATCGTTATATCCTCTTTTCTTTATACTTTCTTCCACAATATCTATCAGTGCACTTTCATAATCATTTTTTAAAGCTTCTTCAGGAATACTAAAGTATGTTCCTATGTAATCACCCTCTGTAACTTCTACTTCTACGTACATTACAAATTTGTTTAAAAATACATAGCTTCCTATGGGATTAAAAAGCATTACGTTAGAATTTTTATATTTTGCTCTAAAGAGACTTTCTATTATACGACAACTACTTTTAGCCTTTTGTATATTTCTAGACGAACTTAATCCCATAGTACGTACCTCCTTATAATCCTAATTCTTCTAAAGTGTAATCTTTATGTGGTTCCATTCCTTTATACATTGTATTCTTTTTAAAGTAAGGTAATGTAATAGGGGTATCACCATATACTTGTATATAGATATATTCTTTTTCAGTATGATATCCTCCTATACATGAAAATTTTGTTATATTTTCAACTCTTTTTCTAAAAGGATTTATAACTGCTCTTAAATATTCCTTTTCTACTTCATCAAGTATCTCTTTTTTCTCTTTCTTTTTAACTACTTGTCCTTTTTCTATTGTAAGCTTTCCACTAAAATCGTTTGGAAGTGTTTTGTAAAAGGTATTTTCAACTAGTTCAAATAAATCTTCGTAAAAATATAAGTGATATTGTTCTCCTTTTATAATATAAAAGTAACCACAACCACTATTAGAGTAATCTAAAACATTACTTATTGTTAATGTTTTTCCCATCATTGTTTCTAAATATTCCTTCGTAATACCATAGGTATCTCCAATTTTTTCTAAACTCTTTAATCTAACTTTATCTCCTACTTTAAACTTACTCATTTGTTTTTCCTCCTTCATCCATTTTTTCTATAATCTCGTTTACTTTGCGAGCGATTTCCTCTTCAAATAGCGTTTCGGCTTTGCTTACATCTAGTAAGTTTGCTTTTGCTTCTTTAGTATCTTCAATCTTTTCAAAAATAAAGGAAGCAAGTTGCTTATCACTATAATATAAAGATAGAGTAATTCTAAGTGTTCCATCTGTAGAAACCAAGAATAGTTTATCATCACAATACATTGCTTTACATGCAACAGCTTTTGTAAGTGGTAAAATCACATCAAACATATCACCATCTTTTATTTTTCCTTCTGAAATCATTTTCAGTAATTCCCAGCCTTTAATTCCATTTTCCTCTTTACTCATTTCCCTTCACTCCTTTCTAAAACCATCCCCAAGTATCTAACATAGTATAAAATCCTCTTCTCTTCCATATGTCCCAAACTATTTCCTCAGCCTTGTTTCTACTATGTCCTTGGCTCATTAGTAACTTCTTTAGCCTCTTTCTGCTAATTCCTTTAATCTGTATTTCGCAGCTACTAGTAAAATCAGCATTACTCATCTGTTTTAAACCTCTTACCACATCTCCTACTTCTGCTCCTGAACATTTTGCTATCTCTCCACACGCATAAGCCAAAGCTTTTACACTATCATCTTCCTCAGGTTCTTCACAATCTACTTCTAAACTATGGATAGGTCCTAGCTCTTGTAACTTACTTACCTCTCCATCTTCTCCAATTGTTCCAAACATTAGCTTTCCAATAATATTTCCCATACTCATACTCTCATTCATTCTTCTTTCCCCTTTCTATTTCTATTACTTTCCTTAGTATCTCCAAGCATTCCTCATCTTTTGCACGTATCGCTATCATCTCTTTTTTCAGTATCTCCTGCTTGTCTTTTCTCATCTGTTCCCTTAGTATCTTCTCCTCTAGCCTTTCTATGTCATGTTCGTACTTTGCTATCCTCCCCTTTAAATACTTCTTTATCATTCGTCCTCACCCTCTTTAGATCCTCTATCCAATTACTTTTAATAGCATCTCTACTATCATTCCGTAAAATACTACGTTTATTACTATAGCTACTAAACTATCCCATACTTTCCATCTCTTGTCAGCCCTCTTATTATAGTATACCATGTAACCTACTTTCACTACAGCAGCAACTATCCATACCATTATCAATACCATTTTAAATCACCTCTTTCTCTTATCCTTGATTATACCATTTTCTATACCTTTTTTCAAGACTTTCTATTCCTTTTTTAAATTATATAATACTTACTATCACCTGTCTTTCAATTACCTTCTTTCAAAATTTGCTACTTCAATGATAATTCTAATATATCTTCCCATTCCTAGCTTTCCTAAACATCATCTTTCATACACCCTCTCCTGCAAAAAGCACGTCATACTCGTTTTTCTCCGTGCTTTTTTTGGTAAAAGTGCTATCAACCTTGCAATTGATTCTTTCCTTATAGTCCGTATGAGTGGGAAAAAATCGCTGGAGGGGACTGTCGCGATTTAGGGTAACCTCCCCCCTCTTCTCGGATAGGGTGGTGGCGTGAAACGTAGCAATATCAAGGGTTTCAAGGTATAATATACATTTTATACATTTTGTGCATTATAAAAAAAGTCAATTTTAAAGTTGAAATTTTAAAAAAATCTTTTTTGTAAGTGTTTTTTTAAAAAAGTTTTTAAAGTTTTTTAATAAAAAATATTTTAAAATATTTTATTAAAATAATATATTAATATTATATATAATAATATATAATAATATAATATAATATACTACTATACATACTACTATACTATAGTACTACTACTATACTACTATATAGTACTACCCTTGTATATTCCTTATTATACTACTAAGGTATTACAATAGTAGTACTCATATGTGCAAGGGCATTTTAAAGAGGCTTTTCAAAAACTTTTTTGAGCTTCTGAAATCTTGATTTACAAAGGATTTGTAAGAGGTTTAAAAATGCTTGACAAGTAAGATATTCAGGTGTATAATAGAGCATGTAAAGAGATATAGAAAACAACTTGAAGAAATAATTTTTAAAAGTGCTTTAAAAATTACTTGATTATATTTTATTTTATTGATAGAGTTTTTTAAGTAGATTTTAAAAAAGAGTTTTTTAGATTTTAAAAAAATCGTTGTATAGTCAGCAACATCAGAAAAAAGTAGAATTGTTTAAAAAACTTTTTAAAAAATTAAAATTAATACTTGACAAACACTAGAAAATATTATATAATATTCTCAAGTAAAGAATAGAAAACACTTTTTAAAATTTTACTTAATTAATGCTTTACTAGCACCAAAAATGAACATTGAAAAGGTATATTGAAAAAGAATTGCAAGAACAGAAGTATTGTAATAACTTTAAGTGGGATTTGGTCGCTTACTTACTGATTAAAAGATACAGTTTTTGTGGTGTAACAGACATAATCAATTCTAAGTAAAGATACATATAAAAAGCTTGTATATGCACTATTAGCACAGTGTCGATGTATATAGCAGACTAGTGATGGGACTTTTTGCAATGAGGTTTACTTGCTGGTAAAAAGAGCAAAAAGACACGTTAGAATCGTGATGACAACACTTGTAATATATGCGAGTGGTCTACCGTATACTAGTAAAAAATAAAAGCTATTCTATGGTAGTAGAATAAAAGTTTGATGGGAGCTTTAGAAAATCTCATCACCAACACGTGAATACATTTTCACGTGAAATATTTTAAAGGAGTGGTAAAAATGCTAAAAAAATATTTAAAAGAATTATACAATGCTAAAAATGAATTCGACAAAAAATTTACTGATTTAAAAGTTGCAACTCATAGTGTTGATAAAATGGGAGTAAATGTAGAAGATATTTACAAGCAACTTGACAATGTTGGTATAGAATTATACAAATTAAAAAATATGATT
>ERZ1643251.4215-NODE-4215-length-12664-cov-7.826156_pt1 | contig 12664 bp, 10 predicted proteins | sample MGYA00579261_ERZ1643251 | MGnify/ENA primary metagenome ERZ1643251 (study PRJEB29033, sample SAMEA4952267) | chicken gut metagenome | biome: Broiler Chicken; feature: Gastrointestinal Tract; material: Caecum | place: Ireland | collected 2018 | study: Broiler... | reverse complement strand
GACGAAGTCATGCAGAAGCTGGAAGCGTACGGTCTTTCGCTCGCAAAAAAGGAGGATTAAATTATGCCCGGCAAATTGGGTAAAACGACGGAGCAGCGCCTTGCCATTCTGCGCAACCAGGCGTCCCAGCTCCTTTGGTACGGAAGACTCGAGACGACGGCTGCCCGCGCAAAGGAGCTTCGTCCGTATGTCGAGAAACTCATCACCAAGGCGGTGAACACCTATGACGACGTCGTCGAGTACGAGGTCGTTGCAAAGGACAAGAAGGGCAAGGAGATCAAGACGACTGCCGTCAAGGACGGTACGAAGCGCCTTGCTGCCCGTCGCGCCATCATGGCAAAGACGTACGATCTGCAGGAGATCAAGCCCTTCAACGAGAAGAAGAGCGACTTCAAAAAGCGCACGGCAAAGGTTCAGCATCCCCTGATGGAGAAGCTGTTCAACGAGATCGCACCCAAGTATGCGCAGCGCAAGGAAGAGATCGGTCAGGGCGGCGGTTACACCCGCATCTACCTTCTCGGCCAGCGCCGCGGCGACGGTGCCGAAGTTGCCGTCATCGAATTGGTATAACCGTTCGGAAAAACATGCAAGAGCTGTTCCCGTTGGGAGACAGCTCTTTTTGTTTGCAAAAACAGAAGGGGCTGCGGCGTCAAGCTTGCTGTGCACGGGCAAAAGGTCACCTGAAAAGCGTGCGTCAAGTTCGCCGTGCGCTGGAAAAATGTCACCTGTAAAGCATGCGTCAAGCCTGCCGTGCGCGGGGAAAAGGCTAGCTGAAAAGCGTGCGTCGGGTTTGACATATGAGAGCCAAAGCGGTATCGTCGCACAGGCTTATAAATCTGTTGCGTTTTCGCGGGGAGCGTGCTATAATATAGCCGAAAAAGAAACAAAGGAGTTTTTTCTTATGTCGGATAAAAAAGAAAAGGCACAGGCGCGTTACGACGAGCTTGCCTATGTCAAGAAGAACTATTTTGAAGAAGCTTCCAAGAAGGAGCGCAAGGATATCTACGCCTATGCCGAGGGCTACAAGGCATTCCTCGACGCCGCCAAGACGGAGCGCGAGGCCTGCGAAGTGGCGGTTGCGATGGCACAGGAGAAGGGATTCACGGAATATCATTTCGGCGATGCGCTCGTTGCGGGCGACAAGAAGTATTTTGTCAACCGCGGCAAGTCTGTCGTCGTGTTCCGCGTCGGAACGCGCGATCTTGAGACGGACGGTATGCGTCTGATCGCCTCGCACATCGACGCGCCCCGCGTTGACATCAAGCAGGTCCCTCTGTATGAGGACAGCGGCATGTGCTATCTCAAAACGCACTACTACGGCGGCATCAAGAAATATCAGTGGACGGCGATCCCGCTTGCACTGCACGGCGTCGTCATTCTCAAAGACGGCACCAAGGTCTCCCTCAAAGTGGGGGAGAGCGCCAAGGATCCCGTGTTCTACATCGACGACCTTCTTCCGCACCTCGGCGGCGAGCAGATGGCAAAGACGGGCGGCAAGATCATCGAGGGCGAACAGCTCAACGTGGTGGTCGGCGGCCTGCCCTGCGCCGATGCCGAGGCGGGCAAGCGCATCAAGTACACCGTGCTCGACTACCTGAACAAGGAATACGGCATGTGCGAGGAGGACTTCCTCTCCGCCGAACTGTGCGCCGTTCCCGCATATTCCGCACGCGATATCGGCTTTGACCGCGCTTTCATCGGCGCTTACGGCCACGACGACCGCGTCTGCGCATATCCCGCGCTGACCGCCGTCCTCAACGAGGAGAGCGAACACACCGTGCTTGCCATGCTCGTCGACAAGGAAGAGATCGGCAGCGAAGGCACGACGGGCATGCAGTCCAAGATCTATGAGGACCTCATGGAGGACATCTGCGCAGCGCTCGGCGCAAACTTCCGCAAGGTGCGCTATGCGTCCAAGTGCCTTTCCTCCGACGTGACCGCCGCATACGATCCCAACTTCCCCGGCGTCTTTGAAAAGCTGAACGCCGCGATCGTCTCCTGCGGTACCTGCATGAGCAAGTTCACGGGCGCACGCGGGAAGAGCGGTTCCAACGACGCTTCCGCCGAGTTTGTCGCCGAAGTCCGCAAGATGTTCGACAAAGAGGGCGTCATCTGGCAGACCGCAGAGCTCGGCAAAGTGGACGCGGGCGGCGGCGGAACGGTCGCAAAGTTCCTCGCCAACCTCAACATCGACACCGTCGATCTGGGGGTTCCCGTCATCTCCATGCACGCTCCTTGGGAACTCATCTCCAAGGCTGACCTGTACAGCAATTACCGCGCATTCCTCGCGTTCATGAAATAACGCGGCGCGGTGAGCCCTTTCCTGCAAAAAATTGTCTTTTTGCATAAGACATTCTCGCAGGAAAGACCGTATTTTCGGATCATTTCAACAGACAAATCCCCCGGGCAAACTGCCCGGGGGATTTCGATTTATGATTTGGCCGATACGCTCCGACGGCGGCGTGTTCCGATATGGAAGCGCTCCCTGATGACTAACTGCCCTGACCGCGGACACAGGGCGTCTGTTCCGCCGCGGAAACGGTGCCGAGGAGAAAAAAGTACCCAAAAACAGATCGGAAAGGGGATATTTCAAACAGAGGAGTCCGCACGGAGAAAGGACAAAGACGGAGCCGCGGCACAGGGGAAAAAGGGCATAAAAAAACTGTGAGGGCTTTTTTTGTTGCAGCCTACCGAAGCGGAAAACGGGCAGGTGACTCCCGCAAAGCTACCTTATGGCACACGCACCTGTCTGTTTAGTGCTGCTGTATCCCTACCCTGACACGGTTCGCAGGGGTACGTTGCATAAGACCTTGCGATCAACATTCCTTACCCGACGCAGCCTTCCATAGACAACACCGAGAAAAGCGTTCGGCTCTGCTATAGCGGATTGCAGATACAGGGCACCGCTAACTCCCCACCTATCACAGCATCAATAGGATAGCATATTTTTCCGAAAAAAGCAACCGAAAACGCCCTGTTTCGGACGATCAGACGATGCGATGTACATTTCTGTCCTTTCGGTGGCCGAACGCGTGCAGCGTATTCTGCTCTTCGGGCGGACACGATGTTGTTGGCGTCTGCGGCGTCGGCGGTGTCTGCGATGACGGGGAAGGCGTCTTTGCGAGCCGTTCTTCGAGGGCCGCGAGGACGCGCTCCGTCTCGCGGGATTCCCGTTTTGCCCGCGCGTATCCGATTGCCGTCCCGACGAGCAGGGCGCCTGCAATCAGAAGGGGAAGCACGCCCCAGAGCTTTTGTACGCCGTCCAGCGCGACAAAGAGACAGATCGCCCCCAGAACGAGCGCGCTGACGGCCGACCATACGGCGCGCAGGTGCGGGACAGCATCGGCAGGGCGGTGTTTCCGGCTTGTGCTCGTCCGCAGAGGGGAGCGAGAATCGTCTGCAGGCAGAGATGCGCGGACATTGTCCGCCCGCACGGATGAGTGCAGATCGTCTGCTTGCACGGATGCGCGAGGATCGTCCGCGGGCAAGGGAGTGTTTGCCGCATCCGCGGGTGCGGACGGGCGCAGGGCGTCCGATTTTCTGAAATTCATCGCAATCCCTCCGTGTCTTTTTCCTGCATTATAGCAGGAACTTGTAAAAAAATTTACACGGAAATGTAATGCAGATGTAACAAGTTTTCTGTGCGGAAAAATTTCTGCCGCGATGCGCCGAAAAAGCATGAAATACTTGTAATTTTTTTGAAAAGATGATATAATCAAACGACTTTCCATGAGACGTTTTCGGAGAAAACGATGAGCACCTTACGGTTCGGGTTCCGCTATTGGAAGAAATACCTTCCGCTCTCGCTTCTGTCCAAAGGATTCAGTCTGATCGCCATTTTGTGCGACCTCGCCATTCCGTTGCTCTCGGCGGGACTTTTGGATTACATCATCGCATACGATCCGTCCGATCCGCCCGCGCCGGGCATGCTCGACTTTCTGTACACGGGCAGGCTGGGCGAGCCGGGGACATGGCAGCTCTTCGGCAGTCTTGCCGCCATTTTTGCGTGCGTCTTATGCACGCGGCTCGTCTTTCTCTACTGCAAGAACGTCACCTTTCAGTGGTGCGGACTGCGCATGGAATGCACGCTGCGCGAAGAGACGTACGCCAAGCTCCTGAGCCTTGACGGCGAGACGATCGCCCGCTACAACATGGGCGAACTGCTCACGACCATGAACCGCGACACCATCATCTTCAAGGAGATGTATTCGCGCATCTTCATGAATATCTTCGATTCGTGCGTCGTCATTGCGGTCTCCATCGCGCTGCTTGCCGTGCTGAATACCTATCTGCTCATTCTTCCGCTTCTTCTTACGCCCTTCATCGTCGTTGCGCTGGTGTGTTACCTGCGGCGGGCGCGCAAACTGTTCGCCGCCATCCGCGAGGGCTATTCCGCCATCAACCTCGACGTGCAGGAAAACGTGGACGCCGTGCGTATCGTGCGCTCCTTTGCCGCCGAGGAGGAGGAAGTCCGTAAATTCGACAAGTGCAACGAGAACGTGCGCAACCTGAGCTGTCGGGAAGTGCGGCTTTCCGCCAAGTTCAATTCCGTCTTTCTCGCCTTCCAGCAGGTGGGGTATGTCGGAACGGTCGTTCTGGCGGTATTGCTCGTCCTGAGCGGGGACATCGCCCTCGGCGCCTTGACGGCTGCCACGACGTACGTCACCAAGATCATTTCGCACATCACGCAGATCTCGCGTTCCTTCTTCATGATGCAGAACCAGCTCGTCTCGGGCGGGCGGCTCAAGCGCTTTCTGACGGAGCAGAGCGCCGTCCCCGACTGTCCGTCTGCGCTCGTGTGTTCCCCGCGCCCGCACATTCAGTTGAAGGACGTGAGCTTCACGCTCGGCGAAAAGCAGGTGCTCAAGCACATCTCGCTCGACGTTCCCTATGGCAGGAAAGTGGGCCTGATGGGGGGAACGGGCAGCGGGAAGTCCGCGCTTTTGAAGCTCTTGTCGCGCATTTTCGATGCGACGGCAGGGGAGGTGCTCATCGACGGCAAGGACATCCGCGACTATCCTTTCGAGCAGGTGCGCAAGGAATACTCCTATGTCTTTCAGGACGTGTTCCTCTTTTCCAACACGGTGGATGCGAACGTCGCGTTTGCCCGCCCCGACTGCACGGAGGACGACGTGACCCGCGCCGCGCAGATCGCGCAGGCCGACCGTTTTGTGGAAAAACTGCCCGACGGCTATCAGACGATCATCGGCGAGCGCGGCATGGGGCTTTCGGGCGGACAGAAACAGCGCATTTCCATTGCGCGCGCCCTGGTAAAGGGCTCGCCCGTGCTCATTCTGGACGACGCCTCGTCCGCCCTCGACATGGCGACGGAAAAGCGCGTCCTTGCCGCGATCAAACAGCATTGTCCCGACAATACGCTCTTCATCGCCACGCACCGCGTCTCCTCCGTCATGGACTGCGACGAGATCCTCTTTTTGCGGGACGGCGAAGTCGTGGAGCGCGGCACGGCACAGCAGCTCATTGCCCTGGACGGCGCCTTTGCGGCCATCTGGAAATTGCAGACGAGCGACGGACAGCTCGACGATTCGTCCTACGGGGCGGAGGAGGAGTGAGCCGTGAAACGCAATACCTACTACATGGATGAGGTCATCACGACCGAAAAGGTGGACGTCCGCTACTTCAAGCGCCTCCTTGCCCGCATCGTCCCCTATAAAAAGCTCTTTCTGCTCGCCTTTTTGCTGTTGGCGTGTTCCTCGCTCCTGGCGCTCTTGCCGCCCTTTCTCATCCGCTCCGTCGTCAACAACGTCATTCCGATGGAGGAAGGGCAGGCGCGCACCCGTGCGCTCGTGCTCTATGTCGTCGCGCTCGGCGTGCTGGGCGTGCTGACCGCCGTCCTTCCCTATTTTCATCAGCGCATCATGGGGACGCTCGGCCATACCATCATCGCCGAAGTGCGGCGGGAGATCTTTCTGAAGCTCCAGCAGCTGCCCTTCGACTACTATGACAACCGTCCCGCGGGAAAAATTTCCATCCGCGTCACCGACTACGTCAATGAGCTTGCCGATTTTTTTACCGATTATCTGCTCACCCTCATTGTAAACGTCCTCAAGATCGTCGCGGCGACCGTGTTCATGCTCTGTATCAGCCCCGTGCTCACGGCGGTCATCTATGCGGCGGCCATTCCGCTCACCGTCTGCGTCTACTTCATCAAGCGCGCCGTGCGGCGGCTCTTCCGCCACCACCGCGCCAAGAACTCCAACCGCAATGCCTTCATCGTCGAATCCATCATGGGCGAAAAGGTCATAAAAAGCAACAACCGTTCCGACTTTAACCGCACCGTCTACCGCGATCTGCAGGAGGACAGCGCTAGGACCTGGATGAAGATCGTCCGTCGGAACGAGCTCAACGCGCCCGTCTCCGAGCTGTGCTGGAATGCGGGGATTCTGGGCATCTATGCGGTCGCGCTTGCCCTCATCGGCGGCGGCGCGACTGCCATGGCGGGGACCGTCATCGCCTTTACGCTGTACACGTCCATCTGCTCCGAACCGCTTCTGCAGTTCACCGCCATTCTGCAACAGCTCTCGCAGGTGTCGGCCAACCTCGAGCGCATCTATGAGACGGTGGATGCGCCTGTCACCATTCACGACCCCGAGCACGCCGTCGTGCTCTCCGACGTCCGCGGACAGGTCGACTTCAATGACGTCACGTTCGGGTACGAACCGGGCGTCAACGTGCTCGAACACTTCGATCTGCATGTATCGCCCGGCGAAAAGATCGCCCTTGTCGGGCCGACGGGGGCGGGCAAGACGACGGTCATCAGCCTTCTGACGCGCTTTTATGACGTCAACGAGGGCAGCGTCATGGTGGACGGCCACGACGTGCGGAGCGTCACGCTGCATTCTCTGCGCAAGGAGATCGGCGTGCTCATGCAGGAGCCCTTCATCTTCAAGGGGAGCATCCTCGACAACATCCGCTACGGAACGCCCGAGGCAACGGACGAGGAGTGTATCGCGGCGGCCAAGACGATCTGCTGCGACCGCGTCGCGGCGCGCTTCCCCGACGGCTATCACGCCGTGCTCGGCGAGCGCGGCGAGGGACTGTCGGCGGGCGAAAAACAGCTTCTGTCCTTTGCACGCATCGTGCTCAAAAATCCGCGCATCGTCATTCTCGACGAGGCGACAAGCGCCATCGACTCGGAGACCGAACTGCTCATTCAGGCGGCGCTCGACCGCATTCTCGCGGGCAAGACGAGCTTTATCGTCGCGCACCGTCTTTCCACCATCCGCAAGGCGGACAGGATCTTGTTTATCGCCGACAAGGGCATCGCCGAAGCGGGCTCGCATGAGGAACTCATGCGCCGCAAAGGGCGCTATTATGCGCTCAACCAACGCAAGTAACGCAAACAAGAAAGGAGATTGATATAATGGCAGATTGTACACACGATTGTTCGACTTGCTCCAGCAACTGTGCCTCGCGCGACAAGAGCTCCTTCATCAAACCCCTGCACGAAGGGGCAAGCGTGAAGAAGACCGTCGCCGTCGCCAGCGGAAAGGGGGGCGTCGGCAAGTCCCTCGTCACGTCGCTGCTCGCCGTGCGCGCTATGGCGCGCGGCTACCGCACCGCCGTCCTCGACGCGGACATCACCGGCCCGTCCATTCCCAAGGCATTCGGCACGACGCTGCGCGCCACCGGGGACGAGGGCGTCATCTATCCCGTGCGCACCAAGTCCGGCTTGCAGCTCATGTCCATGAACAGCCTGCTCGAGCACGACGATGACCCCGTCGTATGGCGCGGCACGCTCATTGCGGGCGCCGCCGTCCAGTTCTGGACGGACGTCCTTTGGGAGGACGTCGATCTGATGTTCCTCGACATGCCCCCGGGAACGGGGGACGTGCCGCTCTCCGTCTTTCAGAGCATTCCGCTGAGCGGCATCGTCGTCGTCACCACGCCGCAGGATCTCGTCGAGATGATCGTCAAAAAGGCCGTCAACATGGCCAAGATGATGAATGTCCCCGTCCTGGGTCTCGTGGAGAACATGAGCTATTTCACCTGCCCCGACTGCGGGAAACAGTATGAGATCTTCGGCCCGAGCAAGGCGGCGGAACTCGCAAAAGAGTACGACATTCCCGCCGTCGCCCGCCTGCCCATCGATCCCGCCGTGGCGCGTCTCGCCGATACGGGCAGGATCACCGAGGCAAACACCGATGCGCTCGCGGACGTGTTCCTCTCCATCGAGAAGGCACGGGGGATCGAGGACTTCTGCAAGCAGAACTGAATTTGCATGATGGCGGTCAATCGTCGATCGCCTGTCGGGCGGAGAAAAACGCCGTCCCGACAGAAGACGAGCGCGCCGCGGACAAAATGTCCGCGGCGCGCTCGTTCTTTTGTTTGCAATATTTTTTGAAAGAGGAAGGTCGTGCGAAAACAATGATTCCCCGCACCGGGAAAGCAGTGGGGGAAACAATGGTTTTCTTATAAAAAGCTGTGAGAAAGATGATGGTTTCCTGTATCAGGAAGACTGTGCGGGGAACAGGGATTGAATCATCTCCGAGACATAGCGTACGGGGACGAGTTGGATTTTGCCCTTGAACTTTTCGCAGGCCTTGGCGTTTTTCTCGGGCAAGACGACGCGCTTGAATCCCATTTTGACGCACTCGTTTACGCGTTTTTCGGCAAAATTGACGCCGCGCACCTCGCCTGTCAGGCCCACTTCGCCGAACACGGCCGTGAACTTGTCGACGGGGGTCATCTTTTCCGCGCTTGCGAGGGCGGCGCAGACGGCGAGGTCTGCGCTCGGCTCATTGAGCTTGATGCCGCCCATGGCGTTGAGGTAGACGTCCTGCATGCCGAGGGGGAGGCCGCACCGCTTTTCGAGGACGGCGATGAGCACCACGAGGCGGTTGAAATCGACGCCGAGGGACATTCTGCGCGGCAGGCCGTAGGCCGTCTTGCACATGAGCGTCTGGATCTCGACCATCATGCAGCGGTTGCCCGTTTCGCTGGGCGTGACGACGGCGCCCGCGGCCTCGCCGCGGCTGTCCGAGAGAAAGAGGGAGGAATAGTCGGAGAGTCCGAAGATGCCCTCGCCCGTCATCTCGAAGACGCCCACTTCCTGCACCGAGCCGAAGCGGTTTTTGACGGCGCGCAGGATCTTGAAGTTTTCGGTGCGCTCGCCTTCAAAGTAGAGCACGGCGTCCATGATATGTTCGAGGACCTTCGGCCCTGCAAGCGTTCCCTCTTTGGTGACGTGACCGACGATGAAGAAGGTGATGCCGCGCGATTTGGCGATGCGCATGAGTTTTGCGGCGCATTCGCGCACCTGGCCGACGCTGCCCGCCGCCGAGGAGAGCGTGTCCGTATAGATGGCCTGAATGGAGTCAACGATGACGTATTCGGCGTCGAGAATGGCCTCTTCCGCGTTTTCGAGGTTGGTCTCGTTGAGGAGCATGAGATCGTCGGCGTCGATTTTCAGGCGTTCGCAGCGCAGTTTTACCTGCGAACAGCTCTCTTCGGCGGAGAGGTAGAGGACCTTGTGCTCTTTGGAAAGATGTGCCGCGACCTGCGTCAAAAGGGTGGATTTGCCCACGCCGGGGTCGCCTCCGACGAGGACGAGCGAGCCGCGCACGATGCCGCCGCCCAGCACGACGTCGAGTTCGGCGATGCCCGAGGAGACGCGCTCGTATTTTTCAAAGGCCACGCGCGAGAGGGGGACGGCGTGCGAAAGCGCAGGGCGCATGGCGCTCTGTTTTTTCGCGGAAGGGGCGGGGGCGACGGGCTCCTCGACGAGCGTATTGAACTTGCCGCAGTCGGGACAGCGGCCCAGCCACTTTGCCGACGTATAGCCGCATTCCGAGCATACAAATTGTGTGGTATTTTTTGGCATAGGTTTTATTGTTTGTCTTCTTTTTTTAATGTAATTATGAGGGGCATATGATCGCTGTAAGCAATCCAATCATGAAATGCGCCGATTGAAACTGTTTCGAGCATTTCTTTTCGTGCAAAGCAATAGTCAATATGAAAGGGATGATTCAAATGTTTGTGAAAGTATAGGGTAGCGACGTTTTCCTTACCGTGATCTACGTTATTGAGTGTATGCCAAGCGGAGAACAGTCCGTTGGCCTGCAGGGCCTTAACAACGCCGCTATGATTTTTTATGCCATGAGCGTTATCCCAGATGGCATTGCTGTTGAAGTCTCCTGCTATGGTTGTGGTTTGGTCAATGAAATGATTATACCGCGAAATAAAATCGTAGAGATCTTCAATATAGTTTGGTTTATGCGTCCAAACGCCTAATATTCCCCCAAAAGTAGTTTTCAAAAAAATAAAATCATGAAATGATTGAAAATCAGAATAAAATTCAGACGCAAAAAGCTCTTTTTTTAGAAATATACCAAGTCCGCGGCGATCGGACATTCCCGTCCAAAAATGCTGATATTGAACGTTAAAATCAGTCGGAAACAAAAATTTTTCCGGGTTTTCACATTCCTGAATGATGCAGCAATCTGGATCGTATTGGGACAGTAGGTTCGCTTTTTTCCGGAAGGCTCCGTTACAGTTCCATGAAATAATCTTCATTGTTAGATAAAAAAGAGATTGCTTCGGCAAAGAAAATTCTTCTCATACGTTATGATCAGCAGGGGCGGCATTTACGTTCCCTTCCGCAGCAGCACCGTTGCGAAACAGGTGATGCCTTTGCCTTCGCCGACGTAGCCGAGTTTCTCGTTGGTGCCTGCCGCGACGCTCACGCAGGAGACGGAAATACCGAGCACGTCGGCAAGATTTTGTTTCATTTCTTCGATATAGGGGAAGAGACGGGGGCGCTCGGCGACGACGGAGACGCTCGCATTGCGGACGGCAAGCCCCTGCGCACGGAGCATTCCGATCACCTCGGCGAGCAATGCCATGCTGTCGGCGCCCGCAAAGCGCTCGTCCGTTTCGGGGAAGTAGAAGCCGATGTCGCGCAGACCCGCCGCCGAGAGGAGGGCGTCCATGAGGGCGTGGACGGCGGCGTCGCCGTCCGAGTGTGCGATGAGCCCGTGCGCCGAGGGGATCTTCACGCCGCACAGCGTGATGTGGTCGCCCGCGCCGAAGGCGTGCGTGTCCACGCCGAACCCCGCGCGCTCGGCGGGAGCAAAGTCCTCGGGATAGGTGAGCTTGCGGTTGGCGCGGTCGCCAAAAAACAGGCGGGGCGCCTCCGCATAGGCGGCATAGACGCCGCTCTCGTCCGTAAAAATGCGCCCGTCCGCACGCGCGCGCTCGTACGCGCCCAGCAGTTTGTTGCGGTAAAATCCCTGCGGCGTCTGCACGGCGGCAAACTGCTCGCGCGGGGGGACGTCGAGGATGTTCCCGTCAAAAACTTCCGCCACCGTGTCGGAGAGGGGAAGCGCACAGATGCCGCTTCCGTACGTCCTGACGCACTCGATGCAGTCGCGGATGATCTTTTCCGTCACAAAGGGACGCGCCGCGTCGTGAACGAGCACGATCTCGCTTCCGGCCGCTTTCAGCGCGTTGTAGACGCTCTCGCCGCGCGTCGCGCCGCCGAGCACGGTGCGCGCGTTCGGATAGGGCGCAAGGAGCGCGTCGATGCGGGGCATGTCCTCGGGCGCGCAGGCGACGAGGATCTCGTCCGCAAGGGGCGCGAAGGCGGAGAGCGAATGGCACAGCACGGGGAGCCCGTTCAGCTCGCGCAGGACCTTGTTCTCCGAAAAACCTGCGCGAAGCCCCCTGCCCGCCGCGCAGAGGATGGCGGCGATCAAGCGATCACCTCATAGAGGGAGGCGGCTTCGTCCTTTTTCACCGTCTCGCGGATGTCGAGCACGCGGAATTTCAGCGCGCCCGAGGCGAACTGCAGCTCCACGACGTCGCCCGCCTTGACGCGGTAGGCGGGTTTGACCTCCCGTCCGTTGACGGAGATCTTGCCCGCCGCGGCGGCCTCCTGCGCCACGGTGCGCCGCTTCAGGATCCTGGAAACTTTCAAAAATTTGTCGATTCTCATCTTTTTTGCCCGAATTTCCGAAAAAATAAAATTTTCCGCGCAAAAGCATTTGACATCTTTTCGCGCGTGGTCTATAATAACATACTGTATCACTATGCTCAAAATGCGGTTTTGCGCCTTTCTGCCCGATTTCAAAGGCAATCGGAAAGGGGATTCCGCACCCGATTTTCCCTATTATAGCGCGTTTTCGGGCGCTTGTAAAGGGGAAAGGGAGCTTTTTTCTCCAGGTCAATTCGATTTTTATCGATGAAAAGATATACTCGGTAGATCGTAACAAAATATCACGAAAAAGGAGTATATTGCCGAGATGAACTTACCCATTCAAAAGTACGGGAAGACGGAGCGGCGCAAGTTCGGGAAGATCAATGAAGTCATCGACATTCCCAACCTTGTCGAGATCCAGAAGGACAGTTACGATTCCTTCATCAACGAAGGGATTGCCGAGATCTTCGAGGATTTTTCGCCCATCACGGATTTTTCCGACCACTTCGAGCTGCACTTCTTAGGGCATGAGTTCGGAGACACCCCCAAGTACGACGAAAAGGAATGCCGCAACCGCGATGCGACGTATGCGCTTCCTCTGCGCGTCAAGGTGCGTCTCGTCAACAAGGTGAAGGACGAGATCATCGACTCGACCGTGTTCATGGGGGATTTCCCGCTCATGACGGACAACGGGTCCTTCATCATCAACGGCGCGGAGCGCGTCAT
>ERZ1643251.4214-NODE-4214-length-12668-cov-10.238643_pt1 | contig 12668 bp, 16 predicted proteins | sample MGYA00579261_ERZ1643251 | MGnify/ENA primary metagenome ERZ1643251 (study PRJEB29033, sample SAMEA4952267) | chicken gut metagenome | biome: Broiler Chicken; feature: Gastrointestinal Tract; material: Caecum | place: Ireland | collected 2018 | study: Broiler... | reverse complement strand
CAAGGAATTTATAAATCCGCTTCTTATCTTCCGCATATTCAGCAGATTGATAATCAGCTTGAGTAAATGCATTCTTACAAGTAATAGTCAAATCGAATGACAACACATTCACATAAGACATTAGTGTCCTAGCAAAAATCATATCGAACTTCTGCATGAACTCCATGTATCCTTGTAGATTGTTGGCGCTTTCCTTATAAGTCGATAAGGCCTCAACAATATTCTGATATGTTGGAACTTTGGCGTTGTTGTTTAGGTTATTAAGCAATTGGTTTTGTAGCCAGGGCGTGTACACATTGTAACGCTCTGCTGTCCATAGGCCCTGACTGAATTGTACTACAGCTTCAACCTGTTCTTGCGTTAATAATTTATCTGGCATCTTCTACCTCCTTTCTTAAAATACTAACTGAATTTTACTAATATCAAACTCTTGTTTTTGATTTTGTTTATTCCATTCATTCTCAATTAAATCTGCAATATAATTACCATAAGACAATACAATAGCACGGTCTTTTGTTCCACTTCTCGGCTCTACGAGCTTAATTTTATCGTTTTTGAACTCGGCTTTAAGATTTATCGCTTCTTGAACCAATAAATCAATTTGAGCATAAGGCAACAACTCGTTTGCCAATTCTTCACTTGACAAATCAAAATATTTCCCATTATCTTCAAGAAGAGTTTGCTTATCTTGCATAGAAATTAGGAATTTTATATTACTACAATCAAGTTGTTTTTTCAAAGAAGCCCACATTATAGAGTTTGTTTCACTTGTGGCAGTGATTGGAATAACACATTGAATAGGTGTTTTATCCACAGTTCTTTGTCTTAAATCATCAAGTTTATTCTGTGGCAAAATTTGATATTTTGGCGAAAGCCCTAATCCATGTACATTCCAATATTGCCCACGTTCTTCATTTTCCTTTGGCATCGTAATATAGTTATACAATACTTCGCCACCGTTTCGGAGGTCAAGAATATAATAATCTGCATTATAATCATATATTAATGCCCGAACTCTATCGGCAGCTCCTAGTGAATCACTGGCCGGATACCCTTCAAGATAATCTACATGACGTTCAAAACGATTCTTCTTCCAATGAAGCGACATAAACAAAATAATTGTATTGTCATTCTTTTCACGAGAAGTTGTGTTGGCAAAAGCAAAGTCTGAAATAATTAACCGGACTTCATTTTCACCCTTTTGCTTATTCCCAATATCTTGTTGCGTATAAAGCTGTGCCACAGTCGGAGGACGAAAGCAAGATTCCAAAGTTTGATTTTCTTTAAACGATTTTAAGGAAAAATAAGCATCCTCAGATTCTCCAATGGCTTCATTTAACATTTCCATTCTAAATGTCATTTCATTCATTCTGGCTTTAGCTCTTTTGAAATCGCCCCATGTTTTTAGACCATTATCAATATTGTCAAAATAATCAGAAGCAAAAACATTATACTTCGTCACTTTATCTGTATAATACCCTGTGACACAATTCTTCCATTCTTTATACCACCATTGATACTTAAATTTAGAAGAAGTTAAATATACGCTTTTAGACTCTTCCAACCATCTCGGATTATTTGCATATTGAGGATATTTATTTAAATAAACTGGCTGACGAGGATATAACATGCCTTCAAATATTTCATCAATAGAAGATTTCTTCATAACAGCAACTTCGTCATATATTGTAAAATTAGAACGCGAACCTCTCGCTGATTCAACAGGCGCAACTACATTTAGTACGGAATTATTCAAAGTATTTTCTATTCTATATCCATCTGTTGGTCTAGTGATTTTTATCCAATCATTTTCATAAAGATAAAGCAAATAAGGAGATAATTTTTTTATAATTTCTCTTTCAATTTTATCACTAACTATCTTATTCGCTTGGTCAACAGTTGAAGCAGTAATTACTACAAAACAATTTGGATAAAGCAATAACTTAATTAAACCAGCTAATCCGGTAATAAAAGATTTAGCACCGTTACGTCCAGCTCTCCAAAAGAAACTATCAGATATACCTATTTCATGTAACGCAGACCTTTGATACGGCTTTAATGGAATTCCTAAATAAAACTCTGCATAAATATCCCAATTATATCTAAACAAAGTATCCCATTCTATAATTTGTTGCTCTTTTTGTTCCGATAACTCTCCATGTCCAACAGAGCGCAATTTGTCGGCCATAAAAGCTCTACGAATACCTCCACTTGCACTACGCATTATTGATACTCCTTTGGAATATCGGGATAATCACGAGTTTCAGCAACAGCATTTCTAATAGAACGCATTACAATCGCCTTTTCTTTTTCATAACCAACTCTGTCTAAATATTCTTGTAATTTCTCACATTCGGCTGGACGAAAATTTTCAACCAAAGATACATTATATTCAAACGCTCTTTTTTCATCGCTCATTTGATTGCTTTGGAAATCGCTTAGTTTAAGCATATCAAGCATTTTCTTTAAACTATCTTGAGCTTTTGCAATTTCCTGAATATCTCCACTCTCATCCGCCTTTCTTTTCCTTAACTCAGCCTTAGCCAAATCTCGATAGCGGCGAATCAAATTAGCATCCATTTCCAATAAATTTTGAGTGTATTCATTGAACGTAAAATTCAAGAATTCATAATCTTCTGGCTCAAACTTGCCCCAAATTCTTTGTTGTTCATTAAGGTCAACAACTTCCTTGGCTTCTTCCTTTTTACTTTCTCCAATTTCCACAAAATCATCCAACATCATATTGCTTTGCCAAAAGCCTTCAACTATAATCCCTAATTCTTTCAACGTCCGAATGTACGTTAAAAACAAATCAGGTTTACGCCCAGCGTTAGTTGATTCAAACACAATCTTCTGTGTCGGCTCCCATACTTCTCGAAGGAATGGAGTTCCCAACTCAGCCAATAAACACCACAATCCAGCGGCATCATTCTTCGTTACGGCAATATAATCTTTTAACTTTTTATTACAGCAAGTCTTGCAAATAGGCAAATATTTTTTACCAACGATAACATGATTATGAAAATTAGAAAAAGCTTTAGCAGATTGACAGTTAATACAATATGCTTCAGTCATTCTATTCATAAAATTCTCCTTATATAGAAACAGTGGCGCAGTTATTACCACGCCACTCTCTCAATTCCTTTTTTTCAATTAACGAAGCAGTATCCCTTCGGACTTGCTACGAGATATGGCTGTACCTCTTCGGGCCTTGGCCTGGATCACCATCCTTTCTATACTTTAGTTGGAATTTTACCAACAATTGGATACAAAGTATGGCCTCCTTTCCTTTTCAGGATGTTTAACGGCATTGCCGTTTTATAAATAATAGTTCTTTGACCATGTATGCCCCTGATCTTTTTCATAAAGTGCAAAGTAAGCGCTTGGTCTAGCTGATTTTCTTAGACGCTTACTGTACGAGTCAACACCACAAATAGACCCAACCCGATAAATCATCCTGTCGCCAAGCTCCGTGATTCCAACGGCTCGACTTTCAGGCCGATGTAGATGTCCGGCAATACACTCATCAATATCAATATTATACAAATTAGAAAAATATTCAAGCGTTGTTTGAAGATTATTATCTTCGCCGTGTTCAATCATAACATTCACATCTTGAATGTTTATAACCGCAACATCAGTAAATTTATCTACTTGAATATATGGGTTACTTTCAAACCTAATCTGCATAAATTTCGTTACGATTTTAGTTAAATTCTCTTCTTCAAATCTTGGTTTGGCACCTAAAAATGAACAAGTATCATGATTTCCTCCAACCGTAACTACTCTTATATTTGTTTCCAATCTATTTTGAAGCTCACTAATCCATTGGCAAAGAAATTCAGACGTTTTAATTACTGTGTCAATAACCGGTTCTTTTAATTTGGTCAAGCTACTAGTTCTGAGCATATTTTCAAATAAATCTCCACAAATACCCACAACCAAATTATCATATTCAATACAATCAGCTTCTACTAACCCAATCAATTTCCAAAGTCTATCTTGCATGACTTCAAAATTGTATGAATTAACAACTTCATTATACAATCCCTTAATTTCATAAGTAGAACCGGCATGAAGGTCTGAAATACAAAGCAAACCCGTTCGTCCTTGATTGAATGGCTTATGGATAATATGCTTTACTTTAATCGGTTCAAGCCTATCAATCGCTTCTACAATCCGCTCTAGAAACAATTCGCCTCTGGCCTCGGTCCTTGCGTTTGCATTGTATTCAAGATTGGCAGTTTGAATTTTAATACGTTCTGCTTTAAGCTCCTTCATCGCTTTCTTAATCTCATCGACTTTATCTTTATCACCAATTTGTTCAATTACATCATTTTGTAAATTTTGAATAAATTGACTAAAAAATTTAGCTATTCTCCGTGTATTTTCTTCACTATATAAATCCTCTCCAACAATAGCCCGACCCCATTGTTGATAATCTATCAAACCGTCAGAAAGGGCGGAAGTTGCCCGTTCTACAAAAGATAGATAGGACTCTTCGCCCTTTCTTTCAATCTTCATATTCTTCTAAATCGACCTTTCCTTTAAATTTTTCCTTTTTTTGTCTAATCAGTTCTTGAAATTTTTCTTTAGATGCTTCAAGGCGATGTTCAGCTATATTCCCAGCCACTTCCAAAGCATCTGCCCTTGCTTGTCTTTCATAATCTCGCTTTGATAGATTTCCAGATTTAAGGCGCTTACGATATTTCTTTGTAACCCCTTGCATATTAATGTCATTAATCATATCGTCATGTGGAATAAATTCAGGAATATCTCTTGCAATCACAGGATATATAACTTTCTCACCATTTGCCCCTTTTTGCACTTGTATTTTTTCATCTATATGCTTTGTAGTAAAAGTCCCAAGCGTTGGAACTCTGCAAGTTCCATTATAAAACAATTCTCTAATAATAACTTCACAAGCAGCATACCAATATTTAGCGCAAGTTCTTGGGTCAGTTACGTCGGCAAATCGAGCCATTTGTGTAAAAAATTCTTTATCTGTTAATGTTACATTACCCCAGCTCATCTTCATAATCCTTTCTATTTTCTTCAAATAACTTCGCGGTTTCTTCTCTCATTGTCTTGCGCCATTTCAAAGCTTGACGAAAATTCATACGATAGTGAGCCGGGAAATCTCTATAAATTGTTTCGCCTGTGCTGGGGTTCCTTTTTGCCATGTTTTCTCGCCTAACAAAAAATTGATAAGTGAATACACCAATATCACCGAAAGAAACTTCAACTTGATTAAGCATACATTCTTTCACAATATCGTCATAAGTCCATAATATTTTTTCAACAGCTTCTCTTGGAAGTCCAGTTCTATTCTTAACTTCATCAATCGCCTCGGCGAAAGTAAGGCGAGGATGCAAATTTCTTAACGGCATTTTTTACCTCGTTTCTATATGTTTCCCTAATAGTAGGTAATATATTGAAAGTATGAATGTTTTATAAACCATTAAAATACAATGATTTCTTTTATATTTATCTTACGAACTTTTTCCTTAAAATCGCTTGTCTTCTATCATTCTCTTGATAACATTCTTTGCTACACATAAGCTGTTTACTGTTGACCGGCGCAAATCTCTTTCCGCATATTTTGCAAACTTTCCCTTTTCCTTCTAAGTTCTTCTTTAAATTCTCAACAATGATATCACCAAAACACGCCCACAGCGTCTTTTTAGGAGATGTAGTCCTCACTGTATAAAGATAAGCTACCAAAGTATTTACAATATAATCCATATTCTCATTCTTGCATTCGTCAATAATTCTTTGGCGTATTTGTTGATACATATAAACATCTTCTTGCTTTTGATGTTTTTCTTCTTCGATATTAAATAGATATTGCCTTGCATTCCAATAATCGTAAGCCTTGATAACTGGGTTTTCAGATGATATACTAAAATCATAGCCAAGATTCATTAACATTCGATAATCAAATTTACTGATTGACTTTGAAAATTTAATCTTTGGGTCTGGAATCTTATCAGCAATACGATTCATTGTTGAATCATTTGGTTTTTCAACTTGAGAAGGTAAATTTATTTCTTTTTCTTTTTTGGTTCTCGGCTCTCCACGTTTATCTTTGGCATATTCAAAAAAACTAGGAACTTTGGCCTTCGTATAAGATTGAATTGTTTTAGCGACATCTTTAGGTGGCTCTGGAAGCCAAAGTGTCTTAGCATAATCGATTACAGCATTATTATAAAAAGTCAACCAACTAACAACATTCAATTGTTCCCGCCCAATATTTTCACTATTCCACACTTTTGTTATATTGTTACTAATTGGCCCAATATTTCCACCTGTATAGGCATGAATCATGCCTTCATACATAGACTCCCAAGAAAGCAATCCACCTTTAGCTTTTTGAAGATTATAAGCTAGTGGCACAATACCTTCCATATTACGTTTGGCTACTTTGGTAAGAAGACGATCTTTAATAACAAGTAACCTATCCCCATCCCAATCTAGCTGAACAATCCTTGAAATCAAATCATGACAACTTGTATACACGCACTTCGTTCCACCGAACCATCTTTCAGTCTTTTCATTTCGTTTATTAACTCTAATAGGCCATTCCCGATACAAATGAGGACTACGCAAACACGCCAATTCATCACCGTCACGAAATTCATTTACATAAACTTCTCCATCTTCCAACAGCCCTTTAGGATTTTGTTCTCCAAGAAACAACCATTCACAAAAGGCATAAAGATCAGGAGATACAAATCTATATCGGCCATTTACTCTTAACCGGCCAGCTTTTGCCCGCTTAACCAAACTTTTTTTAGTTTGTTTTAAAATGTCTCGACAATATTGATCGCGGAATAATTCAGGATATAACATCAGGGCTTGTTGAAAATAACTTGGATTTTGATTGTAATCAGTTGCCCCCAAAAGCCTCATAGTAGTCTGATAATCATTCCCAATTGTCTCAATTTCTTCCAATGTCGGTTTAATTAATTTATCAATTTCTTCATCTTTCATATCACTTAAAGTTTGAAGCATTTGATAATTAATTCGAGCTTTTGGAATATAGTCTTCTTCAATGTTGCAATAACAAGCTTCGCATTGATTATTCTTAAATCGCTCTTTATAACAGTCCCAAGAATGAAAATATTTGGCAAGCTTAAATTGGCTTTTGGTAAATATGTATTTAATTCCTTCAGCCAATATATCATGTTCTTCGCCATAAATATCTGTTACAACACAACGCCCATCTGGACATTTCTCTTGAATAAACTTATCAAAAGGAAATTGTACCAAAAGTCCCTTAATCCAAGGCAATCTAACCATCCTTGTAGGGCCGTCTAACATCATTCCACATCCATCTGTTTGACAAAGCTCAACTTCTTTTTCTTGCCTCTCGATTTTATAAGTCACATCATCAATAAAATCAACCTGACCTAATACATTTGATTCAAAATCATCCACTACAATTGCTCTATCAATATCAAAATCTTCCCATACATCAGTTGCAGAATTATTTAATGCAAGATATGCAAGAAATTTATTTGGATTAATTCCACCCTGATTATTGATATCTTCAATGCTCAATCCACACATAATTCGACTTTGAACTTTATCATAAGCCGATTCTCGAATAAATACAGCTCTTTTTGTACGTATTTGACCTGCTGATGCTGTAAGAAAAATATATTTTTCGCCATTGTATTCAAAGCCATCTCTAACTAAACTCTTGAATACTTGAAAGAAAAATACATTGAGTATCATCAAATCATAAGTTAAACTATTAGTTGGAATCTCCAGCGCTCTAGTTAATGCGCTTTCAAACAAACTAACAACATTTTTATCAATTAAAGCCGATTGATTTAATTGGCGAGGCTTATTATCTCCAAGTCGATTATCTAACAACTCGGTTAATTTCGCTTTTTCTTTCTTAATAATACGATTGACACAAGATTTTTTCCATTTTGGCAAATCTTTCTTTTTGAGCTTATATAATTTCAATAATCTCTGATGAATATATTGCTCATCTGGTTCATAAAATGCACTCGTATCTATTGAAAATAAATGAATTTGTTTGGTCAGGCTCATCTACAGCATCCTCTATTTCATTTTCTTCAGACTCTGTTTCTAATTTATTCAAAAAATCAGCCTCGAACTGATTGTAGCTCATATCATACCAAATCATTATTTCACCTCCTTGGTATTCTAATTTTAATCTAATTATACCACAATTTATACAAAATGTCAAGATATTTTATTAATTTTGATTATTTCTTACTGTAAAGAAAGTACCAAAGAAAATTATACTAGTATATATTTATATATTATATAAATAATTATATCACATAATTAATACAAAGTCAATAGATAAATTGTAAATAATTTGTTAATAATTTAATACTTGACAAATTTACAAAAGTATGTTATAATTATTTATATATTATATTAATATATAAATTACTAGTTATAATTAATTTGAAAGATAATAGAGGGTGTGGGGGAAAGAAGAAAACTTTGAAAAATGTGAAAAATATAAACTTGACTTTATTAAAAAAATGTGATATAATTGATTTTGAAAGGATGAAAAACAAATGGCTCGAACAAAATTAATGAATATTGTTGTCACATATGGAAGCACAGGATACGTTGTTAATGATTTTGGAATTGGAAAAAGCCCGCGCTTTGAACTATATCATATTCCTTCAAAAAAGTCAATAAAAAAATCTAACAACCCAAATGACTTTGAAGAATATATATGGAAAATTTGGGAAAAAGAGATGAATAAATAATATGTTCAATAAAATTTTACGCCAAAGAAAAACGCAACTTGAAGAACAAATCAATTTGATTGAAAAATCAATCCAAGAACGGGAGCAATATCTTGGTAATATAAATTCTCAAGTTAAACATTCTAAAGTCATGCTGGATGAAATTCAAAACAAATTGATTGAATACAAAACAAAACTAAATGACTATCAACATGAGCTTGGAATTGCCGAAGGCATCATCACAATGCAAGAACTTGGAATGGAATATACACCAAATTGCAATGACTTGAATGAACTTGTTGTAAAGAAGGCAAATATCCAAAAATCTATCGCTTCTCTAATCGGAAATAATGAAGCCATTATCACAACTCGTGTATATAGAATTGATGGATCAGAAGCTAAAGGACGACAATTTCAAAAAACATTTTGTGAAAACCTATTGATTGGTTTTAATTCTTATTACAACAAGAAAAAGAAATCTGTAACTCAAGCCAATATCACCAAAACAGAAGAATTGCTTAAAAAGAAATTTATTGTAATCAATAACAAGGCTGGACTTATGGGCGTTTGTATCAATCAAGAATATCTAAGTTATTGTATCCAACTGCTATATACTGAACTTGATGAAAAGATTGCTAAAACTGAAGAGCGTGAAAGAATCAAAGAAGAACACCGTAGACTAAAAGAGCAAGAAAAATTGTTGGCTGAAGCTGAAAAAGCCAAAGCCGATCTACAAAAACAACGTCGTATGTACGAGCAATCTCTTGCCAAGGCACTTAATGAACAAGAACGCCAAGAATTTGAAGCCAAACTAAAAGAAATCGACAAGCGTGAAGCAGATGTAGATTATCGAATCAACAATAGCAAAGCTGGGTATTTGTATATCACCGCTACTAAAGCAATGCCCAATATGACAAAACTTGGAGTAACCAGACGGCTCAATCCTCTTGTCAGAATTCAAGAATTATCAACGGCATCAACCCCTTGGCCTTTCAAATGTTATGGCCTTGTGTTTAGCGACAATGCCTTTGACCTTGAGACAAGAATCCATGAATATTTTGATAGCAAGCGAGTAAATACTGAAAATAAGCATAAGGAATTTTTCTATATCACACCTCAAGAAGCGATTAAAGTTCTAAAAGAAGAATTTGGCTGTGATGTGCATTTTGTGAATGATGAAAGTAGGGATGAAGAATGAAGCCAACTGCTTACCAAAATTGTCTTATTCATCCTTATAATGGCGGTAATGGTAATTGCAATTGTATTTTAGGCGATTGGCCTATAATTTGTTGAAAGGAAATATAACATGACCAGAGAACAAAAAGTAACTCGTCATCTTGAAATCGCCAAATCACTCAATCAATTATATGATTCTAAGGGGAGCGACTATGGAGACTCTTTTGGCGAAACTTATCACAAACTTGGAATTATCTCAGCCCTAACTCGTATAAGCGACAAGTATAATCGCCTAATCTCTCTTGCCACAAAACCTGAAGAAGAACGTAAAGTGAAAGACGAATCTATTCAAGATACGCTTCTTGATTTAAGCAACTACTGTATCATGACTGTAATTGAAATGGAAAATGAAAATGATTAAATCGTTGTCTTTTAACCAGCAACAAATAATTCAAAATATTATTTCTTTATATATTCCTTCAGGGAAAATTGACCTTGACCCTACATACTCAAAAGGTGTGTTTTACAAAAAATCGTCTTTTTCGGAGCCCAAACTAAAATTTGATTTATATCCACAAATTGAAGGAGTCACACAAGCTGATTGTAGAAATCTTCCATTAGAGAATGAAAGTATTAACTCTATTATGTTTGACCCTCCTTTCCTTGCTACAACTGGAAAAAGTTTAGTTTCTAATGAAAACAATAATTTAATTAACAAAAGATTTGGTGTTTATCCAAATGAAAAAGAATTACATCAAATGTATTTGGATTCACTAAAAGAATTTTGGCGCGTCTTAAAGCCAGATGGTATCTTAATTTTCAAATGTCAAGATAAAGTAAGTTCAGGAAAACAATATATGACTCATGTATATACTATGAACATGGCCGAAGAGATTGGGTTTTATACTTTAGATTTGTTTGTTCTTGGCGTAGAAAGTCGCCTTGTTGCAGATTGGCAAAGAAATCAAAAACATGCAAGAAAATTTCATAGTTATTTTCTTGTTTTTCAAAAGCCCAAGAATAAAAGAAAAATGTCATGGGAAACATTAAAAGAAACACTTGACAAATTTTAATTCTTGTGATATAATTGACCTATCTTAATTGAAAGGAACTGATACCAATGCCGTCTGGCTCGTTGCCCCGATTGACAGAAACTCGAATTAACCATTATCTGAATCTTGCTCACAATGCTTGTTATTATAGCGACTTTATGAAAGCTCGTTTAGGAGCTGTTCTTATCTACAAAGGTAAAGTAATGTCTGTAGGTTGGAATAGCACCAAAACCAGCCCTCTTCAGAAGTCCCTCAACAAATTTCGCCACTATGACCTTGACTGTGGTGTGGCACATCATACACTTCATGCAGAAGTTGCTTGTCTTATCAAAGTAAGAGATTTAGATATTGATTGGGGCCGAGCCAGTTTGTTCATTTGTCGTATCAAGAAAGATGGGAGCAAGGGCCTCGCAAGACCTTGTGTAGGTTGCCAGGCATTGATTAGAAGTTTGGGAATTAAGAATGTATACTATACAACCAATGATAATGGTTGGTGTTTTGAGAGGATGAGTTAAGTGGAACGGATTTTGTCTCCAAGAAATGAAGAACAGCTATGAGCTTGACGCGGGAAGAAGCGGTGCGGCATATTTGACCGGATGAACTGACTACAAAAGGAGGCCCAGCCATGAAACGGGAAGAAGCGGTTGAAACAATTGAGTTTGCCAAAACGTACATCAGCAAAGACGGGCTGATAAAGCAAGCCCTTGACCTTGCCCTCACCGCCCTCCGCCCCGTCAGCCGGGAGCAGGTGGAGAAGGTGTGGAGGGGCGAGTGGAATTATAGCCATAAAACCAAAATAGATGGATTTGATGTTGTCCAATGCTCAAAGTGCGGACAAGAAGCGCTCACATTGGCCCTTTATGTGAAAAACGGGAATTTTTGCCCCTATTGCGGCGCTCCCATGACGGACGAGGCCGTGGAGATGGTGATGGAGAGATTGGAGGCTCTGTATGAAACAACCTGAAAAATATTTTTGTGATATGTGCGGAACAGAAATAACATCAACGAGTGGATTTATAAACCAAAGAATACCAGTTGTTACAGAGTGTGAATGGACGGAGGGTCATCCAGAACCGCCACATGTCGATACGTTACAAATGGATTTGTGTAAAGATTGTTATCTGAAGGCGTTTAATATCCATTGTGGGTATCGTGGACAAAATCCGAGATGGGGGCGCTGAAAGATGGCAAGAACTGATAGTGATAAAAAATGCGAGAACTGCAAGTGGAACAATCTGTTTTGGGAAGAATCTGGTTGCAGCAAGTTCAACGCTATGGAGCCGTGCAAATTTGAGCCAAAGGAGGCGCTGAAAGATGGCAAGGGCTATTGATATTCAACCGATAATCGAAGAAATACAATCCTCGCTAGAAATTCCATCGTATAGTGAGCATGACGATGGCTTTGATGACGGCCTTAAATATGTGCTGGACTTAATAGAGAAAGCGCCCACTCTCACCCCGCCGAACGAGTGGGTGAGCGCGGAGGATGACAGTGGATTGGCCGGAGTGGTCATCCGGGGAACACTGGCGGATTATGAGGACACAGGCCTGGAGCCGGAGGAGATCATCGAGCTGAAAGTCAGGATGGAGGGGTTGGAGAAGTGAGCATATTGAGCCGGATGATTGCATGGGTAGAAAAGGCAAAGTATTGGCTATCCCGTGAGTGTTGCTACGATGAAATGGAAGAAAAGGGATA
>ERZ1643251.4213-NODE-4213-length-12673-cov-77.664527_pt1 | contig 12673 bp, 3 predicted proteins | sample MGYA00579261_ERZ1643251 | MGnify/ENA primary metagenome ERZ1643251 (study PRJEB29033, sample SAMEA4952267) | chicken gut metagenome | biome: Broiler Chicken; feature: Gastrointestinal Tract; material: Caecum | place: Ireland | collected 2018 | study: Broiler... | reverse complement strand
TGATCGCCGCAGCCACTACGAGGACGCAGACGACAAGGATGACCGCATACCCCCACATCGGCATGACGAACGCCACGCCGGGAATACAGACGATGAACGTGCCCGTCTTATCCGTATCGAACTTCACATACCGCCCGTAGCCGTCTGCGGAAAGTTCGTTAAGCGCGCCGTCCTCCGCCATGTGATAGACAACGATTTCGTTGCGGTCATAGGTCATATCCGCCTGCAAATACAGCGTGATATTCCCGCCCGGCGTCGCCGCCGTGCCGTCTGACTGCACGAGCGAGATGCCGAATACCTCGAAGTTGTCCGCTATGCTTTTCATCTTTTCCGCCGCCTGCTCGTAAAGTGTTCCCGCCGTTATACGGCTTGGAAGAATGGACGTGCCTTCCGGCAATACACCGTTCGGATCTTCCACCCTTGCAAGCGTGCTGCCGCCCGCGGAGGAAGTGATCTTTACGTCGTATTCGGTATAGGACGGATTGTCGATGTTTGTGAGATAGGTACCGCTTTCCGCGCGGTACACGACGTGGTACTCCCCTACGTTTTCCAGCGTTATGGAATTGTTCGTAATTGCCACGTCCGTCCGCTTGCCGCCCTGAACATAATACGCCGAAATGCTCACGTCAAGGTTTTCACTCCCCAGCGTTGCCGCGGCGGACGGGATGGGAAACACCGTTCCCCGCGCCGCTTCGTACTCCGCGCCCGCGCTCGTTTCGATCACGGGAACGTATTCCGCGGGGCGTTCGCCGACGTCAACATAATCTCCCGTGCGCGTTCCGGCAGCTAAATTCAGAGTGATGGAAAAATCCACCGTCATGCTCATAGGTACGATATATGCCGTGAAGGAAAGACTGCTTTGCAAACGTTCCGCGGACATGGTATAGGTGTAATACGTCCAGCCGTTCTCCGTCCGCACGGTGTAACCCGTCTGCATATTCCCGCTTTCCAGAACGAGGTCGTCCACGCTCGAACTGTGACCAAAGGTCATGTAGTAGTTTTTGCCGCTCTTTTCGACGGTTGCCGCGGAAGAAAAACTATCCGCGCCCATCGTAAGACCGTCAAAATTGACGGGAACGGAATATGTGCCGTCCGAACTTGAAACGGGGCTTTCCGCATATGCCGTAAGCCCGCCGCCCATAAGGGCGGCAAGCATTATAAGGCACATAGACAATGCGGCGAAAAACGCGATGAGTTTATTTCTCTTCTTTACCATACTTCATTTCCCTCCGCATCCTCGAACACGGCGACGAGCTGCAACATCTTATAGGTACTTCCGATCGCTGTACCCCTACTATTACAAAGTTCAGAATCCACAGTATCATTTGCGAGGTCAAAGATTTCTCCTATACCCGTGATTGTTCCGTCATCATCCACTACAGCAATATGCCAACCGACGAAGGTATATCCGTCTTTCGCAACGGGTGTTTTTACGCCGGAAACATAATACCCGTCATTCACCTCTTCACGCAGGAAGAAACTGTTGGAATACTGACTGTCAATGGAATAGCTTACAAGCAGGCGTTCTCTGAACTCCGCCGTGATCGTCAGGTATTCTGCAAGGTCGGGATCATCATAATCCACGGCCTCGATCGTATATCTGCCCGTTACGATAGACTGACCGAGGAACCCGCCCGTCCAGCCGACAAAGTTGTAACCGCTCGGAGCCAACGCCTGAAAACTGCTGAAATCGACGACATAAACGCCGCTCGAATTCATATAAAGCGTCCTTTGCTGCGTCTGTCCGTTAGAGGCGGCGGTGATTGTTATGCCGGGATCCCATATTGCATAGACCGTCGGATCGCTGTCGCCGAAACGAGAGATAAAATCGGTGATCGAATACCCTGCCGAAATAACGGACGCTGCACGGGCCGAACCGTTTTCTTCCATCGACCAGCCGAAAAAGATGTCTCTTCCCGCGGCAAAATCGGAAGACGAAAGCGATCGTATCGCCTGCAACAAACTATACGTCTGCGTATAGGCATATCCTTTGCTGCCGTCGGCAAACGAATAATCCACGGCGTCGCGCATGATCTCATCGGAGAACGGGTGCTCTTCATCCGTCACATATGTAACGGACACTTCGCCCTGACCGTCCAGCACATAAACATCCTGCGTCAACGTAAACGAAACTCTTTCAGTCGAGGAAAGCGATATCGAAAACGTATAAGTCAGTCTGTATTTTCCCGTTTCCGAAAAGGTCATCGAATATTGCTGCCCCGACAGCGACAAGCGCACCGCCCTTGCCGACTGCACGTTGTTTAACACTTCATTGCTGTCAAGCGAAGCATACTTTGCGGCGCTTACCGTAAGAGCGCCGAGAGAATTGCCCTCCATGTCATATACATACGGACGGATGAACGTGTATTCATATCCCGTAAAGTAGTCTTCCTCGTCAACGGAACGGAAATCCCTGTTTCCGCTGAATGTGATGCGGGAAACATACCGCATCGTGAAGGAATGCTCGCCCCGCGTGTAATTCAATGTAAGAACCGCGAAATTGCTTTGGGATATGCTTTGCCATAACTCATTCGCAAGTTCTTCCGTCATTCCGGACACAGAGTATTCCGACGAATTTCCGTCAAGATACAACCGATAAGACGAAAGCGCAAACTTGTAATCGCCGCTTGAAGTGTGCAGGTAATAAGCCCTGAGCAGTTGGTCAAGATAATTTTCCGAATCGAGATACCCCGTCGCGCTTGCCGCCGCGCCGAGCAATGCGCCGTTCGTATCTTCTTCCAACGTCCCGGAATCGTACATGGTGCCGTTGCCGGCTTCATCGTCCGTCACGCTGAAAAACGTGTCGTTTACCCCGTCTGCAGTGTACTCGAAGTAAATATACTGCTTTTCTCCGTAAATGTTGGAGAGCTCATAGACGACCAACCTGTAATCCGTCGCCATCGTAAAATCCGACACTTCACGCGAGACGGCATGCAGATAATAGACGCCGTTTTCTTCCGTGTAATACGCGACTTTCAGATCGTTCAGCCCCGACGTTCCGCTGTCATAATAATCGCCGACAAAGCTCCCGCTTTTTGCTCCCCATGTGTAAGTCACGACGGGATAAGCGTATCCGCTGTCCAAAGTGATCGCATCGTCCGTAACATAGGTATTTTCATTCCCCGCCGAAAGGCTCCAATTCCCTTCCACCGTTATCTGCGGCTCCTCGTACAGTACGGCTTCGACAAGCGAGATCCGCCTGTTCCCCGCACTGCCCGATGAGAACAGTATGGCGACGCTTTCTTCCATAACGAAAGAACCGTCAACCGATACGGGCTGCGAAAAATCGGGTTCGCCGTTCACCATCCGGTACGCCTGCCAGCTTACGGTGTTAAAATCGGCGTCGGAGTCCACCTTTTCTGCATACAGCTCGGAAAGCACGACCGACTGCCCCGCCCGATACGATTTTCCGAGGCGGTACTCGTCAAATTCGCGCATATTGGCGGATGTAAACGTGCCGAGCGTCATGGAATCGTAATAAAGTTTTTCCCCCTTTTCGGCAGCGGCTGTCGGATCATACCCGAAAATCTCGCTCGAAACCGAGAAATACGCAATGTCGTAGCGCGAATCGGCAACCGTCTGCGCGTTGGTCGAGGCGGTGGGCGCAACGGTGATGCGGCTGTCGTAAGCCGTCCGCGACTGATAAGAACTGTTCAGCCCCGTTGCCGTGAAAAAGTAGTTGATCATTCGCGTGGAAAGACCGTATTCTTCCGTCGCGTCGAACGTCTTGCCGCGTTCGTTCAGATCGTCTATATCTCCCGGATAATACTGTATTTCTTCTTCGGCGATAAAGGCGTCCCCTTCCAAAGGCTCATAATCAATGGAAGTCAGTTTTACGATATGCTCGTAATCTATCGTCATCAAAGTGTGCATTTCGCCAAGATCGACCGCCACTTCCATAAACCCGGTCGGAGAACCGGAAAGCACGAGCGCAGTCTGCAAATTATCGCCGAGGTCGATGATACTGTAACAGTTGCCCGTTTCGGCATGAAATTCCACGGAATACTCTTTATACCTTCCAGCATTGTATGTTTCGGGGTAGTAATCGGACTCGACGCCCGTCTGCCCCGCATAATCGGAAATATCGACCTCGTAGCACACCTGCCACGGCATAAAGGTAGCCATTCTGTTATAATAGTTCGCCGCAAGAGGTTCGAGAAGTTCGCCCAAATAATATTCCGTAATACCGAAATAGGGATACAGCGGTTTTACGAGCGTGTAGTTTCCGCCTTCGGCAATGATATACGAATAGACGGGGTTGAAACTGTTCATCATCGTTTCCGACATATCGAGCTGCGACATATAGGTACGGACGAGATAGTACCCGTCTTCGAGCGGCACGGACGTATCTTCGAACGGGCGGGAAAAACCTATCAGTCTTTCAATGGAAAATTCTACGGTATAAGTCGTCTGCGTGGCAAGGCGCTGTTCGTCAGTAAGCCCTTCCGTTTCCCAATTTATAGTCGAAATGTTGAAGTATATGGGCGTAGAAAGATCCATACCCGTAATATCTATATAGAGCGTCTTTATCGTATCCGTGTACGAATCGACGGTATCTGCAATGTAAATATCCGAATCGTTGAGCGCAGAGGCAAGCGTCACCTCATACGATTTATAATCGGAAAGCGAAAGCGGTTCGAGCGCACGGCAGTCGTACTGAATTTTCAGAAGAAGACCGTCGTCCGTCTTTTCGATATATGTTTCATCCGTCACAATATCGTCCGCCAAATTTTTATAGCCGTACTCCTCCGCAAGTTCGCCGAGACTGAGAGTATCGTCCACGATTGCCGCAGTATAATCTATATCGTAAGTGCCGTTAGCAGAGAGCGCTTCCTGCTCCCACTTTGCATACAGCACCACATCGCGCATATAGAGATACAATATCCCGTCGGAATACGGCTTTGTATAGGCAGAATCGAAATACCAGCCCGAAAAGACGTACCCCACCCTTGTTGGCACGGGCAGCGTCGGCATATTCTTCGCCGTGTACGTCATATCGGCGACGGGCGCGTCTGCGTCCTCCGCTACAAATGAAATGGTATATTCCGTATCGCCGTAGACATTTTCGAGAATGTCTTGCGGCGTCTGTCCGTTATAGCCCGAACACGCCGTAAAACATACGGACGACAGACAAAGTACGGCGATGAGTATTGCAAGTATCGATTTCTTTTTCATTTTTGTTTTGCCTAAAAAAATTTATCCGCGCCCGCCCGAAGACGGGCGCGGACTACTTGTTGATTTATTGCCCTAAAATAGTATTGCTGTCCATTTCAGCATTGCTTGTAATTGTGTTTTGGGAATTAGGAACACCTTCCCACCAGCCTTCTTCAAAAATTGCAGAACTTTGACTCTGCAAATCTTCCTGCGAAAGCCATGTATCACCTTCGGGGCCATACCAATAAATCGTATTATATTTCTGTTCTCCTGTAGAAGTGTAGCGCATATCGGTAAAAGCATTCGTATGCACCTTAGATACAATGCCAAACTCGATTGCGTAGTTGACAAAATATACAGACCCCTCCATAACCTCAAATCGAAGAACTGCAGTTTTTAACAAAGGCATCATTGTTGCAAAAGAAGCAGCCCTATATGAACTACCGATTGCGAGAGGATATCCCGTCGTCGGGTCGCCACCTGCAATAGCAATCAATCTGACATCGATTACTGTAACGTCCGACCCATCAGAGGCCTTCTCTGTTCCCTGTTTTACATATTGGACGATTTCAAGATACATATTACTTACGCCACTCGCCCAATAGAATTTGCCCTCTTTCAGATCATCCGCAACATATTCGCCAGCCATCGCTCCCTGAAGTCCAAGGAGAACATAGCGCGATTCCTCTCCCTCGACAGGCGTGAACTTTTCTATCGCCAACGTTTTGAAAGCATACGGCTGAATATCGGTGAGATCGGCAAGCGGCAGAATCATGGTAAGTTTATCCACGCCGCCTGTCGTGTTCACAGTCCAATTGCCGTCGCCACCCTGCACACAGCCGGCGTTTTCAAAGGCACTTCTGCCAATAACGGAAAGACCGCCGGGAGCAATATCCACAAGCCTTAAATTCTGCATGTTCATAAACGCTTCGGTGCCGATCGTTGTAACAGCATTCGAAATGTACACTTCGGAAACGCCGCTGACATCCTTGAATGCGCCGTCCGCAATCGCCGTGACAATATATCCGTCTATCATATCGATATTAACGCGATAAGTAGCGTCGGTAAGCTGTTCCGCAGTAGTCGAATCAAACCCGGTAACAGTCGCCGTTTCACCGTCCGCATTGACCGTATAGGTAAAGCCGCCCGCATTTGCATAACATTCGACGGTAATATACATGTCGGAAGTTATTGTGCCGCCTTTATATACCTCACCGACGTTGCGAACGATCACGGTATAATCCTCTTCGGAAACCCCTGCCGCTTCAAGAATAGCCGCAACGGTAAGCTCATCGCCGCTCTTGTAACTATTAAGTACGGTGGTCGTTACCTCGTTATCGCGCGAATAGGAGACCGTCAGACGAATTGAAACCGCTTCGCCCGCCGCTACATCGCCGATGAACACGACTTTGACGTCATCTTCAAATTCGCTGCCGTTATGGGGAACGCCTGAAGTGGAAACAAACGCATAGTCGCTTACGGGCAAATCACCTGTACGCGCTATCGTAACATAAGTGATTTCGTCGAGGTTGGAAACAATCGCATAAGAATCACGGGTTGTTCCCGATGCAGGCGTCGCATCGGGATTGTTGATTACCGACTGCGGCGTGAGCAGGGAGCCGGTATATGCGGGATAATTCTCATCAGCATTGTTATAGCCTACCTCGCAGAAAGTGGAGGGCAGGTCAAGATAGTCATAATTCAACGTGGAGAGCAGATAAACCTGCACGCCCGTTACGCCCTCTTCCACGACGAGTCTGCCGTCATCCGTAACGTTCGACTGATATTCCGAGCAGAGAATTTTGCTGTTGTCGTCCACATAGTACAGTCTGCCATCAGCATCATACTCGAAATTACCATTTTTGGAAAGATCGAGATTCTTGGGAACGGCAACCATATTTGTCACCGTCGAGGGAACAGTAATTGATATATTCAAACCATTTTCGCGGTCGGGATTTGTCGTTGCCAACATATCGCTCCAAAAACAGTCTATGATCACTTCCAGCCCTTCGGGCAGAATTAATCCGGTAAGATTGTGTCCCAGCATATTGAATGAATCTTCCAATATTGTTAATGTCGAAGGGAGCTGAACCTCTTTCATCGCAGATCTGCCGGCTAATGAAGCAGCATAAAACCCTCTTATAGATTCAATGCCTTCATTAAAAATGAAAACTTCCGCCTGAGCATATCTGTCTAAACCGACAGCGGCATCAACTGCCACTACATTGCAGCCAGCCTTGCCTTCAATCGTTACGTTTTTGGAAAGAACGGAAACAGCGGGATAGGTAATATCCGTCGTATCAATTCCCGATACGCGGTAATTATTGCCTTCGATTGCCTCATATTCAAGCCCCGGCGTTTTCCAAAGCACGGTCACGACTTCGTTTTCGTCAAACGTGTCCGCCGTAAAGTTAATGGCGTTGCCTTCCGAATCGTTATAGGAAATATCCTCGTCGTCCATATAACGCTTTACGAAGTCATCCACTCTTGCATCGGGCGCGCTCGTCAATGTGCCGGGCGTTACAAGTTCGGTGTGCAGCGTTTCATACCCATTATCATAGGTGATCTGCGCCATATATCTGCCGTAAAGCGCGGTGGCGTCCATGCCGTCGGAATACTTCTGCGTGAACGCGGCGTCCGTGTACCAGCCGTCGAACGTGAGGTTCTCTTCGGCTGCGGCGGCTTCCTGTTCCGCCGTCGTCTGAGAAAGCGCGGAGAGCGTACCCGCAATCTGCGTTGCCGTGCCGCTGCCGTCCGTAACGTTGAGCGTGATATTCGCCTCCGCCATGAGCGCATACACGGTAATGTCGCCCGTTACATTGCTCTCGTCAAACACATTATCCGCGCTGCAAGCCTCGTCCGTGTACCAGTCGCGGAAGGTATAGCCGTCCACGGTAGGTTCGGCGGGGAGCGTTACCGAGCCGTCGTCGTTGGTATCGACGGTCGTGTACTGCTGCCAGTCGCCCGTCGTGCCGTTTTCGCGCACCATGAAAGTGACGGTGTACGTTTCACTGCCGCCACAGGCGGACAGAGCAAACAAACCGACCGCGCACAGCATCACGAGCGCCAGAATGATCAGAATTCTGTTCTTGATCTTTGCCATAAAAACTACTCCTTTATAAAATGTATTTTTGTGAAAAAACCGTTTCCGGTTGTTTCCCTATTTGAATCAGCCCGTCATATATCGTAACGGGAGAGTATCTGCGCGGGCGTCTGCCACAGCACGAACAGATACGGGATGAGCGATATTGCAAGCATCATAAGTCCGCCTGCCGCCATAACGCCCATCGCAATGCCGACGAACAGCCCGAACGCCGTGTTCATGACCGCATACCGCACGCACATCAGCGCAAACACGATGAGATAGAACACAACGTACCCTATCATGTTGCTGACGAGCGCCGTCAGCATCTCCTTGAACAAAAGATTGCTCCTGTTCACGCCTATCGCGCGGTAAATGCCGTACTCCTTACTGTTTTTAATGCTCCCCGACTTCTCTATAAAGAACCACACGATGAGCAGCAACGCGAGCACAACGAAAAAGATGGAAAGATTGTTTGTCGCCTCGCTCATGATCTCCGCATTCTCCCGCTCGTACAGCGCGTTTATGTCGATACTGCGGATACCGAGCTGCGAGAGCGTGCTTGTAAGGTTTTTGAGCTGTTCGCCACCCGCCGTCTTTATCTCGAAATAGAACTGCGAGGGAACGCCCGCCGAAGAGGTCGTGCCTTCCAGCGCGTCGATGTCCGGCTGCAACGCGACAAAAATGTTGGAAAGGGTATCTGCATTGACATAAATGCGAATATCCGTACTCATTACGTCGCGCGTGATCTCGAACCTCTGCACATACATCGGACGGCTGCCGACGATCTGTATCGCCGTGGATGTACCGGACGTTGCGGCGAGGTAGGAGTTCGTCACATTGACGAGATAGTCCGCCTGTGTGGTGTCCGTCATCATCTTATACAGCGAATTGCGGTTTATCTCCACCGTCACTTCGTTATCGCCGAGGGTGGAACTGTCGGACAGCAATATCTCGCTCGTGTACGTCGTTTCGGCAAAATCGGGAGCAAAGAACAAGTTGTTGTAATCGCTGAACTGCACCGTGTTGTACACGCCGAGGAAGTTTACATAGTCCACTTTGTTGAGATACACCGCAGGCGTACCGCCGTCGGTGATTCCGCTCACACGATATTCGCCCTCGAACACGGCGAGAAGCATTGCGCGGTCTGTAGCCAGTTCCGAAAGACGGAACTGCGTTTTCAGCGTTTCGGCGAGCGCGCGGGAGACGAGCACCTCCCCCTCCTCCGGCATTTTGCCGTAGGTAAGTCCCACGCTCTCCGCCGTGTCGTCCGCCTCTATCGCTTTGGGCGCATAGTCCGCCGATATTCCCGAAAGCGAGGCGATCTCGTTATACGAAAAACTGCCCTGCTTATACTGCGTTTCAAAGAAGTCGATGTGCTCGTACAAGCTCTTATCCAGCGTGCGCAGGTCTGTATAGGTGTTCATGTTGACGTACACGCTGTTTCCGTCAAGCTGCTTGTTTTCGATCCGCGTGTTCGCCGCCTCGAACGCCATGAGGGAAAGAAAGCACAGCACCGCGGCGATGACGAAGATAAACACTTGTTTGAAGATGTTTGCCGTGGAATAGGCGCGCTCCGTCCCGTCCGAGCGGAACAGTTTGAAAATACTCCCCGCCGTGAACAGCCTGCCATTCCTATTTGCCGTGCTCTTTGTAAAATCGGGAACGCGGCGGGCGGGCTCTTCTTCGCTTTGCCTCTCGGTGCCGCGGAAGATGATTTTCTTCTCGCTCTTATCGTCCAGAACGGTGACGTTTTTGCCCGCCTTTATGTAGATGCTGCCGTTGTCGTTGAATACCTGAATGGTATCCTTTTCTTCGGGCTTTCCGCCGTAGAATTCGATGCCCAGCGCGCCCTCTTTCACTTCGCCTGTGGGCGTTCCGTCCACATAGATATTGTTGTGTTCGGTGTCATACTCAAACACTTCGCCGAGGTCTGTGTTCTCGTCCAGCCTGCCGTCCACGAGCTTTATGTAGCTGTCGGCATATTTTTTGATGAGCGTTATCTCGTGCGTTACCACCACGACGAGTTTGGTCTTGGAGATCTCTTTGAGAATGTCCATGACCTTCATGGTATTTTCCGCGTCAAGGTTGCCCGTAGGCTCGTCGGCAAGGATTATGTCCGCGCCCTTGATGAGCGCGCGGGCGATAGCTACCCGCTGTTTCTGTCCGCCGGAAAGCGCGTCACCCTGTTTGTTCTTGAACCGCTCCATGTCCACGAGCGCGAGGACTTCTTCGCTCCGCCGTTCGATCTCGGCTTCGTCCTTAAAGCCCGCGATGTGCATGGCATTTTTCATGATCTCGGCGATGGTATAGCCGCGTTCCAGATAGTAGTTCTGAAAGATGAACCCGATCTTAGCATTGCGGATCTTATCCACCTTGCCCGCCACATTTTCGCCGTCGATATATATTTTGCCGCTGTCCTGCCTGTCAAGCCCGCCGATAATGTTGAGAAGCGTGGTCTTACCGCTGCCCGATTTGCCGTATATGGCGATAAAGCCTTTTTCGGGAAGCTCGAAGGAGACGCCCTTCAATACCTCGTTGCGGTTACGGGAGTGCGCGTTGAATACTTTGCCGATGTTTTCGATTTTAATCATTTGCTTCCCCTCCTCAAGCTCTTACGAATGCTCTGCCCGTTGAGGGATTTATTGAACCCGAACGCCACAAGTTCGACGATGAGCAGCAGCATGACTTCTATGAAGAAGTAATTGCCCGCCGAGATGAACGCGAGGCTGCTGCCCGGAATGACCGCGGCAACGAGCGATACGAGCGGCAGAAGCACGAGCGTCGGCAGGAAAATGAGCGCCATCTGGATATACAGCGAGCGGCTGGAAACCTTGTTCGGAATGCCGAGCGTTCTGTACACCGCAAAGTCCGCCTGATAGATCTTCACGCTGCGCATAAAGATGATGCCGATGAGCACGCCGACCAAAAGGCTTGCGGCGATGAGCGCAACATACCAAAGCACATTCGACGTGAACACGTCCCCCGCGCTCTGCACATAAATGCCGCTCGTGGACAAAAGCCCCATATATCCTTCGGGCAGTTTTGAAACAGCCGCACGCGCCGCGTCGTCCGAGGGAAAATACAGGCACGCCTGCGCAGCGGAGGAAAAACCGCCTTCAAACATGGCGGCATAGTCCGCTTCGCTCATTTCGACGATGAGTCCGTCAATGCTTTCGTTCTCTCCGCTCGCGTCCGCCACGATATACGCCTTATCCGCCTTTGCCGTAAACACCGCCGTCCGCCCCACCACGTTGAAGTAATTGGAGTTGACAAGGTTGATGTTTCCGTCCGCAAGATTTTCGTTGACGGCAAAGGTATAGACCGTCGTTTCGTCCTCGCCAAGCCGCACCGCAGAGTTTACCGCCTGTATTTTCAGCCCGTTTTCCGCGAGCGCGCCGTAGCCGAGATACAGCCGCACGTCCTCTGCCGTGAGCGAAGTTTTTATCTCTATATTTTCAAGTCCCACAGCCGCATTCATGAACGCCGCCGCGATCGCGTTCGCGTCCCGATTTGCCGACTGCGGCAAAATGAGCACGCCTTCGTTTGCCTGCAAATTGTATTCATACGGCGAATACAGGCAGATTACTTCATAACTCCCAAGCATATCCCCGCTTTCGGGAACGGCGACGGTAAATTCGGAAAGCTCCCTGTCACCCAATATGTAGCCTGCATCCGTATCATAGGCGAGTTCGTCCAGCGTATCCGCGGAAATGCCGTCACCCGTACCCGACACAATGACTTTGCCCTCTATCCCCACGCCGTCCAGCGTTACGGTGAGCGGCTGAATAAGGCTCTGCCCGAACAGCGAGATGACAAGGAACAATGTCACGGCGCACACCGCGAGCGCAAGACTCATCATGGTCGTGAACTTCGGGCGGCTCTTGTAGTTGAGTACGCCGATATGCAGCGTATTTTTGAGATTATGGAAACGGCTGACGAGAACTTGCTCCGCCGACTCGCTCCCGGAGAACGGCGCGGGCTGTTCTATTTGCTTATCTTCCGACACGCTGCCGTCATAAATGCGCACCCTGCGCGTAGCATACTGTTTGAAAAATTCGGGATTGTGCGTGACGACGATGACGAGCTTGTCCTTCGACACCTCTTTGAGGAGCGCCGCCACTTCCTTTGAAGCCTTAACGTCAAGATTGCCCGTCGGTTCGTCTGCCAAAATGACGGGCGCGTCCTTTGCAAGCGCGCGGGCAATGACCGTCCTCTGCTTTTCGCCGCCCGAAAGTTTGCTGCCCCGCCTGTTCATCTGCTCGGTAAGCCCCACGCGGGCGATGAGTTCCTTTGCCCTCTTCTTTCTCTCCTTCACGTCGTCCAAACGCAAAAGCGCAAGCTCCACGTTTTCCAAAACGGTGAGGTTTTCTATGATATTGAAGTCCTGAAAGATGGTGGCGATGTTCTTTTCGCGGTACTTTTCCCAATCGGCTT